>Ga0105046_10010559_pt1 | contig 14372 bp, 7 predicted proteins | sample MAT03_FD_78385 | JGI IMG/M metagenome (GOLD analysis project Ga0105046, IMG submission 78385) | Freshwater microbial communities from Lake Fryxell liftoff mats and glacier meltwater in Antarctica - MAT-03 (megahit assembly) | ecosystem: Environmental > Aquatic > Freshwater > Ice > Liftoff... | reverse complement strand
GGGAGGGAGTGGGGGGGGGGGGAGGGGGGGGCGTGAAGCCTGATCCCAAGCAGGGGGGGACAAGCACGATGGCAACGGGAAGTGGTGGGAGTGCGTCGGCAGTCGCGGGCAAGTCCGCGGGCGCCGCCAACGCTGCGGCGGTGCGCGTTGAAACCAAGCCCGACGGCAAGGCTGCGCCGGACGCGAAGGGCGTGGCGGGTGTTGCTGGCGCGGCAGGAGGGGCTGCTCCCGTTGAGAAGCTGACCAAGGCCGAGACCGAGGCCCGCGCCCGGGCCGAGGCCGAGGTGATCGCCGCGAAGAAGGCCAAGATCAAGGCTTTGGACACGACGGTGCAGCAGATCGAGAAGACCTTCGGCAAGGGCTCGATCATGAAGATGGACGAGGACGCCTACGCCTCGATCCAGGGCATCTCGACCGGCTCGCTCTCGCTTGATCTCGCACTCGGCGGCAAGGGCATCCCGCGCGGGCGCATCATCGAGATCTTCGGCCCAGAGTCCAGCGGCAAGACGACGCTCGCGCTCACGGTCGCGGCCCACGCCCAGAAGGAGGGCGGCGTCGCGGCGGTCATCGACGCCGAGCACGCGCTCGATCCCTCGTGGGCCCGCAAGATCGGCGTCGACATCGACAACCTCCTCGTCAGCCAGCCCGACACGGGCGAGCAGGGCCTGGAGATCTGTGAGCTGCTCGTGCGGTCCAACGCGGTGGACATCATCATCATCGACTCGGTCGCGGCCCTGGTTCCCAAGGCAGAGATCGAGGGTGAGATGGGCGACGCTTCGATGGGCCTCCAGGCGCGCCTTATGAGCCAGGCGATGCGCAAGCTCACGGGCGTCATCGCCCGCAGCAACTGCACGGTGGTCTTCATCAACCAGATCCGCGAGAAGATCGGCGTGATGTTCGGCAGCCCCGAGACCACCACCGGCGGCCGCGCACTGAAGTTCTACGCCTCGGTCCGCATCGACATCCGGCGCACGGGCGCCATCAAGGAAGGCGACGTGGTGGTGGGCAGCCGCACCCGGGCTCGCGTGGTGAAGAACAAGATCGCCCCGCCCTTCCGCGACGCCGAGTTTGACATCATGTACACCGAGGGCATCTCCGCCGCGGGCGACCTGCTCGACCTTGCGGTCACGTGCGAGGTGGTGCAGAAGTCGGGTGCCTGGTTCAGCTACGGCGACCTGCGCGTGGGCCAGGGACGCGAGGCCTCCAAGCAGTTCGTCAAGGACAACCCGGCCCTCATGAAGGAGATCAGGAACAAGGTCCTGGCCCTCAAGATGGCCCAGCCCGCCAAGGCCGTCATCCCGGCCGAGGACGACGACAACGATCCGGGCGAGGAGTAAATCGCCAGCGGCAAAGTCCTTCATTGCGCTCTTGCTGCAACCTCGCGGCCGATCATGCCGAAGAAAGAGCACGGCAGCACGATCTCGCTTCGCGTGCAGGCCAGATGGTCAGTTACCACCAGCCCGGCACGAGTCGGCGGCAGCCGAGATGACAGAGTAGAGCGATTTCGCTACGCTTCGCCGCGCAAGCGCTTCCCAGCATCGGACCGCGCCACAACCAAGCTCCTTATCCCCGGGGCGGGCCTTTCAGGCCCGCCCTTCCTTGTTTTGCAGGACTTGGGACGTGGTTGGACGAGCCCAACAAAGAGCCCGCCTTGGCGGCGGGCTTTGGCGAGATGGAGTATTGAAAAGACACACCACAGAGTGGCGTGGTACCCAAAGGCATTACTTGCGGAAGGCGTCGGCGACCTTGACGAGGGAGTCGGTCACGGTCTTGATGTGCTCGTCGGTGAGGTCGTGGTGCATGGGGAGGCTGAAGACGCTGGCCGCGAGCGCGTCGGCGACGGGCGTGTCGTTCTTTGAGAAATCCTCGAGGGCTGGCTGCTGCGGCAGCGAGCGCGGGTAGTGCGTCGCGGTCGGAACGCCCTCGGCCATGAGGGCCTTGCAGAACTCATCGCGCGTGCAGGTGAACTTGGTGAGGTCGATGCGGCAGGTGTAGAGGTGGTAAACGGGCTCGGTGCCGGGCGTGCTTGCGGGTCCGGTGATGCCCTGGAGCTTGGAGAGAACCTTGTCGTACTTGGCGGCGACCTTGCGGCGAGTGTTGGTCTGATCGGCGAGGCGGTTGAGGCGCGAGCAGCCGAGGGCGCCAGCCATGTCGTTCATGCGGTAGTTGTAACCGACGCGCTCGTGCAGGTACTTCTCGGTCTCGCCGTGCGAACGCAGGAGGCGCAGCTCGCTCGCGAGGCCATCGTCGTTGCAGGTGATGAGGCCGCCCTCGCCGGTGGCGAAGTTCTTGGTGGCGTACATCGAGTAAGTGACGGCGTCGCCGAACTGGCCGATGCCCTTGCCCTTGTACGTCGCGAGATGCGCCTGGGCCGCGTCGTAAACGACCATCAGGTTGTGCTTCTCGGCCAAGGCCTGCACCGCGTCGATGTCGACCGGGCAGCCGTAGAGGTGGGTGGCGGCGATGGCGGTGGTGGTGCGCGTGACCTTGCGGGCCGCGTCCTTCATGTCGATCTGGTAGGTGTCGGGCAGCGCATCAACGAAGATCGGGTTGGCCCCGCGGGCCACGACCATCGCGGCGGTGGCGATGTACGACCAGGCCGGAACGAGCACGTCGTCACCGGGGTTGACCAGCGGCTCGTACGCGAGCTGGAGCGCGACCGTGCCGTTGGCGCAGGTCAGCGCGTGCTTGGCGTCGCTCATCTGGGCCCAGCGCGTCTCGAGCTCGTCGCAGCGCTTTGCGGCGCGGAGCATGCCCGAGTCGAGCACGGCATGGACGGCGGCCTTGTCCTCGGCGGTCAGGGCCGTGGACATGAAGGCCACGGGCTTGGTCGCGACGGGCGTGCCGCCGAAGAGGGCAAGGGACTTGGCTTTGTCAGAACGGATCGAGGGGACCGTCGCGGTGGCGGTGGTCAAAGGGGCGCTCCTTGGGAGACGGATGAAAAGTCACGAGGCACTTGGCGGTGGCGGAAGGGCTGACTGCGGCCAGCTTGGGCCGTGTCGTGTCGTGTTCTGGCTGCGGGCCCTTACGCCGCAGGGTCTTCGGTGCCAGCACCTGTCCCGCCGCGCGGTCGCTGGGGCCGACTCGGCCGCGCGCACCAAGCTTGGAAGCGGCGGCACAAACGATAGGTGCCGAGATTCGCTTCGTCATGCGTGGTCGCGCTTCAACGCGCTCGATGGTGCTCGTTTAGGCAACATCCCAGCATGGGGGACAGGCGAAAACACTAATCAGGGTCTTGGTTGGTATGCCGCGGCTGCCATGTTTATGCGGGGCCGGTGTGTGCTTGGTGGCTATTTGTCATGGACGCGGCTTGGGGTGCTGGCTGATCTTCGGCGTGGGCGCGAGTTTGGGACTTGCGTGCCGACTTGCGAGATGTGCGCGTCTTCTAAACCTGCACGAACTGATACGCCCTTGGCCTCCGTATAGTTGCATCATGGATTCATCTGCACGAAGGAACAGGCGTTGGCTTGGCTTGGTCATGGCGGGCTCGCTCGTCTGCGGCACCGGTATCGCGGCAAGTGGCCAGCAGGCCAAAGAGCCGCCGGCCGCGGCTGGCGTTACAGGTGTCACGGCGGCGGAGGCCGCGAGTGCCGGAAAGCCGCGGCGGCTTGATGAGAAGATCATCGCGTCCTTCTCGGGCAATCGGTGCGTGACGCGTCCGGCCCAGGACGCCGTGATGGGTTTCTCACTCCCGACGCAGATCATCGAGATGCTCGCCAAGGGAGGGCAGAAGGTGACGGCGGGCCAGATGCTTCTCCGGGGCGATGATCGCGAGGAGTCCGCGACGGTGCGTCTTCAGAAGATGCAGGCCGAGACGGACCTTCCGGTGCAGCGAGCCAAGGCCGCGGCGGATCTCGCGGAGCTTGAGTACAACCGGCTCAAGGACATCAAGGACAAGGGCGGCTCGGGCTTGCAGGAAGTCGAGCGTGCGCGGCTGACGTTCGAGACCAGCCGCATCGACTGGGAACTCGCCAAGATCCGCCAGGCGCAGGAAGTCTTGACGGTGGAGCGGATGGAGTCGCGATTGGATCGGCTGCGGCTCAAGGCGCCGTTCAACGGCATCGTGGACGCGATCCTGGTTGATGTCGGGCAGGCAGTCTCGGAGAATGAGAAGGTGCTGCGCGTGGTGGATATCTCGAAGATCGAGATGGACGTTGGCTCACCGACCGAGGATCCGCGCACGTGGAAGCTCACGGTGGGCGACAAGGCCTGGGTGCTGCTGGATGTCGCGGGGAGTCCGCGGCTGTCAGAAGGGCGCGTGGACGAGGTTGCTCCGACGGCGGACCTTGGCAGCCGCTCGCGCCGCATCCGCGTTGTGATCGACAATCCCGAAGGCCCGACGCAGCTCATCGCCGGTGAGCCCGCGTGGGTTCGCTTTTCTGAACCCGCGACGGAAGTCGTTGAGATGGTCCGCGCGTCGGGCGGGGCTTAGCGAGAGCGAAAAGCGAGAAGTCGAAAGCGAAAAGTGGAAGGCGGGAAGCCAAGAGCGAAGTTGAAGGGCGCCGCGCGGAGAACTTGGCGCGGGCTGGTGATTGAACTGGAACTTGTCGCGTGATTGATCTGTCGAACATCAAGAGTCCTGGGTGGCAGCGGGTGGTCTCGGAGCTGACGGCGGCGGCGCCTGATGACCGGATCTTTCTGCTGCGCATGCTGTGTGTGCTGGGGCAGGTCTCGGGCGCGCGGCAGGCGATCTTCCATGAGATCGTGGCGGGGAGCGGCGATGAAGCGGCGGGTCCGGAGACGCGCGCGACGCTGGTCTGGCCGCTGCGCCAGGGGCTGATGGACGCTTCGGGCCGGCTGGCGGTCGGGGTTGATCGGCTCTTTGATGCATCGGCGATTCCTGCGGGCGAGATTCTGTTTGAGCAGGAGGCTCGCCGCGCCGCGCGACAGTGCGCGGGGATGCGGCAGACGCTGGTCTTCTCGCTTGATGGCGCGGGCGATCCGGCTTTCTACGACGCGGGCCCGGGCAAGGGCGCGCTGCTCGCAGTGGCGCTGCACGCGGGCACGCCCGAGCAGAGCGCGTCGCTGCCGCTCCATGGGGTTGTGACGATGCTGGTCGAGCCTCGCAGCAAGGGCGCGCTGCAGAGCACGCTCTCGATGGCCGAGGTGCTGGCGGGGTATGTGTTCAATCACGCCTCGCAGCGTGCGCTTCGTCAGACGCGTCAGGCGAGCGCGGCGATCGATCTTGCGGGGCGGCTGATTGCGGGGCTCAACGCGGCGGAAACGTTCAAGGGTGCGACGATGCGCCTGGTGAATGACGTGTGCCGCGTGCTTGGGCTTGATCGTGTTGCGATGGGTTGGGTTGAGGGTTCGCCCGCGCGACGTGGGCTTGAGGGTGCGCGCTCCGTGCGATGCGTAGCGCTCTCGGACACGGAGAACCTTGATCGGCGCATGACGATGGTGCAGAAGCTCGAGCACGCGATGAACGAGTGCCTGGACCAGGAACAGGCTGTGGTCTATCCGCCGCCGGCGGCCGACGGGCCCGACGCGGACGTGATGCTGTCGCAGAGCGTGACGCACGCGCATCGCGAGCTGGCGGCGGGGAACGCGAGCCTGCGCGTTGCGAGCGTGCCGCTGCGCACTGTGGATGGAGAGGGCGAGCGGATCGTCGGCGTGCTGCTGGTTGAGTCGGCGGGCGCGACACGACTTGATGCGCCGCTGCTCGAGTTGCTGCAATCGACGCTTGATCTTGTGTCGCCGGTGCTGGCGGTGCGGCACAGCGATGATCGCTTGCTCGCGCTGCGCGTGTGGGACTCTGCGCTCTGGGCGGGAGCCTGGGCGGTTGGAACGCGCCACACGGCGTGGAAGCTCGCCGGCGCGGCGGCGACGGCGCTGTTTCTCTTCTCGCTCTTCTACACGACGACGTACCGCATCGGCGCACCTGCCGAGATGCGCCCGGTGGAGCGCCGCGTGGTCTCGGCGCCCTTTGATGGGCGGCTTGCGACCGTCGAGGACGGCCTGCGCGAGAACCAGCTCGTTACGAGCGGGCAGGTGCTGGCGCGGCTCGATACGCGCGAGGCGACGCTGAGCGCCATGGAGGCCGAGGCCCAGGTCTCGCAGTTCGACACGCAGGCGGATGAGGCGCTCAAGAGAGGCGAGCTCGGCGAGGCCGTGCAGGCCAGGGCCAAGGCGGACCAGAGCCGCGCGCGAGCCCGTCTGATGCGGCTGCAGGTTGAACGCAGCACGATCACAAGTCCCCTGGACGGAACGATCATCGCGGGCGATCTCTCTGACCGGCTCGGCGCGGCGGTGAAGCTTGGCGAGAAGCTCTTCGAAGTCGCGGACACGAGCCGGATGGAGGTCGTTGCGCGCGTTGGCGATGCGGACATCGCGTACATTCGCGAGGGGCAGACGGGCCAAGTCTCGCCGAAGGCGGATCCGAGCCTCAAGGTTGCGTTTGTCGTCGAGCGGATCGTGCCGCTGAGCCAGCCGAAGGATGGGCAGAATGCTTTCGAGGTCAGGGCCACGCTGGCGGAGACGCCGGATTGGTTCAGGCCGGGCATGGAAGGTCAGGCCCGCTTCGACACGGTGGACCGCTCGCTGGCGTGGATCGGGGCGCGGCGGATCGTGGACACGCTGCGGGTATGGCTGTGGTGGTAGCCGCGGAGGACGAACAAGTGGTTGAGTGGCTGAGTGTGACGAGCCTTCAGGGGATGCCGGGGACGTGACCACACGACTCAATATGAACAGACACCACCAGACACAACACGTCCCGACACGAAGCCCGATGAACATCGCAATTCGCCCGAGACTCGATTGACGCAAGGAACAGTTTTCGCCGAACACTTGACCACATAACCACTCAGCCACTTCCACCCAATGAGCGAACGATCCACATTTTCTCCTTTCTGGCACCGGGTTCGGGCGCTCAAGCCTCGGCTGCGGCCGCATGTTCAGATCACGCGGCAGCATTACCGCGGGCGGCGCTGGCATGTGGTGCATGATCCTTCGTCCAACCAGTTCTATCGCCTCTCGACCGTGGGGCATGAGTTTGTGGGCATGCTGGATGGTCGGCGAACGGTGGAGGAGGCGTGGGAGCAGGGCCTGGCGCGTCATGGTGATGATGCGCTGACACAGAACGATGTGATCCAGCTCCTGAGCCAGCTGCACTCGAGCAACCTGCTCTCGGCGGATGTGGCGCCGGAGACCGAGCAGCTGCTGAATCGCGGGCGCGAGCGCAGGAAAAAGAAGATCCAGTCGCAGGCCATCGGCCTGATGTACTTCAAGGTGCGGCTCTTCAATCCCGACGCGATTCTGGGGTGGCTGCTGCCGATCATGCGGCCGCTGCTCTCACGGATCGGGCTTGTGATGTGGGCGCTGTGGATGATTGCGGCGCTGGTTGCAATCGTGCCGAGCTGGGAGCGGCTGGTCACGGGTGTTGGCTCGGCGATAGCGCCATCCAACTGGGGCCTGATGATCGCGGGGTTCGTGGTCCTGAAGCTCATCCATGAGACTGGTCACGGGCTGATGGTCAAGCGATTCGGGGGGCAGTGTCCCGAGCTTGGCGCGATGCTGCTGGTGCTGATCCCGGCGCCATATGTCGACGCTTCGGCGGCTTGGAGCTTCGAGGACAAGTGGAAGCGGATTGCGGTCGGGGCGGGCGGGATGATCTTTGAGCTGGCGGTGGGGGCCGCGGCCGCGTTCGTCTGGCTGGGCAGCGTTGAGGGGAGCCTAACGCATCAGCTGGCGTACAACGTGATCTTCACGGCGACGGTCTCGACGGTGCTCTTCAACGCCAACCCGCTGATGAAGTTCGACGGGTACTACATCCTGAGCGACCTGATCGAGGTGCCCAACCTCATGCAGCGCTCGAACCAGATGATGCAGTTTGTCTGCCAGAAGGCGATCTACCGCGTCAAGCAGCCCAACTCACCCACGACTGATGCGCGCGAGGCAATCATCCTTCTGGTGTATGGCGTGCTCTCGCTGGCGTATCGGATCTTCCTCTTCCTCTCGATCACGCTGTACGTCATGGGGCTGATGTTCGCGATCGGGCTGATGCTGGCGATCTGGACGGCGGCGATGTGGTTCCTGCTGCCCATCGGCAAGATGATGCACTGGCTCGCGACGAGCAACCAGCTCCAGGAGAATCGCTCGCGCGCGGTGCTGGTGACGCTGCTGCTTGCCGCGCTGGGGATTGGGGCTCTTGGGCTTGTGCCCGCGCCAGACCGGCGCCGGGCGCAGGGCGTGGTGGAGAGCGTGCACGAGGCGGGGGTCTTCTTCGAGGCCGACGCGTTTGTGGAGCGCGCGCTGGTGCGCAACGGCGAGCGCGTGGTGAAGGACCAGGTGCTGGTTGAGTGCCGCAGCGATGATCTGGCAGCGCAGCTGGAGCTGGTGAAGGCGCAGGTCGTGGAGCTTGAGAGCAAGCAGCGCGAGGCGCTGCGCACGAACCTTGGCGCGGCGAAGATCGCCGAGGAATACCTGCTCACGATCCGGGCGCAGCTGGATCTGCTCGAGAAGAAGAAGGCCGGACTCGTGGTGCGGTCGCCCCGGGATGGTGTGGTGGTTGGGCTGGATCCGGGCACGGTGGTGGGGTCGTACATCAAGGGCGGCGAAAACCTGTGCCTTGTCGTGGAGCCCGGCGCGGTGCGCGTCACGGCGCTGATGTCACAGACGGAGGCAGACTGGATCACGCGCCTGCTCCCATCGAGCTATGGCGTAGAGATGCGCGTGGCCTCGAACCCCGGGACGCTGATTGAGGCTCGCACGACGCGCGTGGTGGAGGCTGGCTCGCGCGAGCTGCCGCACTCATCGCTCAGCTTTGCTGGCGGCGGCAACGTGGCGCAGGATGCTCGCGACCAGACGGGGCTTGTCGCCGCCGACCGCTTCTTCCGTGCGGAATTTGTGCCGACGACGACGGCGGCGGGCGCGCGTGAGGCGCCCGAGCTCGCGTTTGCCGAGGGGCTTGGCCGGCTGGGCGTGCCGGGCGAGCGCGTGACGCTGCGGTTCAGCCTGCCGTGGAGGCCGCTGATGTCGCAGTGGATGGACGCGCTGCGCAAGGCGACGCAAGGGCGGGCGAAATTGTGAACACAAGCGCAACAGAGCCGATGCGGGCGGCGCCGCACGCGCTGACGCAGTACGCCGCGCTGTACGAGTCGCTCAAGAGCCGGCGGCTGCGTCCGACGCTGCCCAAGGGGCTGGACAAGCTGGCGGCGCGAGCGGGGATGTGGGGCGCGTCGGTCGCGACGCGGCGATCGCGCTTGACCGAGGACTCGCGTGCGTGCGAGGCGATGGGGCAGGAGTTTCGGTCGATGTCGGAGGCCGCGCTCGACGATGCGGTGGCGCGGATCCGCGAGGTCTTCGTGCGTGGGCGCGCAGAGCGTGAGGACGTTCGGCGCGGGCTCGCGTCGGTGCGAGAGGTTGCGCGAAGGCTGACGGGGGAAGAGGCGTATCCGGTGCAGCTGCTTGGGGCGCTGGCGCTGTATCACGGGCGCGTGATCGAGATGTTGACTGGCGAGGGGAAGACGCTGACGGGCTCCCTGGCGGCCCCGCTGCTGGCGTGGCGGCATCGGCGCGTGCACGTCTTCACGGTGAACGATTATCTCGCGAAGCGCGATGCCCAGAGCCGGCGGGCGATCTTCCGGCGGTGCTTGCTCGATGGCGGCGCGATCACGCAGGAGATGGAGCCGGGGGAGCGCGCGGAGATCTATGCGTTGCCCGTGGTCTTCGGAACTCCCAAGCAGATCACGGCCGACTGGCTGCGTGATCAGATCAAGCTCGGTCGCGCGGACACGGCTTGGGCCGCGCGCGGGCAGCTGTCGATGTCTGGAATCATGGGTGGGGGGGAGGGCGACGCGGGCGGGCGGCCGATCGTGCCGGGCCTTCGGGCCGCGATGGTGGATGAGGCGGACGCGGTGCTGATTGATGAGGGCGTGGTGCCGCTGATCATCGCTCGGAGCCGTCGCGAGGACGACATGGCGCGCGTCTACCGCGAGGCCGCGGCGATGGCGAACAGGCTCGATGAGCACGCGGACTTTGAGGTCGATCTGAAGCATCGGCGCATCGAGCTGACGCGGCGCGGGCGCGATCGCATGGAGCCGATGTTCGAGCGGGCGCTGTCGATGGGCGGCGCTCCGATCTGGAAGGCGACACGCCGCGGCGAGGAACTCGTGAAGCAGGCGCTGACGGCGCGGCACTGCTACATCCACGGCCAGCACTACCAGATCGTTGAAGGCAAGGTCGTGATCGTGGACGAGTACACCGGGCGATTCCTCGCGGACCGGAGCTGGGAGCATGGCCTGCACCAGGCGGTTGAGGCCAAGGAAGGGCTTGAGGTCACGGCGGATCGCGAGACGCTGGCGCGGATGAGCTTCCAGCGATTCTTCAGGAGCTATCCGTTCCTGTGCGGCATGACGGGGACGGTGGCGGACGCGACGAGCGAGATCGAGGCGGTGTACGCGCGGCCGGTGATGGTGGTGCCGACGCACCGGCCGATTGCGCGGGTGCAGATGCCGCTGCGCGTCTTCAGGACTTCGCGAGAAAAGTGGGCGGCGATCGCGGAGAGCATCGAGGAGATCCATCGGCTCGGGCGTCCGATCCTGGTGGGCACACGCTCGATCGCGGCCAGCGAGATCCTCTCGCGCGTGCTCACGCAGCGCGGGCTTGAGCACCGGGTGCTGAACGCGCACCACGACAAGGACGAGGCGACGATGATCGAGAGCGCTGGCAAGGGCGGCGGGCAGGCGGCGATCACCGTCGCGACGAACATGGCGGGGCGCGGGACGGACATCAAGTGCGACAAGGCCGCGCTGGCGGTGGGCGGATTGCACGTTCTGCTGACGGAGATGCACGGTGCGAAGCGCATCGACCGGCAGTTCATCGGGCGCGCCGGGCGGCAGGGCGATCCGGGCTCGGCGCAGATCTTCGTGAGTTATGAGGATGAGCTTGTGCAGCGGTTCGTGCCGCGGGTCGCGGCGGCGTTGGCCTCGCGCATGGCTGGTCCCGAGGCGTCGGGCACTGGCGTTGTTGGGCGGGTGTTTCGGTATGCGCAGTCGCGCAGCGAGGCGCGCGACCGGCGCAATCGTTCGAGCGTGCTGAGGCAGGACGACTGGATCGACAAGAACCTGCCGGGAATCGGCTGAGAATATGCGTTGACGAGCGCGCGGGCGGCTGCGCGTGGGATTGATGGAGGAGCGAGCCGTGCACACGATCATCGATGGGACGGTGTACGAGGGACTGCCGCCGGGGGGCATCGCAGCGGCCTTCACGCCTTCGCCGGAGGGCGTGGTGCGCGGGTTTTATGATGGGCGATCGTGGCGCTCGAAGGACACAGAGCACGGCAGCTTCTCGCACGAGAATCTGGAGCGGCACATCGCGCGGTCGCGACCCCGCGGGCCGATCTGGCTCGACGTTGAGATCGACTGCGTCGCGATGGAGGAACGGCCGGACGAGCTGGACGAGCTGGCCTCGCGGATCCAGACGATCTGCCGCGAATATCTCGCGATGGGGACGCAGGACGTGGGCGTCTACTCGGGCGTGAAGCCGTACACGTCGTTCGTCTATGGAAAGATCGCCGACAACGACTGGCGCACGCTGAACCGGTATCGGTTCCTCGCGCACGTGCTGCGTGATTTGCCGGTGGCGATCGTGGCGGATGGTTACGTGATTCCATCGGGGCGGCCGCGGGGCGCAGCTGCCGGGTCGCCGGTGCCGCAGATTGATGTCGCGGCGGAGGCGCGGAAGTATCGCGACTATGCGCGCCGCTTGGCGGAGTTCTCGCGCGAGATCTTCCCGGGCAAGACGCTCTGGTGGGCCGTGACGCCGATGGCGCACGGCGGATCTGGCATGCCTTGGGACACGGTGCTGCCGATGGAGTTGTGGCGCGAGCAGCTTCGGGCGGCGAGGCGACACGCCGACGCGACCGCGCTCTGGGGCGGGCCCGACCTCGCGGCCGACGGTACGTATCGGGGCGTGCTTGCGTGGTCGAGGTTTCGCGACCGCTACACGCCGGGCGTGCTGGAGGGGTGATCAGGGAAGGGCGTGAAACAGTCTCACGGCGGGGCGAGCGGGGCGGCGGGTTGGACTGGCGGGTGGCGGATTGATGTTCTTGCTCGTACCCTTGCGTTCGTGTTGTTGGCCTTGCGTGCGACGCGCCGGGACTTGTTTGCATCGTGGTGTGCCTTGCTGTTCGCGTCGTAGTTTGCTTTGCCGCTGGCGACTCGAACTGATACTCGCTCTGTCACTCGCTCTGTCACTCGCTCTGTCACGCGTTCTGTCACTCGCTCTGTCACGCGCTCTGTCACTCACTCTGTCACGCGTTCGGTCACTCGTTCCGTCACGTCACTCGCGACTCCTCTCTGAGACTACTCACTCATGAGCCAAACCATTCTTGATCGCCTTGATCTCTCGCCCAAACGCGTGCATGCCAACCTCTCGTCGGCAGAGCTTGTGGAGCGAGCGCTCGCGGCGGGCGAGGGGCAGCTCGCGGCGAACGGGGCGCTGGTCTGCCTGACCGGCGACCGCACCGGCCGCAGTCCGAAGGACAAGCAGCTGGAGGATGTCGCCTCGATCCACGACAAGATCTGGTGGGGCAAGGTCAACACGCCGGTGACGGAGAAGCAGTTTGACATGGCCCTTGAGATCGCGGTGGCGCATCTCAACAGCAGGCCGAGCCTCTACACGTTCGAGGGATACGCCGGCGCGGACCCGAAGTACCGCCTGGGTGTGCAGGTCATCACGGAGCAGGCCTGGCACAGCCTGTTTGCGAGCACGCTCTTCATCAAGCAGGGGAGCAAGGCCGCGGGCACGCCGGTGGCTTTCAAGAAGGATTGGACGATCATCAATGCGGGTCGTCGTCGGCTGACCGCCGAGGAGCAGGCGACGATGAGGTACAAGGCCCCGGTGCTGATTGCGCAGAGTCTGACGCGAAAGATTGTGGTGATCCTCGGCTCTGAGTACGCGGGCGAGATGAAGAAGAGCATCTTCTACGCGATGAACTATGACATGCCCGAGGCGGGCGTCTTCCCGATGCACTGCTCGTGCAACGTGGACCGCGCAACGGGCCAGAACCCGGCGCTCTTCTTCGGCCTCTCGGGCACGGGCAAGACCACGCTTAGCGCGGACCCGCATCGGGCGCTTATCGGCGATGATGAGCACGGCTGGAGCGATCAGGGCGTCTTCAACTTTGAGGGCGGCTGCTACGCCAAGTGCATCAAGCTCAGCAAAGAAGGCGAGCCGGAGATCTGGAACGCGATCCGCTTTGGCAGCGTTCTTGAGAACACGGTGATCGACGCGAAGACGCGCCAGCCCGACTATGACAGCGCGAAACTCACCGAGAACACGCGCGTCACGTACCCCGTGGACTTCATCGAGGGTGCCGTGATCCCCAGCGTCTGCGGGCATCCCAAGAACGTGATCTTCCTGACGGCCGATGCGTACGGCGTCATGCCTCCCGTGAGCAAGCTCAGCCCCGAGCAGGCGATGTACTACTTCATGAACGGGTACACGAGCAAGCTCGCCGGAACCGAGGCAGGCGTGAAGGAGCCCGAGCCCAACTTCTCCCCCTGTTTCGGCGGCGTCTTCCTGCCCCGCCCGCCCGTGACGTACGCGCATCAGCTCGCGGAGAAGATTCAGAAGCACGGCGCGAACGTCTGGCTTCTCAACACCGGCTGGACCGGCGGCCCCTATGGAACCGGCAAGCGCTTCAGCCTGAAGTACACGCGAGCGTTCGTGACGGCGATCCTCGATGGCTCGCTCGCGAAGGCCGAGTATCACCAGGACCCCATCTTCGGCCTCAGCATCCCCAAGGACGTCCACGGCGTCCCGTCCGAAGTGCTCATGCCCCGGAACACCTGGGCCGACGGCGCGGCCTACGACGCGAGCGCGAAGAAGCTCGCCGCGGCGTTCAGGGAGAATGAGAAGCAGTTCGAGATGCCAGCGAATGTGAAGGCGGTTGGGCCGCGAGGGTAGACGTCCGCGTTCTCACTAGCAGGGCGTTGAACTATTTGATTCTCGGCAATCCGTGTGAAGATCGGGCGTGCGATGCTGCGTGAGTTCATGCGAGATCGCGCTTTGTACCAGGTTTCGGCTTTGGTTCCTGGTCTCAACTGCCGCAATCGGGCCCGACCGCTCCGGTTTTCCGGACCGGATCGAGTTATGTCGCTAGTAATTTGCCCATCCGGATCAGGTTCAGGCTTCCCAGCGCGATGTCTGCGAGTTGCTGGAGTTTCCAGCGGCCGACCAGCCGCGCCCGCCTCAGGCCGCCGAATTGCTTCAGCCAGCCGAAGATCTCCTCGTCCGGTCTTCGTTTGCGCTGGCTGATCTGGAAGGCACTGTCGGTTGCGTTCTGCTGGTTGAACCAGCGTGCCCATACGCCGCCCTCGTTCTTCTGGCCCTGGCACGGCAGGTCGATCTCCTTCTTGCTCTTGCACGCG
>Ga0105046_10010556_pt1 | contig 14373 bp, 16 predicted proteins | sample MAT03_FD_78385 | JGI IMG/M metagenome (GOLD analysis project Ga0105046, IMG submission 78385) | Freshwater microbial communities from Lake Fryxell liftoff mats and glacier meltwater in Antarctica - MAT-03 (megahit assembly) | ecosystem: Environmental > Aquatic > Freshwater > Ice > Liftoff... | reverse complement strand
GCTTCGGCGTGACGGTCGGCCCGGGCAACGCTGCCTCGGTGCGTGGAACCGGAGGCGGGGTGACAGGGCCTTCCGGCAGCACCTCGAACGCCACCAGTTCCAGATCGACGCCAGGCAGGGCCGTCGTCTCCATCGCCGAGCGGCTTTCGATTGAACGAAGGTAGTCCTGGAGCGCCGTCGCCATCTCGCGTGCGGCGGCGAATCGATCGAGTGGCTTCTTCGCCATCGCTCGTCGGCAGATCGCATCGAGCCGGGGATCCAGATCGGGGCGAAGCACCAACACTGGTCGCGGCAGAACGGAGAGCAGCTGTCCGAGCACTTCCGTGGCCGTGCCCCGAAAGGGCAACTGGCCGGCGAGCATCTCGTAAAGGATCACGCCAAGGCTGTAAATGTCCGACGGTGTTCCCACGGCATCGACATCGCCGCGAGCTTGCTCCGGGGCCATGTATGCGGGCGTGCCCAGCACGTCTCCCACTTTGGTCGTGGCTGCGTCCGCATCGCCGACGAGCTTGGCGAGGCCGAAGTCGGTGATCAGCACATCGTGGCGATCCGAATCGACCAGAACGTTCCCGGGCTTCAAATCGCGATGGATCACGCCCTTCTGGTGGGCCGCTTCCAGGGCCAGGGCCAGCCGGCGGACGATGCCCGCAGCCTGACGAGGCGGGAACGGGCCGCCGCGCTGACGGATCACGTCCGCCAGTGTCCGCCCAGGGACGTAGCCCATAACGATGAAGGGAACGCCGTTGGTGTCATAACCGACATCGTAAACGGGGCAGACGTTCGCATGGCGGATGGTCGCGGCGGCTCGAGCTTCACGAATGAAACGCTCCGTGAGTTCAGGCGTCAACGCTTCCGGTCGGGGAACCTTGATCGCCACGTCGCGGCGAAGCTCCGGATCGAAAGCGTGATAGACCCGGCCGAAAGCGCCGGAGCCCAAAAGCGAGAGGACATCAAACTTGCCAATCTTCTGCGGCCAGGGCGGAGCCGAGGACGCCGCCGCACGGATAGAATCCTGAGGCGACATCGATTCGGTGTCCGGCCGCATCCCGGGCTGAGGTGTGGCGGCGGCCTCGAACATCGTCGATTGACGATTCGAGGGCGGAGTCGAACTCGGCCCGGCCGGCCCCGAAGGCTTCACATTCATCGCAAAGCTCCGGCGACGACGGGGGTCGTTGGGAAAGGTGGGAGTTACATCCATTTTCCACCACGGGGTCGGTTCGTCCAGGCCAATTTCCGTACCGGGGCTTCAGGACTCTCCCGCATCTCTCATAAACGCAAACCACCCCGCCCCGCGACAGATAGGATGAGAGAGTCTTGAAGATCGCGTCAGCGGCAGCCTGCGAGTGCTCCGTTTCGGCGCCTGGCGACGCTGGACGAGTGTATCTCTTTCCACCATAGCACGCAAACACCCTTGGGACGCCTTGCAGCAACGCTCACGGCTTCACGAGCCGCTCATCGTGTTCGCCTCTTCTCGAAGTGGCTCTCCCACGCGGCAAGCGTAAGACACAGGGGGGAAGTCACGCCATTGTTTCTCGAAGGACGACCATGCCTGCACCGATCCTCGTGGCCGAGAATCTCACCAAGGACTACGGGCGATTCCGCGCTCTGGACGATCTCAACCTCGAGATCGCACCGGGGGAAATCTTCGGCCTGCTCGGCCCGAACGGTTCGGGGAAATCCACGGCGATTCGCATGATGCTCGGATTCCTCCGCCCCTCTGCGGGCCGAGTGACACTCGCAGGTTTCGACTGCTGGCAGCAGAGCGTCGAGGCGCGACGAAAGGTCGCGTACCTGCCGGGGGAATTGCGGCTCTACGAGACGATGACGGGCCGCAAACTCATCACCTTTCTCACCGAGCTTCGCGGCGACACGCCCGGGGCGGACCTTGACGAGAAAGCGAGGCGGCTGGACATCGAGATCGATCGGCCGCTGGTGAATATGTCGTCCGGGATGAAGCGGAAGGTGGCCTTGCTGGCAGTGCTGACACCGCAGGTCCCGATGATCATTCTGGACGAGCCGACAAACACGCTGGATCCGACGATGCGAGACGAGCTGTTGGAGCAACTTCGCGAGGCTCGCGCTCGGGGGCAGGCGGTGCTGTTCTCGTCGCACGTGCTGCAAGAAGTGGAAGCGGTGTGCGATCGCGTCGGCATCCTTCGCGACGGCAGGCTCGTTCACCTGCAAAAAGTCCCCGAGCTCCGCGAAGGCCGTAGCGTGCGTGGGCGTTTCCTTGGAACCCCGCCGTCACTGGGCCCCGGGGACACGCTCCTTTCGTTCGAAGAATTGAAGCCGAGCGGCCACCTGAATCTGGAGTACCGCGGACAGCTTCAGGTTTTGCTCGATTGGCTTGCTCGCCATCCCCTCGAGGATCTTCGCATCGAGCCAATGGGGCTCACGCCGATCTATCGCCGTTATCACGGCGAAGGCGGAAGGCCAGTGTAGAAGCCAGTGTCCTCTGGCTTCTGGCTTCTGTCCTCCTGGCGACTTGGAGAAATCGGGCTAGGCAGGCGTCGGGGCTTTCGGTAGAAGCCTCGGGCTCGCGGGCGATTCGTTGCCCCGTTGATGACAGGATGTCGTCGGCGATGAGCGTCAGGGAGGATGTGCATGTCCCGACCGATTTCGGTCTCCGCGATCGTTGCGCTCGCTACGATTGTCAGCTTTTCCTCGACGGCTCAGGCTGAGGAAGTTCGCTGGCGAAGCGACTACAACGCGGCTCGACGCGAAGCGACCCAGACAGGTCAGCCCCTCGTCCTGGACTTCGGCACCGAAGCCTGCGTGTGGTGCAAGCGACTCGATGCCACCACCTTCCGGGCTCCCGCGGTCGTGGAACGGCTCAATACGCAGTTCATTTCTGTGAAGGTGGATGGCAACCGAGCCGCGAAGCTCGTCGAAGCTCTCGGGATCCAGAGCTTTCCCACGCTGATCGTGGCGGCACCCAACGGGGCGATCCTGGCCCGGCAGGAAGGCTATCTCGAAGCCCCGGCGATGGCCCGATTGCTCGATCAGACGCTCACGAAAATGCCCCGACCCCAGACGGTGGTGCCCGCTTCCGCAACGGCAACGACTCCAGCTACGGCCCCTGTGGTGCCGGCGGCCCTGCGTGCGACGGACCCCGCTCGCGAAGAGATCGCCCGCAAACTGACACAGGTTTACCTCGACCGCGGCCTGGACCTCTGCCGCCGCGGCCGGACGGAGGAGGGGGCCGAGTATTTCGCACTGGCGGCCTCGCTGAGCCCGCACACACCCGAGGCTGCAACCGCCCGCGAACTCATTCGCCGAGTAAAGGCCGGAGAAGAGCTCCCGCGGTCCTGACCTTCAGTGCCTCAAGCCACGCTGCAGATGACGAGGTTTTAGCGAGAATGATTTTGCAGATTCTGGGAAAAAACGGGAGATCCGAGTTGATTTACGTGGGGGCGGGATCGCATCATATCAACATCTGCATCCGTGTGGGGGTGTAGAAGCTCTTTTCCCGGGCGGTTTTTGACTGTCTGGGAAAGAAGATGCCCTGGGGTGTTCCCGGGGCATCTTCTTTTTGACGGTGGCTCTTCTGCTCAGTTCTCGGACATCTGATCGTGAATCATCGGGTCGAGGTGCTTGGTATTCCGCTCGACCGCGAGGACGATCGTGCGTTCCTCGACGCCATCGACCGAAGTAGCCACGGCGGGGATGATCTGTCGGCTATCGGGGAGGCCGAACCACATCACGAAGGAACCGTCGGCCCCAAGGCGGACAGGCTCGTTTTGGAGTGTGACGTGGGCGGTGGGTTCCGTCTTGCCGAATACGATCAGCTTGGCATCCAGGTCGAAGAAGAAGCTCTTCTTGCCGGTCATGGCGCCGGAGCCGAATGACGATTCCTTCGGCAGGCCCATCGGCCGTTTGAGCTTTTCCTCGAGATACTTCTTGAGCTCAGGATCGCCATCGGAAGATTCAAAGCCTGTGGACATGGCCAGGACGCGTTCGCCCTTCTTGGCACCGTCATACTCGTTCCAGGCTTCGTCGATCGCTTCGGCGCTGCCCGCCTTGGGCGGCGTCACGACATTGGAGCGAGCCAGCACGTAGAAGTCGCCTCGCTTGGAGACGTACCCGATGTCCGCCCGATAGGATCGCGGCGGCTGCGGGATGTCGATGTACCAGTTGCTGCAACCGCCATGGACGATGATGTCGCGGATGGGGGTTTCGGAGGTGCTGGTGGTGTCCTGGCTGGTCACGTCGAAGAGACGGATAATCGGCCGAGCTCCGTGCCAGTCCTGGCGAAGGGCGGCTTCGGCCCGTTGCACGGACTGGGAGGTGAGCTCCCAGGACGCATGAAGCCAAAAGGGGTCAGGCACCATCAGCAGGATGCGATCCTTGCTGGCTCCGCTCTTGATGCTGCCGGCCGAAAGGTCCTTGTTGATGGCGGGGGCCGCGGGTGCGAGAGGCGTCTTGCTGGAAGGCTTGGCCGAGGGCTTGGTGGGTGGAATGGTGCGGGCGGCGGCGGCGGGCGCCTTCGCGGGCACGTGCTTCGCCGCGGCTTGGGGCCGGGCCGCCCCGTTCCCGTTGGTATGCACCGGCTTCAGCGGTTTCGCGGGGGGAACAGCCACTTTGGCGGCGGGCTTGGCGGCCGGCTTCAAAGTGGGACGTAACGGCTTGGCCACGGGCTTGGCCGGCTTCGCGGACAGACGCGCCGGCTGGCTCGACGACTTCAGTTTTCGTTGGAGCGACTTCACCAGTTCATCCTTCGTCAGGGTTTGCCAATTGGCCACGCCATGTTTGCGGGCGAGGTCGGTGAGTTTTTTGTGAGTCTGATCGACGAGCGAACTCGACACGTCAGGGGATTTTTTCATGGCCGCCACTGCCCTTCCCAAACCCGATTCTTGGAGGTTCCCGCGAGATTGTAGCGGATCGTGTCACACAACAACCTCTATAACCTCAATGGCTCTCGTAAGTTCCGTCCCGGTGAGAGAGTGGCGAGGAACAACGCTACCTATTCTACTCAGCAATGGCTCGCGCCGCCCGACTTCCTTGAAATTCTCCAGGAAAACCGACGAAAGTCGATCAGCTCTGACCTAAAACCCGACACTTGGCCCGTGATAAGGGGCCTCCATTATCGGAGCTGGCGGTGGCACGAGGAGAGGCAGGAAAATATCACGGTCAGTCGATGCTTCAGTCCGAATATTCATAATCCTAAAAAGCCAGGCCCCAAGATGTCAACGCATTTCGAGGCGATCGACCCGGATTCGTTCCAGAATTCGAACAATCCACCCGCCGGACCCTCACCTACTCGCCGAAATCAGCCCTTGTGAAAAATTTCACGAGTTCTTGATTGACTTTGGTTCCTCCGTTCCCAGAATACGCTTCACGCTGAATCAGGACGGCTTGCCAACCTCGGAGTGAGGCGGTCATGGCTGGCTCGTCGGCGGATGAATATCGATCGATCGCAAGGGTGTACCAGCTAGTCTCGGAGTTTATCGCTCCGATTCTTCTGGGCTTCCTTGTCGACTGGCAGGCTGGCACGCTGCCCTGGGGGCTGGTTGTCGGCACCTTTGCGGGGCTGGGGTTTGGCGGGCTGGGTGTCATGCGGCTGATTCGCGAGATGGACGCAGCGGACAAGCGTGCGAAGGGGCCGAAGTGAAGCTGTTGGTGCTCGTCGCAGCGGTGCTGGCCGGTTGGGTGATCTCAGTGCCCGCGACTGCGATGCTCGATGGCCCGGCCCACTGGCTGGCGGGTTCGATCGCCGCGGTGATCTGCCTGCTGCCCGCGATTGCGACGCTTCTGATGCTGACGGCCACCGAAGGCAAGGACCCCACGCTCTCCCTGGGGATGGTGATGGTTGCCCCCCTGCTTCGGATCGTGATCGTGCTTTTGGCGGGGTCCGTCATCGGCTACGCGGTTCCGGAACTGCGAGCTGCACCGCTGCGGTTCACGGCCTGGCTGCTCGGATTTTACTTGCTGACGCTGATTGTCGAGACGGCACTTGTGCTGCCGCGGGCCATGAAGGTGCCCGAGACGGACCTGACCAACGGCCTGTAACATGGTGGGTCTCTCCCGATGGCCATCGACATTTTCCATCACGGCAAGGACTCGAACGAGTTCACCGTCTTCGAGACGTTGAACTGGAAGTACGAGTTATTAAAGGCCGACGCTGTTCCCGCGGGGTTCCAGTGGCTGCTGCCCCATGGCTTCACGAAGTTCATGCTGCTGGAATTGATCGCGGCTGTCATCGTCTTCCTGATGGTCGTCCCCGTCGTTCGTCGTCTTCGAAGCGGTGAGCCACCTCGTGGGATCTGGGCGAATGCGATTGAAGGCCTGCTCCTCTTTATCCGCGATGAAGTGGCCCGGCCCGCGATCCCCGACAAGCACGACGATCACCACGAGGGCCACGATCACGGCGATCACGCCCCCGCCGTCAAAGACGATCGCGACAATGTGGAGCACGTTCATCGAGCGGACTACTATCTGCCGTTGCTCTGGACGCTCTTCCTGTTCATCCTCGTTTGCAACCTACTCGGTATGCTGCCGTTCTCCGCGTCACCGACATCGAGCCTGATGGTCACGGGTGTGCTGTCGTTGATCACCTTCGTGGTGATCCACACCGCTGGAGTGAAGAACAACGGCTGGAGTGGCTATGCGAAGTCGTTCGTCCCCAAGATCGAGGGCGACGACGCGATCATGAAGATCTTGCGACCGGTCATCGTCGTCGGTGTGACCGCGATCGAGATCATGTCGCTGTTCATTCGCAACTTCGTCCTCGCCGTTCGTCTCTTCGCCAACATGGTCGGAGGCCATGCGGCTCAGTTCCTGGTGCTGCTGTTCATCCAGATGATCGGCGTGGCAGCGGAAGCGAACACGCCAGGGGCGAACCTGATGTTCTGGCCGGTCGCGGCCGGGAGCACGGTGCTGGTCGTGGCGATGAGCATGCTCGAACTGTTCGTGGCTTTGTTGCAGGCGTACGTCTTCACGATGCTGACGGCGACGTTCATTGGATTGGCTGTGGCTCCGGAACATTGATGCGTCCTTGACATTCGTTCTCGTCGAACGAGAGCAAATCTACCCTGGGAGAGTTTCCATGAAGTCCGTAGTGCGTCTCGCGGCGATCGCCGCCCTCTTCTGCGTCCTCGCCGGCACGGCCTCCGCCCAGACGGCTCCCGCGCCCTTCACGGCCCAACAGCAGGCCGCCATCAGCGCCGCCTCCAACGTGCGAACGGGCCCTGGCATTGGCATCGGCCTCTCCGTCATCGGTATCGGTGTCGGACTTGGCCTCATTGGCTATGCCGCCCTCAGCGGCGTGGCTCGCCAACCGGAGCAAGCGGGCGCCATCCGCGGCCTCATGATCCTCATGGCGGCCCTCGTTGAAGGGGCCGGGATCATCGGCATTCTCTTCAGCTTGGCCATCGTGTTCCTCGGCTAACGTTTAGCTGCGACGCGGAGTCTGCGATGCGTCACGCGGGGCCAAAACCCCGCTTGTCCCGCAGTCTCGACTCGCGGCTAAACATGGAGAACACTCCATGAAAACGATCCACCTGGGACTTTTCCTGGCCTTGGCGATGCTCTTCGCAGTGCCGGCCCGCGCACTGGCGATTCCAGCCGCGGCCGAGGCCAAGAAGGCTGACGACCACAAGCACGAGCCGGCGAAGCACGACGCGAATAGCCATGGCGATGGCAAGGCTCACGACAAGGATTTCTCCGGCATCAAGCGGTACGACCTGGGTATTTACACCCTCGTCGTCTTCGGCGCCCTGTTCTTCTTGCTCGGGAAGTTCGCCTGGGGCCCGTTCTCGGAAGGTCTTCGTAAGCGAGAAGCCGGCCTGTTCGCACTGCGGGATGAAGCCGCCAAGGCGAAGACCGAAGCCGAGACGCTGAGAGCCCAGCTGCTGAGGGACAATGCCGCGGCTCAGGATCAGATTCGTGCGATGCTGGAGGAAGCCCGCCGCGATGCGGAGGCTCTTCGAGCCGAGCAGCGCGAAGCCGGCGTCAAGGATGCCGCCACGGAGCGAGAGCGAGCCAAGCGCGAGATCGAGTCGGCGAAGGATGTGGCCCTCAACGAGATCTACAGGCAAGCCGTGGACCTCGCGGCCCTGATCTCCGCGAAGACCCTGAGTCGGCAGATTACGAGCGAGGACCATCGCAAGCTGCTGGATGAGTCGCTGGCCGAACTGAAGCAAACGGTTGCCTCGAAGGCGTGAGTGTTCGTGGCGGTCTCTTACAAGACCAGCGGAATCTGTACCTGGAATCGTTCGCCATGAGCATGAACGAATCGTTCGTCGAGTCCGTCCAAACCCCTGGCGCTTTGTCGCCGGAGGAGCTGGCGCGGACTCAGGCCATGTACGAGAGCATGCTCGTGCAGAGCGATGCCATGGCGACGCTGGGGCGGATTCCGAAGTCTTACGCCGAAGCCTTGATGGACGTGGCGGAGGCTCGCGGCCAGGTTGTGCAAGTGGGGATGGATTACCACGACTTCGTGCACGAAGCGTTCCCTGCTCTGCCCGGCCTGGAAGTGTACCTCGACAGCCCGGCCATCAACAAAAAGAAGAAGGACGAGATCATCGTCCAGTTGCTCGAAGGCAAGGCGACGCCGCTGTTTATTGACTTCCTGCGAGTGCTCAACAGCAAGGATCGCCTGGGCATGCTGAGGTTCATCGGCATAGCTTATCGCACGATTTACGAGGAACGGAAGAACCGGATTCGCGTGCTGGTCGAGTCGGCGTCGCCGCTCTCGGAAGAGCAATGGAAATCCTTGACCGAATCACTGGTCTTGGTGCTCGGAAAACGACCGATCATCGTGGCCAAAGAGAAGCCCGAGTTGATCGGCGGGCTCGTCATTCACGCGGGCGACAAGGTGTTCGACACCTCCGTCCGGACCCAGCTTTTCACGCTCCGCAACCAACTGCTGGCGCGAGGGACACATGAGATTCAAAGCCGACGAGATCGCTTCAGTCATCACTGAGGAATTGACCCAGTTCCGCACTCGCGTGGACACACGCGAGGTCGGCCGGGTGCTCGAGGTCGGTGACGGCATTGCCCGTTGCTACGGCCTTTCTGACGTCATGGCCGGCGAAATGGTCGATTTCCCCGAGGCGGACGTCAAAGGCTTGGCGTTCAACCTCGAGGAATCGTCCGTCTCCATTATCATCCTTGGCGACTACCTGAAGGTCCGCGAGGGGATGGAAGTTCGCACCACGGGCGAACTCCTCTCCGTACCGGTCGGCCCGGCCCTGATCGGCCGCGTCGTGGACCCGCTCGGCAACCCGATGGACGGCAAGGGGCCGATCCTCACCGAGCACCGCCGGCTCGTGGAAAGCCCGGCCCCGGGCATCGTTGATCGCCAGCCGGTGAAGGTGCCTCTGCAAACGGGCATCAAGGCCATCGACGCCATGACACCCGTCGGCCGCGGCCAGCGTGAACTCATCATCGGCGACCGCAAGACCGGCAAGACGCAGATCGCCATCGATACGATTCTCAACCAGAAGGAAGATAACGTCATCTGCGTCTATGTCGCCTGCGGACAGATGGAATCGAAGGTCGCCGGCGTCGTCGAGAAGCTTCGCGAGATGGGCGCACTCGATTACACAATCGTGGTGGTGGCGTCGTCGGCCGACTCCGCTCCGCTGCAATACATCGCCCCATACGCCGGGGCCGCGATGGCCGAGTACTTCATGTATGAGCAGGGCAAGGATACGCTCTGCGTGTACGACGACCTGTCGAAGCAGGCCGCCGCGTACCGCCAGCTTTCGTTGCTCGTGCGTCGCCCCCCGGGTCGCGAGGCCTACCCTGGCGACGTGTTCTTCTGCCACTCGCGTCTGCTAGAGCGGTCCGCCCGACTCGCCGAGAAGTGGGTGATCGTGCCGAACGATACCGACCCCTCGACGGTGACAGAGCAAACCGGCAAGGTCTACCTCGGGCCGGCGGGCAAGGAAGAAGCGGAGCACAAGCTCAAGACTCTGCAAGGCCAGAAGCTCGCGAAGATCCCGACCTCAGGCGGTTCGCTGACAGCGTTGCCGATCATCGAGACGCTTGAAGGCGAAGTGTCCGCGTACATCCCGACGAACGTGATCTCGATCACGGACGGCCAGATTTACCTCCAGCCTGACCTCAAGAACGCCGGTGTGATGCCCGCCGTGGACGTGGGCATCTCGGTGTCCCGCGTCGGTGGCAACGCCCAGATCGGCGCGATGAAGGACAGGCGCGTCGCGGGTGGGTTGAAGCTGGCCCTGGCTGCCTTCCGTGAACTCGAAGCGTTCGCCCAGCTTGGCACCGAACTCGACCCCGTGACTCAGCGTCAGCTTGATCGCGGCTATCGCATGGTCGAGATTCTGAAGCAGCCGCAGTACAAGCCGATGAACGTGATTGACCAGATCATGATCATCTACGCGGGCAACAGCGGCGCCCTTGACAAGGTCGAACGTCGCAGCGTACGCGCCTGGGAAGAGCAGTTCCTGAAGTTCATGAAGGAACAGAAGCCCGAGGTTCGTGCTCTGCTGGCGAAGGAACGCAAGATGAGCGACGACGTGGTCAAGCAACTGGACGAGTCGATCAAGACGTTCCAGCCGCAGTTCAAGGGGTGACCGGCGGGCTCAGCATGCACGAGTTCATCTGGATCCCGTCAAGTGTGCTCAAAGTCGCGAATCACTTGCTGTCGCTCGAAGAGGTGGAGTTTGCGTGGAAAGGTCGAGTGGATTTTGGGTTGGGCTGACGACCACCCCAATGGTCCATCATGCGAGAGCCTGGGACGATGTCCCTCCGGGCGTAGAATCAAAATCGTTTGGCGGTACGCAGGCTATCAGGGGTAACGGAAAGTCATGGCCAACCTTCGAGCACTGGTGAAACGCCGCAAGGCGGTCCGGAATATCCGGAAGATCACCAAGACGATGGAACTCATCGCCGCGGCGCGGTTCAAGAAAGCTCTTGACCGCGCCACGGAGGCGGAGGCGTACACCCGCAAGATCGCGGAACTCGCCGCGGACCTCAGTAAGAGTGCCGGCGACGTCAGCCATCCGCTGCTCATCGCCAGGCCGGTGAAGAAGTCCGTGTTGCTCGTGCTCACCTCAAACCGCGGCCTTTGCGGCGGGTACAACGGGGCCGTCATTCGCACCGCGAACGAGGCCCTCAACGGGATGAAGGCCGCGGGAATGCCCTTCGATCTCGAAATCTCCGGCAAGCGAGGCATCAACTTCTTCCGGTTTCAGGGCATCGCCCGCAGCAAGGAATACACGCAGTTCGAGGACAAGCCGAGCTTCGCGGATGCCGATGTCGTCGCGAGTCGGCTCATCGATCTTTTTATCTCCGGTGAGATCGATCGCGTGCAGGTGGCGTTCACGAAGTTCGTGAATGCCGCTCGTCAGGTCGCGATCGTCGAGACGCTGCTGCCGCTGTCGTCGGTGGCGACGGAGACCCGCCACAACAAGCCGGAAACCCCGGCCGTCGGTGGTGCGAAAGTTGATTACGAGTTCCTGCCCAGTGCCGCGGACATCCTCGAAGAACTGGTGCCGGTCGCCTTCAAGGTGCGGCTCTTCAAGTGCTTCCTTGACGCGGCCGTCAGCGAGCAGATCGCCCGGCGTGTCGCCATGAAGGCGGCCACGGAGAACGCGGGCGACCTTATCAAGGATCTGACGCGGGTTTACAACCGCACCCGCCAGGCGAACATCACCAAGGAGATTAGCGAACTGATCGGTGGTGCTGAGGCTCTAAAATAAGCGTGTCGAAGATCCAGGCCCCTGTGAGACGCGCCATGAAACGTCTGCTCCCGATCGCGATCCTTGCCCTGATGACGGCCGGCTGTAACACCGAGGCTCGCCGACTGGTGGGCACATGGTTCAGCCCCGGGCTCACGGATGGAGTGGAGCAGCAGATCACGCTCACCGAGGACGGCCAGTTCCGCCTGTGGACCAGGCCGAGGTTCGTGATGCCCGGGCAGGTTCCCATCACGGAAGTGCTGGGGCGGTACACGGTGGAAGCGGGAAAACTGACGCTGACGACCTCCGCGGGTTCGATGCTGTACAAGATCGCAAGCGTGACGGAGAGCACGTTGGTGCTCGAAACAGCGACCGGCCCGATTGCGGTCACGAGTTACACGCGTGTCCCCCAGAGACGCTGAGATGCCCGTGGCTCGACGATCCCTGAGATTTGCAAGCCTGGACGAAGCGGTGCGAGACGCCCAGCATCTACTCGAGGCAGGGTACGAGATGACGGGAAAGTGGACGCTGGCCCAGTGCGTCTTCCACCTGACAGAGTACCTGCGGTATCCGATGGACGGCTTCCCGCCGGTGCCGCTGCCCATCCGCATGCTGCTCTGGAGCGTGCGGAACACGATGGCGAAGAAGCTTTATCACCAGGTGCTCGAGAAGCAGTCGATGCCCAGCGGCAAGCCGACGATCCCGCAGAGCGTGTCGGGGCCCGGCCGTGAAGATCAGCCCGCGGCGGACAGACTGAAGGAGACGGTGGATCGCTGGCGAACTTTTGGAGGCGCCTTACTTCCCTCGCCGCTTTTTGGAGCGATGACAAAAGACGAGTTCGACCAGTTACATCGAGTGCACATGGCACACCATCTGAGCTTCCTGGTACCGCGAAGCTCCTCGTAAGTCAGGTCGAGTCCGCAAGACCCGACCCGGCGAAACCGATCATGGCTGGGACGATGGCCCAACGACTAAGATCTTAGCTTTCCGCGAACCCGCCGGGTCTCGAAGAATCGACCCGACCTCAATGACGAAAGACACGGAGTACTCATGGTTAGCACTGCCAACGGAAAAGCCGCCGGCAAGATCGTTCAGGTCATCGGCTCCACCTTCGACGTGGAGTTCGAGGAAGGCCAGCTGCCGCAGATCTATAACGCCCTCAAGATTCCCATGAAGGGCAGGGATGGCGGCACGGTGATCCTCACCGGTGAGGTTCAACAGCACCTCGGCGGCAATCGCGTTCGCTGCGTGGCCCTGGGCAGCACCGACGGCCTGATCCGCGGCACCGAGGCCCGCGACAGCGGCGGCCCCGTCACCGTGCCCGTCGGCCTTGAGACCCTGGGCCGCGTGTTCAATCTCCTTGGCGATCCCATCGACGCCCGCGGCGATGTGAACACCAAGGAACGCCGCTCGATCCACCGTGAGCCCCCGAAGTTCGACGACCTTTCCCCCAAGTCCGAGGTGCTCGTCACGGGCATCAAGGTCATCGACCTCCTCACCCCGCTCGTCCGCGGCGGCAAGGCCGGCCTCTTCGGTGGTGCCGGTCTCGGCAAGACGGTCATCCTCACCGAACTCATCAACCGAATCGCCCAGATCTATAAGGGCTACTCGGTGTTTGCGGGCGTCGGTGAGCGAACCCGCGAGGGCAACGATCTCTGGCTGGAAATGCAGGAAACCAAGACCAGCGCCGCAGCCGACGCTCCCAGCGTCATCGAAAGCTGTGCGATGGTCTTCGGCCAGATGAACGAGCCGCCGGGCGCCCGCCTTCGCGTGGCTCTCTCGGCCCTCACCATGGCCGAGTGGTTCCGCGATAGCACGGGCTCCGAGACGCTGCTGTTCGTGGACAACATCTTCCGCTTCTCGCAGGCCGGTTCGGAAGTGTCCGCGCTTCTGGGCCGCATGCCCAGCGCCGTGGGTTACCAGCCGACGCTCGCCACCGAGATGGGTGAACTCCAGGAGCGAATCACGTCGACGAAGAGCGGGGCCATCACCTCGGTGCAGGCCGTATACGTGCCCGCCGACGACCCCACCGACCCGGCCCCGGCCAACACCTTCCAGCACCTCGATGCGTTCATCTATCTCGAACGCTCGATCTCGGAAAAGGGCATCTACCCCGCGATCGACCCGCTGGCGTCCAACAGCCGTCTGCTCGACCCGCAGTACGTTGGCGAGCGTCACTTCGCCGTTGCGGACCGCGTCAAGCGAATCCTCCAGCGTTACCGCGAACTGCAGGATATCATCGCGATCCTGGGCGTCGAGGAACTGAGCGAAGATGACAAGAAGGTGGTGGCCCGGGCCCGCCGCATCGAGCGGTTCCTCAGCCAGCCGTTCTTCGTCGCCGAGCCGTTCACGGGTAAGAAGGGCGAGTTCACGAAGCTCGAGGACACGATCCGCAGCTTCGAGGAACTCTGCGATGGCAAGTGGGACAACACGCCCGAGAGCGCGTTCATGTACGTCGGCTCGATCGAGCAGGCCGCCGAGGCCGCCGAGAAGCTGAAGTAAGCGGAGTCGCGACTTGGAAGTGGTTTCAAAACAGCCCGGCCTGTGGCACCGGCGTCTCTCCAATGGCACCTACTTTGCCTTTGGTTGATGCGAAATCTGGGATCCAGCAGGCCGTAATGAGATCTAGACACACCACTCGATGATTCGAGACACTGTTTGGAGCCCAATCGAAGTTCGCCTCAAATGTAAGGGCTGGCGCCTCATCAACTGTCGGGTTTGGCAG
>Ga0105046_10010554_pt1 | contig 14374 bp, 7 predicted proteins | sample MAT03_FD_78385 | JGI IMG/M metagenome (GOLD analysis project Ga0105046, IMG submission 78385) | Freshwater microbial communities from Lake Fryxell liftoff mats and glacier meltwater in Antarctica - MAT-03 (megahit assembly) | ecosystem: Environmental > Aquatic > Freshwater > Ice > Liftoff... | reverse complement strand
GCGCATCACAACATCGGAGTGATTGCGATCGACATCGGCGACGAAGCCACCGCGATCCGCGCGTTCGAGCGGGCATCGAGTTTGCCCGGTGCGCCAAACGCGAGCGCCGAATTTCTAGCAAGTTTGCGACCCCAGATTTCGCAATCCAAATTTAAGTAGCTCCCGCGATCCGTCTTGGACCGTACTCTCGCTGTCTAACATTTCTTCCGCCGCGGTCACCTACGCCTCTGCGTTTTCTCCGCCCCGATTTCGCTCAAACGCAGATTCGAAAACGATTGCGGCGAAGACTGAAAGCCTTGGCCAACCGCCTAGCAAATGCACACCTTGGCTAGATCGCTTAGCACTCTTATGAAACTAGTTGCTTGATCGCGTCGTGGTTGACATTGAGCGATCCAACCAATGAGATTGAAACCGCTATCGCCGTCCATTGACTATGCGGAGGCAAATGATTCAGCCATGGGAGCTTGCTTTTCGTCTTGGACCGAATGAGGTCAGAGCAGCAAGCCCGCGACGGCGGCATTGAGTAGCGTCGCTGTGAAACCAACGAACAATGCACTCATGCCGAGTCGAGCTAGGTCGCCGCGGCGTTCAGGTGCCATCGCTCCGATTCCACCCAACTGAATTCCAACGGAGGAAAAATTTGCGAATCCAGTGAGTGCGAACGCCGTCAACTGATAAGACCGATCCGACATGAAGTTGGCAGTCTGCATGAATGTCTTCATCTGCAAGTACGCGTAGTGTTCGTTTATCGCAAGCTTACTTCCCAGCAGGCTGCCTACCTTTGCTTGATCGGCGGATTCAATCCCGATAAGAAAAGCGACCGGAGTAAAAATCTGTCCGAAGATCCACTGCAGCGTCAAGCTGTCAGGCAGCATCCAGCCGGTCAGGCTGTTGATCCATGCTGTGCTGATCAATCCCAAAAGCCCATCTGCCATGGCAACGAAAGCGATGAAAACGATAAGCATTGCAGCGACGTTGAATGCCAGTCGCAAGCCATCGGAGGTTCCACTTGCGGCCGCATCGATCGCATTGACATAAGGTGACTTTCCGTATTCAACAGGCGTTTTGCCGCTGGTTTCGGGAACTCCGACCTCGGGCATGAAAAGCTTGGCAAGATACAAACTGCATGGACATGCCATGACGCACGTGGTTAGGACGGCAACCGGGTTCGCGCCGTAGTTGATGTACACCGCCATCATGCCGCCGGAGATGTGTGCCATCCCGCTTGCCATCAGCGCAAAAAGTTCCGAGTTTGTCATTCTTGGAACGTACGGCTTCACGATCAGTGGCGCTTCCGTTTGTCCCATGAAGACGTTCGCTGAAACCGAAAGAGTTTCTGCACCGCTGGTGCCCATGAGATGCATCATCACGCGGGAAAGCAATCGCACGCATCGCTGAAGAATCCCGTAGTGATATAATACCGTAAAAAATGCCGAAACAAACAGAATTGGCGGGAGGGCTTTAAAAGCAAAAGGGAAAAGGAAGCGATCGCCGTAGGTGGCTGCCAAGTCTCCCGGTACCGCGAGATTGCCAAATACAAATTCGGCGCCTTTATCTGAATATGAAATGAATGCCTTGACGCCGCTGCCGACACGCTCAAGCATTCCGTAGACAGAGTACTCTCGCCCATCGATGTAGATGCGTCCCTTGAGGACCAGCAACGCGAGTAACATTTGCAAAGCAATTCCCCAACCGACCGTTTTCCAGTTTACGGCGCGAAGGTTGGTTGAGAACGCGGCAACGATCCCGAAGAAGAACAGGATGCCCGCGAACGCTTGGCCGCGAACTCCGATCGATTCACGGGTCAAGTAAGCAACAATCGCGATCAGCCCGATGGTTGCAATGATGCCAGCTCGCCACGCCATGGGAGTCGGTTCAAAAGGAATCGATTCTTCGATCTCATTCGGCGGCAATGGTTGAGTAGGAGCTTGCTCGGTGGTCATCAAAGTCAAATCCGGGTGTCAAGAGTTGCGGTGTGTTTTGCCGTTGCCGAGCGTCATTAAAGTAGATCATCAAGCCGAAGCGATGCGGTTCTTGCTGAAAATTATTCTGTAGTCAGGACGACGCCGTGAATTGGCAAATACGGCGTCTTAAGGCACCGCAAGTAGGCAGCTTATCAGGGCAGCTCGCCGCTGTTCACGGGAGTTCAACAGATTCTTTTGACAATGACCGCGGTGACGCTGCAACACGAATGGACAGAATCTTTACACGACGGTGGTGAAACTCTTTGCACGGCAACGCTGCGTTACCGATCTGCGGTGCGGAAACGCGGCGAACGCTGAGAGTTTTCTGTTTTCTTTCGGACGGCACACTTAATGCGTTGTTGAAACGAGATTTCCCGTTTCCATTGTGTTTCGTGGCTAAAGATATGTCTAAAGAGTCAAGCCGTCCGCCCAAGGCAAGTTTGCTAAAGCTGCTTTCGAACGCGATTCCGACCGTCCTGGTTCTGCTGCTGATGGCGGGAGGTTGGATCGCCATTCATCAAATCAACCGAGGCGGCACGTCCCCGGATGTTGGGCCGGACGCAGTCGTGTCAGCGCACGTTGCCAGCACGGTATCGTTGACAGGTGGAAAACTGCGGACGGGGCGTTTCAAGTCCGCGCCCGTCCAGGCCCAGCAACTTCAGCACATGCATACGGTACCCGGTCGAATTCGTTATGACGAATCGAAACATATTGACGTGAAAGCACCGATGGACGGAATTCTAACCGAAGTCAAGGTTGCACCCGGCGATCTTGTGCAACCAGGTCAATTGCTTGCGGTTCTACAAAGTTCGGACATTGGCCAAGCCCGCGCCGAAATCCTCAAACGGCAGAAGCAACGTGACATCGCGCATCAATTGCTTGAACGGGAGACTCTGCTCGCAAAAAACCTTGAAGAGTTGTCGGCGCTTCTCAGCCAAGGGAAGTCGATCGAGTCAATTGAGCAGGCATTTAACGACCGCATGCTGGGAAATTATCGCCAAGAGATTTTGGCTGCCTATTCAAAGATGCAGCTCTCATCAGAGTTGCTTTCCAACATCGAGCCACTGGCAAAGTCCGGGTCCGTTTCTGGCCGTGTCATGCGGGAGCGTGAAACCGACCGGCAGGTTGCAGAAGCGACCTTCCGTACGGCCCGCGACCAAGCAACGTATTCTGCGAATCAAGCAAAACTGAAGGCAGAGGCTGATCTTGCTGAAGCTGAACGGCAACTCAAGCTGGCTTGGCGGGATGTTGAGAATTTGCTTGGGTACAAAGAGAGCAGTCAAGCGCCTCTGAGCGATGACGAATCGCTATCTCGTCTTGAGATTAGAGCTCCGATGGCTGGTTCGGTCGAATCTCGCGGCTTCGCGATGAATGAGAGAGTTTCTCGTGGCGATTCGTTAGTTGTACTTGCGAACACCGAACTGCTGTTCGTTGCCGCAAGCATACGCGAGAGCGATTGGCCTGTCGTGGAGTTAAAGCCTGGAACGGTTGTTTCGATTTCGGTATCGGCGCTTCAAGACAGGGTCTTTGAAGGCCGCATTAGTTATATGGGACGAGAGGTTCAATCTGAATCGAACTCCGTTCCCTTGATGGCGACGATCAAGAACGATGAAGGACTTTTGCGTCCGGGGATGTTTGTGCGTGTGACGATTCCCGTGGGAGAAACCCGTGAAGCGATCTCGGTAAAGCCTGCATCGGTTGTTCAGCACGAGAACCAGCAGTTCGTATTTGTTGACATGACCGGTGGCAAGTTCAAGCGAGTCGATGTTTCGACCGGTTACACCTCCGAGGACTGGATCGAAGTTACAAAGGGTTTAGCACTGGGCGACTTGGTCGTGACCAACGGCGCGTTTCTGCTGAAGTCGGAACTGTTGTTGCAAGGCGAGAGTGAGTAGACCACGTGCTCACAAAGATCATCGAGTTTTCGCTCGCCAATCGCGGATTGGTCATCATTCTTACGCTGTTGATGGCCGCTTTGGGGCTGTACTCAGCGATTAAGTTGCCGATCGATGCCGTGCCGGATATGACCAATGTTCAAGTCCAAGTCGTCACCAGTGCAGGCTCGCTATCGCCGATCGAAGTTGAACGGTATGTCACGTATCCCGTTGAAGCGACGATGAATGGTTTGCCCGATATCGAAGAACTTCGGAGTGTCTCGAAGTTTGGCATCTCGGTCGTGACGATCGTCTTTGAGGAGGGAACCGATATCTATCGCGCTCGCCAACTTGTGGCTGAGCGCTTGCCTGATGCCGCAAGCAAAATACCGCCGGGATATGGCACGCCTGGTGTCGGACCATTGACCACGGCGCTCGGAGAAATCTTGCAGTTCGAGGTTCGTAGTGATGTACATTCGCCGATGGAACTGCGGACGATGCTCGAATGGGACATCTCCCCACGACTTCGTCAGGTTCCCGGTGTGACCGAGATCAACACTCACGGCGGATACTACAAAACGTTTGAGGTGCAACCAGATCCTGACCGGATGACCAGCTATGGCATTTCGATGGAGCTACTGTTTCAAAGGCTTCAAAACAATAACTCGACCTCGGGCGGTGGCTATGTCATCCATCACGGTGAGCAACGCTTCATTCGTGGCGTATCGCTACTCAAAGGCAAGGAAGATATCGAAGCGGTCGTCTTGCGTCGTGAGCCTGACGGTACGTCGATCTTGGTTCGCGACATTGCTGCGGTCGAGATTGCACCGATGACTCGCCAGGGTGCCGTGACCCGCGATGGTCGCGGTGAGATTGTCACCGGTCTCGTCATGATGTTGATCGGCGAAAATTCTCGAGAAGTCGTTACCGCCGCTAAAGCACGGCTAAGCGAGATCGAGAAAACGCTGCCCAAGGGGGTTCGATTAGAAGTCACCTACGATCGTGCAGCATTGATTGGCCGGACGCTGAAGACGGTGCTCACCAATCTGTTGGAAGGTGGAATGTTGGTGATCGTTGTGTTGCTGCTGATGCTGGGCAATCTTCGTGCGGGGCTTATTGTCGCTCTTGCGATTCCTCTGTCGATGTTGTTTGCAACCAATGTGATGCTTGCCACAGGAGTCACCGCAAGCCTGATGAGTCTCGGGGCAATTGACTTTGGACTGATCGTCGATAGCTCGGTCATCATGGTTGAGAACTGCATTCGCAAGCTGTCGCACGATAACGGAGACACGGCTCACGAAGATGTCATTCGCGACGCGGCCATCGAAGTGCGAAAGCCAACGATGTTTGGTGAGCTGATCATTGCCGTCGTGTTCTTGCCGATTTTGTTGCTCGAAGGTACCGAAGGAAAACTGTTTCGTCCGATGGCGCTAACGGTATTGTTCGCTCTTGGTGGTTCGATGATCTTGTCACTGAGCTTCATGCCCGCAATGGCTTCGCTTCTTCTTCCGAGAAAGATGGATGAGAAAGAAGTGTTCTTGGTCCGCATCGTCAAGTGGTTCTACGTACCCATCGTGACCCGAGCGATCAGGCACCCGCTTGTCACCGTTTCGGCTGCACTTACCATTTTTGCGATCAGCCTTCCCATGGCGCGCCAGCTCGGGGCCGAGTTTATGCCACGACTGGAAGAAGGCGACTTACTGGTTGAGGCGTTGCGTCTTCCTAGCGCAACACTGGAAGACTCGATCGCGATGTCGACACAGGTCGAAGTCATTCTCAAAAAATTTCCGGAAGTGAAAACAGTCTTCAGCAAGACAGGACGTCCCGAGATTGCGAACGACGTCATGGGGGTTCATCAAACTGATGTTTGGGTCTTACTCAATCATGTTCAGGACTGGCCCCTGCCAAAGACAAGAGACGAGCTGATTGAAGAAATGTCAGCCGTCTTATCGGCCAATGTACCCGGAGTTGTGTTTGGGTTTACGCAACCGATCGAAATGCGAGTTGATGAGTTGGTTGCAGGTGTCAAGGCAGATGTCGCTGTTTTGCTTTACGGCGATGACCTTGAGGTTCTCGGTGCGAAAGGCAAAGAAATCGAAGCCGCGTTGCGAAAGATCCCGGGCGCGGCTGACGTGAAGGCTGATTATCAAGCGAATCTCTCCACACTAACGATTCAGACGAAGCCTGAAGCACTTGCTCAGTACGGTATCGATGCCCAGTCGGTATTGGATGTGGTTTCGTCGTTGGGAGGCTATCAAGTTGGACAGATCTTCGAGGGACGCGCTAGGTACCCGATCATGGTTCGCATCCCCGAGCTTTGGCGTGAACGGCTATCGTTGCTTGAGCAAGTTCCAGTAACCGAATCGGGTGGGCAAACAGTGCCCTTGAAAGAGCTCGCCGACATTCGACTCGAGGAGACGCCTCCTAGCATTGAACATGAAGGAAATAGACGTCGCACCTTCATCTCCGCAAACGTGCGTGGGCGCGACGTCGCATCATTCGTTAGCGAAGCTCAAAGAGTGATTCCGGAAGTGGTTTCACTTCCGGCGGGTTATGAAATTCGCTGGGGTGGTGATTTTGAGAATTTGCAATCGGCAAGCCTTCGCCTTGCGATCATCACTCCGATCGTACTGGTTATCATCTTGTTGTTGCTGCATACGAGCCTCGGGTCGCTTCGGCTTGCGTTCCTGATTTTCCTTGCGGTGCCGATGGCCGCATCCGGTGGGATTATCTCGTTGTACTTTCGTGAAATGCCATTCAGCATTTCTGCGGGCGTTGGCTTCATCGCCCTATTCGGCGTTGCGGTGCTGAACGGCTTGGTATGGGTTAGCGCTGCAGAAAACCTTCGGCTTACCGGGTTGCCACTTGCTGATGTTTGCCACGAGACGGCGCTTGTGCGTTTACGCCCGGTCTTGATGACCGCGCTGGTTGCCAGCCTTGGGTTCCTACCGATGGCACTATCGACCAGCGATGGAGCCGAAATGCAACGACCACTTGCGACCGTCGTTATCGGTGGCTTGATCACCTCAACGCTTCTAACATCATTGGTCATTCCCTGTATCTATCCCTGGTTTGCTCGTGGATTACATCGGGGTGTTTCGACTCACAGAGGCCAGCCGAGAACCATCTAGGAATCGGCACGCACTTTGCGTTACTTTGCGTTATTGTTCGTTGCTGCCGATGTATACGCGCCGTACGCGTGAAACATACTACCTGGCCTTCAGCACGATTGGCAAAACCGTTATGCCGTTAATGGATGCATGAATGGCTTCGTTACTCGCTAAAATCACTCGCTTCGATGCCAAGGGATTTGAGCTTGCTGCGAAGCGTCACGCGAGAGATTCCTAGGATACTGGCCGCCTTGAGTTGATTGCCCTGGGTATGTTCGAGTAACTGTCGAAAGAGCCTGCGCTCGGCTAGCGAAATTGCTTCGTCATACAAGTTGTCTGTGCCCGCCGCCAGTCGTTCAGCAATGAAACTTCGCGATAGATACTCTTCCTCCATCCTACCGCTAAGGCTTCGCGTTTCTGGCGTGACCAATAGAGGAACAAACTCAGGCAAGAGAATGTTGCCGCGTGCGGTAAGTAACGATTGCTTCATCACGCTTTCAAGCTCGCGGACGTTGCCCGGCCAATGATAGGCTTCTAAGAGCTCAATTGTTTCGTTGGAGAGCTTTCTTATATCCTTGCCAAACTCGTTGCTATATTTTCTCAAAAAGTACTCGGCCAGAATTCTTAAGTCTCCGTCACGTTCACGAAGTGGTGGAAGATGGATCGTCACCACGCTAAGGCGAAAGTACAAATCCGCGCGAAACAATCCCTCGGAGACTAGCTTCTTGAGATCGTGATTCGTCGCAGCAATGATACGCGCATCGACTTTGATGGACGCATTACCACCAACACGCTCGAAAGTTTGTTCTTGAAGCACTCGCAAGACTTTGGCCTGCGTCAACGGTGACATGTCGCCCACCTCGTCGAGAAACAGGGTGCCTTGGTCGGCCTGTTCTAGTTTTCCGATCCGTTGTCGATGAGCATCCGTGAACGCACCTTTTTCATGACCAAAAATTTCACTTTCAAGAAGCGCATCCGGAATCGCGGCGCAGTTGATGGCTTGGAACGGACCGTGGGCTCTGGCGCTGTGATGGTAGATGGCTTGTGCAACGACTTCTTTGCCGGTGCCACTTTCACCAAGCAACAACACCGTCAGATTTTGTGCTGCGACGCGTCCGATCGCCTTGTAGACTTCCTTCATCGCGTGGCAACGTCCAACAATCGCATCGGCAACCGTTTCCTCGTCTTCGGCAAGCAGTGGTTGAACGCGTACCATGCGGCTTAGGTTGAAAGCTTTCTGAAGCAGGAGTCGCATCTCGTCAAGTTCAAGCGGCTTGAAAAGGTAGTCGTACGCGCCAAGCTTTGTCGCTTCGATCGCGGACTCAACGGTCCCATGGCCAGTGATGAAAATGACCGGAACGCGAGGGTCAATCAATCGCAGTCGTTTGAACGATTCCAGGCCCGATGTATCGGGTAAACTTAGATCGATCACCACGACGTCAGGCTTTGCATCGCGAAAGATTTGTTCACCATCGGCAGCGTTCTTCGCGGTGAGGACACTTGTCGTTTCACTCGAGAACGCACGTTCAAACGCGCGCAGAATTGACACTTCGTCATCAATGACTAACAGGCTTTGCATGATAACTCGTTTGGATCCAAATTCCGATTGTGGGACGCTGTGCCGTGCGTGATCGGCAGCGTTAGCCGAAATTGCGCGCCTCCGCTCGCACGGTTCGTCCCGCGAAGTGTTCCACCGTGACCCTCGGCGATTCGCCGACAGATGCCTAGTCCAAGTCCAACGCCGTTTGGTTTGGTTGTTACGAACGGAGTGAAGATTGAATCGATCACCTTTGGATCGATACCCGCACCACTGTCTGAAACCGTGACCTCGATACTTGCATCAATGATCGCAGTGGAAATTTCAAGAAGGCCCCCGCGAGGCATCGCGTCAAGTGAATTTAGGGCAAGATTCAAAAGTAGCTGTTGAATTTGTGCAGCGTCACCAACCATCCATGTGGGTTCACCGGGGGAATCCACGGCCAGCCGCACTTGTTGCGACGCACAACGTCCCTCAATCAGTTGAACCGTTCGTCGAATAACATCCTCAATCGCAAACGTTGAGAATTCGCTTTTTTCAGGGCGAGCAAAATCGAGCAGGCTGTTTACCGATCGTTCCATCCGACGAATTTCTTGTTCGACTAATTCCAAGTCATCGGTCGGCAAACCTTCGTCCGCAAACTTCCTGCGGTTGACTTGAATGAGCATCTTGATCGACGTAAGCGGGTTTCGAATCTCATGGGCGACCCCGGTCGCGAGCTGCGCCAGAGTTGCCATCTGCTGAGCCCGTAGCGCCTCCGTCTCTCTCACCAGCGTGATCTTCGCCTGCGCATTCAGTTCCGTCGCAGTAAGGTCGCGGATGATCGCGATCCGAACCTCCTGTGTTTCCGCAGGATACTCGCTTACCGAGACCTGAACGGGGAACCGTTCGTCGCCGGCACGCAATCCAGACAGTCCCTGCTCACACGGTAACTTCTCGAATTGAAGTGGTAGTTCTGGAATGATTCGACGGATAGTTCCACCAATCAGCGTTTCCGAATCGAAGCCAAACAGATCCGTTCCCGCTCGATTGCATGACAGTATCGATCCGTCGCGATCAAACGTGATGATGCTCTCGCCAGCGTTGGCTACGATCGTCTCACTCCGCAGATGTTCTTGAATCGCGATCCGGCGGAGAGGCCTGATAATTACCCACCACAATGCCGGGGCACAAACCATTGTCAGCAAAACGGCGTCCAGAACCGCCCTACCTGTCTCTCCAAAGTAATCAGGAACTAGGTACGGCAAAACCAGCATTATCGCCGTTTCGACGGAGAAGAAAAGGATCAAGACGATTCCAAGAATCGACGCTGGCGAGCGTAGTATCGTCGACAAAGCAGAAACGCGGTGAGACATGCAAAGGTTTGCGTGCAGTCGTGTGATATCGTGGTGGAGCGTCCAGATGCCACGTTCATCGGTGAAAGACTGCGCAGCTTCGGTTTCGTGCGACAGTCTAACACCTTGCCATGCAGACTGCCTATTGTCCGCCAAACGATTGGCCGCGCAGACCATCGCCGTTGGTATAGTCCTGTGGCGCGTCAAGTCCGCCTGTCAGCAATAACCCGTCGACGATGGATGCCGCTTGGGCTAGTTGTCCTTTCGCTTGGATGTACCGGATCGTCGATTCATAGTAGCTGCGGCGAACGACAAGCACTTGAAGAAAGTCGAGTTCGCCTGCTCGATAAGCCTCTTCCGAGAGTTCTAAGCTCTGACTGGTCTGTGGGATGATCTCATCTTCATATTTCTTCACCGAAGCAAACGCGGTGTCAAAATTCTGAGCGACTCTTGCCAGCCGGGACTGAAGAGACTGTTCAATGCGTTTTACATTCTGTAACGCTCTGGTGTAGTCTGAATAGGCTGCTGAAACATTGCCCGTATTCTTGTTAAACACTGGTATCGGGGCAGACATCTGGACGTTGATCATTCCGGAGTCCGTCCCATCGTCGTAACCGGCAAAAATATTGGATGTCACATTGGGCGTCTTCTGCACCTGTTGGCGTTTCAACAAAGCCTGCTTCTCGCATACCAATGCTCGTGCAACGCTTAACTCCGGACTTTGAGATACAATCTCGACGTACTTTAGGTCCCAACTCGGTGACTCAGCGGGAGTCGATAACTCCGATTGCAAACGCACCGATGACTCCGCGGGCAGTCCTGCGATCGAGGCGAGATCTTTCCAAGCTCCTTGGTAGGCAACTTGGGCTTGTTCTTCGGCGAGGTTAATTTCGCTAAGGAGAGTCTTTGATTGCAAGACTTCGATGAGCGAACCCTCCTGCGCTTTCTTACGGTCCTCAGCGATTTCGACGCCGCGTTTGGCGACTTTGGCAAATGTCCGCGTGGCATCTAGTTGCTGCTGGGCTGCGACGGCCTCATAGAACCTTACACGGACATCGGTAAGCACACGTTGACGTTGTGATTCAGACTCCCACCGTTGGGCTGCCATCGTCTGGCTTAAAACTTCACGATTGATCGCCAACTTATTGCCACGGACAAACTCTTGTTCGACAAACAAGCCATGTTGATCGGTGTTTCGATCAGCGATCTGTTGTCCAAGATAACCAAACGATGGGTTGGGGCGAGTGCCAACTTGCTGGCGCAGGCCGGCTGCTTTATTCGTGGTTGCGTTGGCTGCCGCAAGCGTCGGGTTGTTGCTCAGAGCAATCTGTTCGATCTCGGCTAGTGAATAGGTCTGGAACGCACTCGCTTCGCTGATTGACAGCGGAAAAAATTCGACGGACACCGGCGGTGACTGTTCTTGACCATGCGAATGAGGACCAACGCACAAACCTCCCGCAAGGGCACAAGCGACGAAAAACGTTGATTTGATTGCAATAGGTCTCATGGCATCCCTGCGCATTCATACGAAACTGCACTCGGAGGTTGAAGTGACATCCATGCCAATTTTGTGCTCGGCTAAGGGTCCGGGTTCTGGTTAAGGGGTCGGGAGTCAATTGTGCGAAGCACCCGAAGGGCTGGTCCGGCAAATGACTCCTGACCCCTTAACTCTCATCCAACGCATTGCCTTTTCTATCGGCTTGATCGCGGCAAAGCTGAGGCTGGGCAGATTCTGAATCCCGAACAAGTTGCGAGTGATCTGCAGAACCATAACGACCGGTAGACTCGGCTGGCTCGGCTTGTTTTGCAGGCACAATTTTGATATTCGTGAGTGAAATAGTGCCGATCGAGCTGTCGGAACGGATTGTGTCGAGTTCTTCTCGTTTCGATGATTTTGGTTTTCTCGTATTCCGCGTGAGAAACTTGGATGCCACCGCAAGCCGTTGATTCATCGCACACTGTTCTCGGTTTACCCGATTTTGTTGCGAGACCGCCGATTTGGTTGCTTTCAATGGTTGGCGCGATGCTTTGGTGGGTATCTCAGCCACCACTAGGATTTAGCGCCGTTGCTTGGGTCGCAGCAATCCCTTGGTTAGTGATCACGCGACGGAAATCGATTGATCGTCGTGAGTGGTTTACCCTCTATGCGGTCGCGGTGGGCTATTGGCTTGTGACGATGCAAGGCATTCGACATGCTCATCCTGCGATGTACGCAGCTTGGGGAGCGTTTGCTTTTTACTTGGCGATCTATTCTCTGCTATTTGTTGCGTTACTTCGGCGTTTAGCAATCACGAATCGTTCGCCACTTCCCTATTGGCTTATTGTTCCGATCGTAGGGACGGGACTTGAGTGCATCCGCAACTATTTGTTGACTGGCGTTTCGGCGGTGATGGTCGGACATACTCAAGCGAATCATCCCTATGTTATCCAGATTGCAGATGCGTTCGGCACTTATGGGGTGACGTTTCTGGTGCTTCTGGTCAATGCCACGGTCTATGAAACTTTCTTCGATCATAGGCGCAGCGAGTCAAGGCGATGGCGGCCACTGTTCGTCGGATTGGCGGTCTTGATTGCGAGCCTTGGTTATGGAGCTTGGCGTCTACGAGAGGCGGACGAATTAGCAGATGAAAAGGCGTCGGATGTGAGCATCGCATTGATCGGTCGCGTTGAGGAGATTGTCTTCATCCAAGATTCGAAACGTGAACTCGAAATATTCGACGCGTACTTTCGTGGATCGATGGACGCTGCGGCCGAAGTCGCAAAAGCAGGTCGCAAACTGGATGCCGTGATCTGGCCCGAGTCGATGTACAACGGCTCATTACCGTGGTTACTAGTGGATGATCCAGGCAATCCATCCGATCGGCTGTCATTGTCAGAACAGGATCCCGAATTGCTTGCGATTATCGCAGAGAATCGCAAGCAGTTCCAGCGGCGTAGCGCACAGGTTCAGGCCGCTCTTCGACAGGCGGCAGGACAAAAGAGCGATCCTCAATTGATCGTAGGTTGCTCCGTCATCCGGTATCAGGAACCGCCGCAAGTTCATAGTGGTATTGTGCATATCGGTGATCGTGGGAAGGTACTCGATTGGTACGGCAAGACTCATCTGGTGATGTTTGGCGAATACATTCCGCTTATCGACTACCTGCCCTTTATCAGCCGATGGGTACCGCCAGGGATGGGTGTCGAGCGTGGCATTGGGCCGATGACGATGTCCGTCGGCGACTTGAAGGTTTCCCCCAACATTTGCATCGAAACGGCAGTGGAGAGAGTGACGCCAAATCATGTGATTGATTTGATCGCGCGCGATAACGCTCCCGATGTGATCGTGAATGTTACCAATGATGGCTGGTTCGATCGAAGCTCAATCGTTGAGCATCATTTGCGATGTTCACAGCTTGTCGCGGTCACCACTCGGCGCCCCGTTCTTATTGCGGCCAACGGTGGACCGACAGCCTGGATCGACGGTTCGGGGCGGATCGTTCAGCGACTTGCCAATGATCAGGCTGGATCGATCATCGCGAACGTCGTCATTGATGGTCGACAGGGTTTGTACCAATGGATTCATGATTGGCCAGCGCGGTTTACGGCCGTATTCTGCGTTTGGATACTGATCTCAATAGGCCTTGATCGGCTGAAACAATGGCGATTAAGCTCCGTTTGAAAAGGGTTCTGACCCTCTCCGGGCGAGGCAAAAACACGGGCGAATCGACTCGCCTTCCAAAGGGTCAGACCCCTTTTCAAACGGAGCCTAGGGTTTGACGGTGCGGATCGGCATATCGGGTAGCGATTCCAAGAACGTCCTGCCATACGTTTTCGACTTTATTCTCGGGTCAAGTACAACCACCATTCCTCGGTCGGTCGCCGTTCGAATCAGGCGACCAAAGCCTTGACGAAACTTGATGACTGCTTCGGGCAGTTGGTAGTCCCGAAAGGGGTTGCCTCCACTGCTTCGAATCGCGTCAAGACGTGCCTGAAGCAGTGGGTGATCTGGCACACTGAAGGGCAATTTAGTGATGATCACATTTTGGAGTGCATCACCTGGTACATCGACGCCCTGCCAAAAACTATCGGTCCCAAACAAAACACTGCGCGGTGTAGAACGGAACCGGTCAAGCAACTGCGATCGACTTTGGTCTCCTGCTTGACTCAACAGCAGCATCTCTCGCTCGGCAAGCCAGGACATCAAACTGCTCGCGGAACGCTTTAGTAAGTCGTAGCTTGTGAACAGAACAAACGCATGTCCATCGGTGAGTGAAACGAAGCGTTTGATTTGATCGGGCAATGACTTTTCGAATGCGATTCGTTCAGCCGACGGGTCGGGCAAACCATCGACCAGGATCACCTCCGCTTGCTTTGCGTAGTCAAACGGGCTTCCAACGCGTACGGAGAGCCCGCCGGAGAGTCCGATTCGCGAACGAAAGAAACTGAACTTGTCATCATTGCCAACCGCCAATGTCGCGCTGGTCATGATCACGCTCTTGATCATTTTGCTTTGGAACAGTTCTTCGCGCAGCGTCGCACCCACATCGATCGGGGAGGCTGCCAGTTCCACTCG
>Ga0105046_10010550_pt1 | contig 14377 bp, 19 predicted proteins | sample MAT03_FD_78385 | JGI IMG/M metagenome (GOLD analysis project Ga0105046, IMG submission 78385) | Freshwater microbial communities from Lake Fryxell liftoff mats and glacier meltwater in Antarctica - MAT-03 (megahit assembly) | ecosystem: Environmental > Aquatic > Freshwater > Ice > Liftoff... | reverse complement strand
TCGTTGTGTCAAAAAAAATAATCGCTCATTTACCCCAGTAAACCTCACAATCATTTTTTTTAACACGCCTCGAAACTGAATTTTTCCATCCAAACACCTAGTTTTCGGACAGACACTACTTAATAATCAAATCCATCTTTCTATTAGCTTCGTCTACTGAGATCAACTCAAGCGCCTGTGAAAGCTTAATATTCTGATTTAACGATTTAAAAATTCCTTCTTCCTCCTTTGTTAATTTTGTTTTCGCAAATGCAACAAGTAGGTTCGCCACTGAGTCCATGTGCAGCGTGAAATCTGATGCTATGCGTTTCTGATCCCAAGTAATCAACTCAACTTTTTTTGGCTAAAATAGGTGGTGAGTTTATATACATAATTTTCAGCAATAAGTCGATTTTGATAGAGGTCTACAAAGGAAATTTCAATTTCTTCAGCACTTTTTCCTCTGCCGCTTACAGAAAAAATGATCACTACGATTACAAATAGCCAAAGCAGAACGGCCTTTGGTCTACATGTGTTTTTGAGTGTTCTCATGATTGCAAAATTTAAAATATTAACCCATTTATTTGATCCTGTGCTAGAAGTCATCTCAAACTTCCAAAGTCTTTAGTCACTTCTAACCGCCTTTACAAAATTATTAAGGCCTTATCGTGAAGTAATACATCCATTTGTTTTGAGATGGCTTGTAGCCATATATTAGTTTATGACTTTAATAATTTCAAAATAGGCCTCGCCACCGCGCATTTTCCAGCAGACCGTGTCAGATACCCTATAGCCAATTAACGCAACACTAATTGGGGCAAATACCGAAATCCTACGATCCTTAAAGTTAGTCGACAGTACTGATTTTGTTTGTTTAACATTTTACTTTTGACATCCGTAAATAAAAATTACGGAGGCTTAGGTGTTGAAGATCATTTTCTCCGAATAGAAAATAAGCAGGCTTATAAACGCCCACTTCAAAGCAGAGTGTACTCGAAAATCTGAAATTTTTTTGAATTCACTTGAAAATTTACAAGCGTTTATTTTTTAAGCGTTTGTTACCTTGAGGATTCTTAATTTTTTATTTGATCCTGCACTTGGCAGAGTAATGAGATCGTTCTCGGTGTAACCAATTAAGGCCATACTTATAGGTGAAAAAAAAGAAATTTCCTTAGTTTTTATATTTTCCTGCGAAGGTAATACAATTTTAATTCTAATCACTTTTTTAAATAGCGAATGCCATAATTCTACAACAGAATTTAGTCTTACTGTTTTTTTCGTGATTTCATTTTCTTTCACTCTTCTAAACTTTTTTATCAGACCTTTTAAGAATATTTTATAATAAGCCTCTTTTTTTTCTAGCACGTCATTTAATTTTTGAAAATCGTTTTCTGAAATAGCTGGTATCATGGTTTTGTTTCTAAAGTGTGATTAAATCCCGATAGCTAAAAGCTATCTAGTTTGTAAACTCTACAAAATGTTGACTATTTGAATCTGATACAGATTCCCCCGAAACTTTAAGAGCCCGGGGCTTAGGTATTGAAGACCTTTTTATTCGATGAGGATACCAAACCACATTTGAAAAAGCAAATGAAAGAGGAACTCTGTTTATTTTGATTTAAAATATTCATCGTGGTTGTCTGTGACAAACATAAGTCATATTCTCTTCAAAAAAAACCGGGAATAGTTAAATTAACCAAAAGTGCAAAAAATTTCGATTGGTTTATATTGCATACGGGGCGCCCTAATCTGTTTTTGTAATTATGCATTAGTACAACTGAATCGAGTTTAACAAAATCGCTGAGAAGAAAATAATTAGGCACACTTGTTTCCCAGAAAAAAAATGAATAGACGTCATTAAACCTGCGTACATTTATCTCATTGCCTAAGCTGGCGCGAAAAACGGCAAGCGAAGCCTCAACTCTAAGTATCATTTGTTCCAGGGATTGACTTTGTTGCTTTATCGATGGCTTTTCTCAGCTGGTCGTGAACCCAGTAAAAAAATTACAATTAGTTGCAGTATGGATTTTTTTCATAATTACTGAGTTGATGTGAGGACATAGAGCATCTTCAGCATGCAGAATTCAATCCTTACTTGTGGGTATGTCTATCCACTGCGTAAAAGACCATGTCAGGACCTCGTTTTGTGTCGCGCGAAAAATCCATTCACTTTGGAGGTTGAATGGATTTAGTCCTAAAAGGCTCTACGATTGTAAGTTGTTAACCCAACATAAATTTCAGTTTTGAAACGACTAAATTTAAAAAAGTGTTTTAACGATTTCTGTAAAGTCTATATCCGATCGTTGCCTGATACCAGGTATTTCTGTAACGTAATATAGAGGAACTGCCATCGCTATTATTTTTTTGTAAATCCCATCCAGCTCTTGCGCTGAGTACGATATGCTTTAAGGTTAGGTCCACACCAACTGAAGCACCTAGAATGTTTTTACGCACATCTTCGTTGTCAAACTCCGTTTCCTGCGTTGCACTTGTACTTCCATTTTTAAACGTGTTCTGCTGTTTTAGCAAATATGAAAGTTGCGGGCCTGCTAGCAGCGTTAAAAACTCACTAGGCTTAAACGCGAAAAATAACGGTATATCCAAAAAACTACTTGTGCGTGTAATATTGTAATTGCTTCCAAGAATTGATCCCGAAGACTGAAATCCCTTTTGTGAATAGAGTAACTCAGGTTGAATACCGATTAACTTGCCGAAAGGAATAGCTAGAAAGGCTCCGCCTGCAAAACCCAATTTAGGATTCGCATTAAAACTTTCAGTACGTATGTCATAAACATTAGAATAATTTACCCCGGCTTTAAATCCTAATAAAAGCCTGTTGCGAAAATCAGTGGTGTTTTGTGCATTAACCGTAAATACGGCAAACAAAATTGGAAATACTAATATTATTTTTTTCATAGTGAGTTTTTATTAAACCTCTGACAAAACTATACCAGTCTTTTTAGCCATAATTCGTCAGCATTTGGAAATTTCTGTGGACTATTATGCCGTTAATGGGGACTACGGAAATTAAAAAATTTATTTTTCAAATATACTCTAACAAAATTGCCGTTATTGAAATCCAATTCGCTGCGGTTATTACCATATATTATTTAAAAATCGACATAAACGCCTCTCCTGAAAGATTAATTGATCACTTTAACGCGAGGTTGTGTGCCATATAAGCGCCAAGGTACTTTTCCAGCAAATAGGTATAAACTACTCCTACTTTAAAGCTTGTGAAAAACTCTTTAAATAGTGGACTATGTGGGCATCCTTTAGGCAAAATAAATCCAATTTCTTCTTTACTTTGATTGAGTAAACGTTGCAACTTTAACGATTTAGAAGGATTATTCCTCAGATAATTCCAAAAGGTTACGGCATCTACATAAGCAAAAGTCAACACGTTTTTAGAAACCTCGTCTAAGATCTTACTTTCGGATTGCATGTAGGTTATTCTTAAATCTTGCAAATTAGTTTTCTTTAATTCTAAAATATACTTGTTTAGTGAAGTAGAATTAATAGTAAGAGCAGTCATACTTCCCAGCGTTTTAGTGATTTCATACTGGCTTTTTATTTTTATATCCGGAACGTGAAAATTGGTAATACAAAATGCGACGTTTTTAATATAAGGCAATGAAAATTCTATCTCTGGATTTTTGTTCTGAGTAATAATGGAAGATGCAAGTCCAAAACTATTTCTGCTTTTTAAACGGGTTTGTTCATACAATTTTTCGTAATCGGCGTAAAGAGAGTACTTAATTACCACAGTCATTCCTTTTTTCTGTTTTAGCCACTGAACATATTCTTTTACAAGATCAATCTCTATCCCTTTTATCTCTTCCCCTTCCTTATAAGCGAACGGCGCATGATTGATATAATTAACATAAAGGGTGTCACGTGTTTGACTGCTTAACCTAAAGGCTAGGATTAAAATTAGTACGGTAACTAGTTTATTCAATTTTCAATGATAATAAAGTCGCTTGGTAAAAGCGATTCACTGTACTTTATCACCAAAGCAGTGCCAGCGCAGACACTTAAAAATAAGTGGGAAACCGATATTTATTAAGGCAATATATCCCACAAAGGGGAAATTTGGGATAAATTTGCGATCTTAACTAGTTCCTGAGCCTTGGCAATAAAGAGTCAGGCGACCTTAATCTCAAAGTGAAGCAATGGCATATTCTGATGCTATGCTTTTGTCGGGATAGCCTTTCAGTTGTAACGGTATTTTTCACTAACCATCTTTTGGCTGGTATGTATGCAAACTGGGAAAAAAATAAGTACAAAATAACCGCACGACAAATTTGAGAATCATTTAACAATAATAACTTTTTATAAAGCATTAGCTTATTTTTGTCATAAGATTTACTAGGTTCCTTTATGGCTGGCTTTTTTATTTTATCGGGTTCTCTCAAATGCGTTTTAGTTTCCTCGGGCGTAAGCGTAGATTATGCGCGATTCTGCTTAGACCGCAGCTTTAAATCTTATTTGCAAGTAAGTTATCGATCACGGATTTCTTTAGATTTATATTGTCAGTGAGCAGGAACTTGATTGAGAAGCAAACAGAAAACCTCCTTTAGTGGTTGTGGGTCGGGAAGAACTAACCAAAAAATTGCACATCTCGCTCGCTAATTTAAAAAATTAATTAAATGAAAAAATATGCAATATTAATTGCTTTGGTTCTGGGAGTGACCCAGACAAAAGCACAGGATACAACAAAGAAAAATCCACTAACCCTTAGCGGCTACGTAGAGGCCTATTACAGTTACGATATCGGAAATCCGGATAACCATGAAAGGCCTGGCTTCTTTTACAGCTTTAACAGGCACAATGAAGTCAATTTGAATATAGGTTTCGTGAAAGCTGCATACGCCACTGATCGCGTAAGAGGAAACTTTGCTTTAATTGCCGGAACATACGCGCAATAAAATCTTGCTGACGAACAAGGACTTTTGAAAAATCTTTTTGAAGCAAACGCGGGATTTAAAATCTCAAAAAAACAAAACATCTGGATTGATGCCGGAGTGATGCCCTCACACATTGGCTTTGAAAGCGCTATTGGCAAAGACTGTTGGAATGTAACGCGTAGTATTTTAGCAGATAACAGTCCGTATTACGAATCGGGGGTTAAAATACGCTATACAAGTAAAAATGAAAAGTTGTATTTAGCTGCCATGTATTTAAATGGCTGGCAAAGAATACAAAAAATTCCGGGAAACCAGACACCGGCATTTGGTACTCAACTGACTTACAAACCCAACTCAAAAATTACACTTAACTGGAGTACTTATGGTGGTAATGAAATGCCAGATAGTGTCAGTCAATTGAGAGTATTTAATAATTTTTATGGTCAGTTTCAAGTTACAGAAAAATTTGGAGTAACAGCCGGTTTTGATATTGGTATGCAACAAATGAAAAAAGACAATAGTGTTTATAATAACTGGTATTCGCCTGTGTTGATTGTTCAGTTTAAACCAACCAGTAAAATACGTATTGCCGCAAGGGGAGAATACTACAGTGATGAAAAAGGTGTAATTATTATTACAGCCACACCTAACGGTTTTCAAACGATCTGTTATTCAGTAAATTTTGATTATGCTATTAGTGACAATGCTTTATGGAGAATAGAAGGAAGAGGATTGAGCAGTAAAGACAAAATATTTTTAATGGATAAAAAACCATCTACTGCTAATTATTTTTTAACCACGTCCATAGCAATAAACTTCTAAAAAAATAGTTTTTGAATAAAAAGATAACTTAAAAACTTCTAATTTTAAGCTCATAGTAATAAGCTTTTAAGATTAACAATTAGAATTTGTAAATAATGGTTCGAATTTTTCATAATACAGAAATTGAAATAGAAAAAAGCATGGACATCACCCTGCTTAAACAAATTTCGCGTGAAAAATTACTATGGGTCGATTTACAGTTTGCTTCTGATGAAGAGAGGAAAACTGTAGAGTCTTTTTTTAAAATCGACTTTGAAGAGCAGCAGTATAATTCCAGTATTGAAAGTAATTCACGGTTTTACGAAGCAGAAAGTATTCTCTACATACAATCTAATTTCATCACTAAACAGGACTCTGTATTTACAAGTGCCCCTGTTACCTTTTTTTTACTTGACGCACTATTAATTACCTACCGTGACGCTGACCTCTCGTCTTTTGCGGAGACGGTAAAAAAAATGAAACGGAACCGTCATGCCTTTAAAAACGGAAATGACATACTAGAATGCATTTTTGAAACAAAAGTGGATATTGATGGCGATTTTATTGAAGCAATTGCAAAAGAAATTTCGATTGTTAGTCACGGCCTCTCTTTAAGCACTACCAACGAAGAAGAACTCCTTATAAAAATAAATTCCTTTCAGGAATATGCCATACTTTTTAGAGAAAATTTTATAGATAAACAAAGGGTGGTTTCATCCTTACTTAAAAGCGAACCTTTTAAATTAGATGGAAGATTAAAAATTGTGATCAAAGACATCAATTCGATGCTTGACTATACTTCTTTCATTTTTGCAAGATTGGAGTATTTGCAAAATACCTTATTGGGTATGATCAACATGCAACAAAATAAGACCATTAAAATCTTTACTATCGTTTCCGTCGTATTTATGCCACCTACACTTATTGCCAGTGTATATGGTATGAACTTCACGAGCATGCCGGAGCTAAATTGGAAATTCGGATATCCTTTGGCGCTCCTTCTTATCATTGCTTCTTCATTATTCACCTTGTTTATTTTTAAAAGAAAAAAGTGGTTATAAGTTCTACAACAGACTGCTCCCATAAAGCAAAAAAATACAAACCAAGGGATTGTTACTTTAAGTTCAAAAAAAGAATAATTAATTACACAAAATCGTTTTTGATTTCTTGACTACATATTTATTTAAGCATTTTGATGTATAAGAATTAATTAAAGATAAAATTGTCCGAATATAAAAGATTTCATATATTTGTAGTGTAATTTTGTCAATATGTTTTCAAAGGCTTGTGAATATGGAATAAGAGCAACTGTTTTTATAGCAAAACAGTCGCAGGAAAGTAAAAGATCAAGCCTTAAGGATATTGCGAAAGGGATTAACTCCCCTGAGCCTTTCACTGCAAAAATACTTCAGCAATTAACACGAAACAAAATAATTAGTTCTGTAACAGGCCCCAATGGCGGCTTTGATATCGACGTATTGAAGATGCCTAAAATAAAACTGAGTCAAATTGTTTTTGCGATCGACGGAGATTCAGTGTACAGAGGTTGTGGATTAGGTTTGTCGGAATGTTCAGAAAAAGAACCCTGCCCTGTACACGATAAATTCAAAGTGATAAGAAATGAATTACGAGTGATGCTAGAAACTACAAGTGTTAATGAATTGGCGCTCGGTCTTAAAAAAGGCTTAACATTTCTAAAGCGCTAAAAAAAATTATACTAATAAAAGATATAAAGGTCTTAATATATTTAATTAAAAACTCGAAATCATGGAAACAGTCAAACATCCTGACACGATTCAGATCCTCCCCAGGAAAAACAGTGAGGTATCTAACAGTAGGGTATCTAACAACACGTTTAGCTTATTGTTTAACAAACAAGCGGCAAGCTTCGAAAGCGCAAGGTTCGGGTGGATGGCCATGGCGATTACCCTACAGAGTTGTTTGGGTTCTGTAGCTTGTATGTTTATTCAGCAGAACAATGCCAGTGTCTTTATGCTCATTGCTTGTGCTGGTTTAACAATGGGAAGTAACGCTATGTTTATTTCACTCGCGCCGCCCAAATGGTGTGTGGCTTCGTTTTATTTGAGTTTGTTTGTGAACACCGTTTTTATTCTGATAAACGTATAATATAAATGAAGAAAAAATTAGTGCTCACGTTTTTAATACTGGTTGGATTAACCGCTAAGTACAAGAATTAAAATATATGTACCAAACTCACGACATACTCGCCTTAGAAGACATTAAACTACTTGTAGATTCTTTTTATGATAAAGTAAGAAAAGACAAATTACTTTCTCCCATCTTCAACTCTGTTATTCAGGATAACTGGCCACGCCATCTGGAAAAAATGTACACTTTTTGGCAAACTGTTTTACTAAAAGAACACACTTATTTTGGAAGCCCTTTTTTACCTCACGCTAAACTTCCCGTTGAGCAAGAACATTTTACTAAATGGATGGAATTATTCTACAAAACCATTGATGAACAATTTACAGGTGAAAAAGCAAACGAAGCGAAATGGAGAGCTGAAAAAATGGCGGAAATGTTTCTTAGCAAAATTCAATACTATCGCCAAAATCCTGATAAGGTACCAATATGATAGCAGGTCTAAAATATAATCTTGCCATTTCATCCGTTTATTTATGGATTGGATTTGTTTGCGCTATTAGTTTTATGGAAGCCTGGCTTAAATTTCGTGCTCCCGGCGTCACGATGCCAATTGGCCTAGGCATCGGTCGCGTAGTATTTAGTGCTCTCAATAAAGCAGAATGGGTTTTTGCTGTGGCAATTATTTTTAATTTGTGGATGACAAATGAACGCCTTTTGAGCCCGTGGAATTTTACATTCTTTCTACCGCTTCTTTTATTAAGCATGCAAACACTGTATTTGCTTCCCGCCCTCGATCAACGGGCAGAGTTGCACATTCAGCAAAAGGCAGTAAGCCCGTCCTATTTGCATTTTTACTATGTCGTCATGGAGATTGTAAAAGTGATCAGTCTTTTTGTATTTAGCATCAAATTATTTAAATAACAATATGGAAGAAAAAAACATCATTCAGCAAATTGAAGAAAAGTATCAAAATTTAGGGGAGAACCCGGAAACATACTTTAAAGGCTTGTTGCAGGCCAAACCAATTAACTACTGGGATTATGTGGAAGTAGATACTTTATTGTCTCTTCAAAAACCACGTACCAATTTTAAGGACGAGGAAGTTTTTATTATGTATCATCAGGTAACGGAGCTTTTATTGAAACTGATGATCCATGAAATAAAACAAATTGTTTATAATGAAATAATCACGGAAGAATTTCTAATCATAAAAATAAGTCGACTGAACCGTTACACCCGAATGATGATAAACTCATTTGATGTGATGAGTGGCGGAATGGATTACGATGACTATAATACTTTCAGATCTACTTTAGCACCAGCCAGTGGCTTTCAAAGCGCTCAGTTTCGCCTGGTAGAATTATATTGCACGCGCATTGAAAATCTTATTAATGAAGAAGGAAAAAAACGCATCTCCGCACAACCAACTATGGAAGACTACTTTGAACACATTTACTGGAAAGATGCCGGACTAAACCGCAAAACAGGTAAAAAAACGTTGACCCTCCGCCAGTTTGAAGAAAAATATTTAGACCGTTTTATTTCTTTAGCAAAAAAAGTAAAAGGAAAAACGCTAGAAGATATTTTTCTGAAAATTATAAATCCGTCGGAAGATTTAAAACTTATTTTAAGAGAATTCGATAGATTATATAATGTAGAATGGCCAATGGTACATTTAAACACAGCAAAAAGTTACCTGGATAAAAAGGGTGAAAATCAGGCGGCAACAGGGGGTTCGGAGTGGAAGAAATACCTTCATCCACAGTTTCAACAACGTAAATTTTTCCCAACGTTGTGGACAGAAAAGGAAATTAATCAATGGGGAGAAACAAAATAATACAGAGTGAATAAACAATAAACTAAAAAAGAAGGAGTGAAGTATAAGATGATACAGACAGAAAACAAACCAGAATTAACAGTCCTTAAAAAAGGAGAAGCTTTTAAAATACTTCAGGTAAGGGGCAACATCACTATGTTTATGCCCAAACACATTAGCACCAAGGAAGCAATCATTACCGTAATGGAAGGAAGCGCTATTCTTGATATAAATGGAACCGAGCATTTATTAAACGCTCACGACTGTTTTATCATCCCGGCAAAACAGGAACATACACTTCTAATCATGACGAAATTCAGGGCCTTGGTAACAATGCCAGTTGAATCTAACATTGAATTCACCAACTAAAACCAAACTTATGACACTTATTAAAGAAAAAACCATTGGCGAAATGGTAGCAGAAGACTACCGCACCGCATCTGTATTTAAATCATTCGGAATTGATTTTTGCTGCAAAGGTAATCGTACACTCGATGAAGTGTGTGAAAGCAATAACCTGTCTGCGACACAAGTAAAAGATGATTTAAAAAAAGCAACCACCACAGACGAGACATCGGGCAGCGCTTATCACACATGGCCAATCGACCTCTTAACAGACTACATTGAAAAAAAACATCACCGTTATGTTGAAAAAACGACTCCGGAATTAAAAGCCTATCTCGAAAAAATTTGCAGAGTACATGGATCTAATCATCCGGAATTATTTGAGATCGAAAAACAATTTTCTTCCAGCGCCGGTGAACTAGCCGCGCATATGAAAAAAGAAGAATTAGTGCTCTTTCCCTACATTCGGAAAATGATAAAAACCATAGCCAGCGGAGAAACACTTCCTCCGCCCCAATTTGGCAAAATAGAAAATCCGGTAGAAATGATGATGCAGGAACATACAACGGAGGGCGACCGGTTTAGAAAAATTGCAGAACTCAGCAATAATTACACACCACCAACAGATGCTTGTAATACTTACAAAGTAACGTTTGCTTTACTAAAAGAATTTGAAGAAGATCTTCATTTACACATTCATCTTGAAAACAATATCCTTTTTCCAAAAGCAATTGCAACGGAACATCAGATGCGTGGCTAAATCGCGAAATATTTTAATAAAAAAATTTATGCCGCTCCTGCCGAAGATGAAGGCTACCGGATTCTGGTGGACAGACGCGTGGCCACGCGTCATCGCAAAAACCAAAGCCCGCCTCGATGAATGGGGTAAATCCATTGAACCGTCTGCTGAATTAAGAAAGTGGTTCGATCATAAAGCAGAGCTATTCATTGAATTTACTAAGCTGTATAAAAAGGAGCTTGCGAAAGACTAAACAGAACTTAAACGCATAAAAACTATCGCTAAAAAACAACGCGTCCCACTTTTGTCTGTCGCCAAAAACGTGCTTGTGAGTCACGTATTAGTTTTTTGCTCTGTATTAAAAATTCAAAAATGATTCTCTCTGAACAATCACATAAGGAACGTGAAATAATTAAAATAAGTGTATTGACTCGTGGCGAGAAATATTGTTTAGAAACATATGCTGGAGAATATCGGAATTTGATGGAGCTTTTGCGTAATACTCTTTGTTTTGAAAATTTTGGTGAATGTGGGGGTATGGGCAGGTGCTGCACCTGTTTAGTAAAAATTATTTCCAGTTCGGTTTTACTGGCAACACTCGAACGAAATGAGGCTTCAACACTCGATAAGCATGCTATGCTTCACGCAGGCAACCGTTTATCCTGCCAGATAGAATTGGACAAACAACTCAACAACACTGTGATTAGTTTATAAATTAACTCCGTTGTAACCAGATGCTAGGATATGAACTCCGAAATGAATTACCCCGCAGCAGAGCTGCGCGGTATCGCTTGAAAATAAGCCGCAGATTAAACGGATTACGCACATATACAAATCAGCGTAATTTGAGATTTTCGCGTTTAAAAAACATCAAGTAAAGTGTAGAAGACTAAAACGTAAAAGTTGCCTTAGCTGACAAATGTTATGAGCAAGCATTATGTAACAAAGTTTGTTCGAGGTAATTAAGTGCTTAATTTAAAAAGACGCTGAGCTTTGACGAAGAAATTTTTGTCGATTATTTGAAATAAAACTTTCGAGCCTTCTTAGGATTTTAAATTAAATCCTTTATCTTTAGTGAGCCTATAACCCCCTGCATGTAAGTACCGTCAATTACAAACGTTTGTAAGCGTTTGTTTGTGGGGCTTATTTGGGAGTTAGTAGCTATTTTATGAAAACGACAATACTCATATTCACAATTCTTTTTTGTTCCTGTTCGACAGATCCAAAACCGGACAATAACAGGACTATTGCCCAACTAAATACTGACCTCTCAATTGACACAAATTCCAAAGATATTCCTCAAAAACATTCTGACCCAATTCCATTGACAATTATTCCTGGACAGGGCATTGACAATATAAAACTCGGGACATCTAATTATGAAGATGTTTTAAGTTTTAAGAACCTAAAGTTTGCCGTTGACAGTGGAGAAGGAATTGCTTGTGGAGACGACTTTAGTTGTCTTAACTTTTGGAAACGATTTAATAATGAAGAAAACGGACTACTAATTGAATATTCATCCGAATGCTTCCCCGAAACCTATATTCCTAAGACTTATAAAAGGACATTATGGAAAATAACAATTCGGGACAACAAAGCGGCTGCTCTAAAAAACGGACTTCGCATTGGGACATCAACATATGCAGACGTAGCTAAAATATTTGGACCAATACCGAAAGAATGGAAGAATGAAAGCTATTTACGCTTTGACAAAAAAGGAATTTCATTCAGGTTTGACAGCAATTCGAAATTAAGTGAAGTAGAAATATTTAAACCAGACAATTAAAAACAGCTACTAACAGGACCTTAGCGTCAGTTTTTTTGAAGAAAAAAAACCGAACGCCAAGCCGACAAACCGTTATAAGCCATTTTAGAAAGACCGAATGACAGTAAGACAACGATTTAAAAATGCAATCAAACGTGGGACAGGAGAAACACATCTGTTAATGAAAGACAATCCAAATGTTGACTTTTCAAGTGACATCATTAAGGCTGCATTGACAAATTTATCTTACGACAACCAATCAGAAGGAAGTCGTGCAGATTATATTTTTGAGCTAATACAACTTTCCAGTCAAAAGGGAAAAATAAGACAAGTAATTTTAAAAGCACTTGCGACAGAACGCAAAGACACTTGGGCACTTGACCAGCTTTTCGACATCTCCGCTTTATTTGCGAAACAAGGTGACCAAGAAGCAAAAAAAACAATTTATAAACGCTTCTACAAAAAGACAATTCAAGGTTCAGAATGGGTTGGACAGGACGCACTAATTGAAGTAGATGGTTTTGAAGGCTTAAAATATATTGCCAAGACAAAAGGTAAAATAATTCAAAACGACCCAGAAGAATGGGAAGACGGTTGGACTGTTGATTATTTTCAAGAGCAAAATCCAACAATCACAGTATATCAAGAGTTAGAGAAAGCCAGCAAGGAAAATAAATACATTAAGACTTATCTTGACACGATAAAAAAACACAAAGCGAAATTTCAAAAGAGAGACCGTCCGAAATACAATTATGAAATTGTAACCGAGAAGATAAAAAGCAAAGCAATTGTTCCATTACCTCCTGCGGGTGCAAAGGAACTTTCAAATTCAGACATTAAAAAACTTGCAGACGATTTTTTAAAAGAAACAGACCGACTAAAACTTGAGAAATATATGAGAGTATTTGATAGAGTAAAGTATCCTTACGACTATCAACCTATTTTAAAACTTGCGAAAAGCAAAAACAAAAAAGATGACCGACTTGTGGAATATGCAACAGGTTCATTGAAATTCTTTTCGGGAGCAGACATTCGAGAGTTTGCAATCGAAAAGTTGAAAAAAGTAAAAACACCTTCCGAGTATTTGGATTTATTAGTTTCAAATTACAAAAAAGGAGACTACGAACTTCTAAGTGAAATCGTTGCAAGATGCAAAAACGAACACGACATCCATTCATTGGTTTACGGTTGCATAAATATCTATCAAACCAACAAGACAAAAGAATGCAAAGAACCATTAGAAGCAGTTTATGACAAACTAACTTGTGGCATTCACAGAGCGGACATCATTAAAATACTTATTGAAAATAAAGTTCTTTCAACTCGACTGAAAAATGAAATTAAATTTGACAGTAACGAAGAGATACGAAAACTCAAATGACAATAAGAAAAACGGCTTATAACAGCACCTCCTATGTAAAGCATTAATAATTATTAACATGTTTTGAGAAGCAACAACGTAACTCTTAAAAAAATAAGAAATTAGGCTGTGTGGAGCCTTTGCGTTTCTTATTATTTTAAGAGGCCAAATTCGGCGCCAACATCCAATTCATCTTTCTTTTTGCTCACACTCCTATTTGTAGTCAAACTAAAAGAAGATCCGTTTGCTACTAGCATACATTATTCAATAAGAAAATAAACGCTGTCTTCTACAATATGTAGTCATTTCTGCTACGGGTGCTGTTTTACAGTCGTTCTTAATTTTATTTGTGCTAAAAAGTAAAATCAATTTTATTGCATTTATTTTATCAATCCAATCTGGTAAGGTGTTTCTGTTTTTATAACAGCATGCACTCTGCTTAGCAGTTTATGTGCTACCTTCACTATAATTTTATTTGGTAGCTTTCCATAATGACTGCGATAATAGTTTTGCAATATTGGATCAAATCTTACTGCTTGCCAACTTGCCTCAATTA
>Ga0105046_10010548_pt1 | contig 14378 bp, 11 predicted proteins | sample MAT03_FD_78385 | JGI IMG/M metagenome (GOLD analysis project Ga0105046, IMG submission 78385) | Freshwater microbial communities from Lake Fryxell liftoff mats and glacier meltwater in Antarctica - MAT-03 (megahit assembly) | ecosystem: Environmental > Aquatic > Freshwater > Ice > Liftoff... | reverse complement strand
CTGATACCAGTCGATCGTGGCGGCGAGACCGTCGGACCAGGTCGTTGCAGGTTTCCAGTCGAGTTCTATTTCGGCCTTGCACGGGTCGATCGCGTATCGGCGGTCGTGGCCGAGGCGATCGGTCACGTGCGTGATGAGGCTGTGCGGTTTGCCGAGCGCATCGAGGATCGCTTTCACGACGTCGATATTGTATTGCTCGTTTCGGGCACCGATGTTGTACGCCTCGCCCGATCTCCCTTTCTCATACGCCAGCCAGATCGCGGCACAGTGGTCATCGACGAATATCCAGTCCCTCACGTTCTTACCGTCGCCATAGACCGGCAAAGGCTCGTCGTTCATCGCGTTGGCGACTATCAGTGGAATCAGTTTTTCCGGAAATTGACGCGGCCCGTAGTTGTTGCCGCAACGGGTGATCACGGCGTCCACACCGTGTGTCTCTTGCGCCGCACGGACGACGAATTCGGCGGATGCCTTCGACGCTGCGTATGGTGAATTCGGCTGGAGCGGTGACGCCTCGGTAAAGTAGTCTTCGCTCTCATCCGCGAGGCTACCCATCACTTCATCGGTCGAAATCTGCACAAACCTCCGTACACCGCGTTCGCGGGCCGCATCGAGCAGGACCTGAGTACCGATAATATTCGTTCGGAGGAATTCGTCCGCCGAATGAATGCTCCGGTCAACGTGCGACTCGGCGGCGAAATTAAAGACCGCATCACAATCGGGCGGCATAGCGGCCAGAACGGCGTCGCGATCGCAAATGTCGCCCTTGATGAATGTATGCCTGTCGCCATCAACTCCCGCAAGATTCTCAAGGTTTCCCGCGTAGGTGAGAGCGTCAAAATCGATGATCGCAACGTCGTCTTGATCTTCAAGAACCATTCTGACGAACGCCGATCCGATAAATCCGGCTCCGCCGGTCATAAAAATAGTTCTCATTGTGTTTTAACAGTACGGGAGATGGACTAGAGGCCTGAAAGGAATGTTCCGATTCAGATCTATTTCCCGTCTCGTCCAATTCTCCGCTCGCTCGTCTTTCTTATTTATCAAGAAGTCGCATCTGCCGGAGCAGCATGTCCGCGTATTTTTGCGGACTATTAATATTTTTCAGAGCTATTTTGCCGCCCTGATCGCTTGCGTTGTCGATCACCAGATCGCCGAATCCGAGCAGACGCTGGACGATCGAGGTCGTCACCGTTACATCTTGAATCCGCCTGATCGGTATGTTCTGCGTTGTCCGGGCGATCAGCCCCTGATCGATCTCGACCTTGGTATCGGTTAGGGTGTACCGAACCAATCGCTGTTTAAGGTGATAGAACGCCGGAACAAGAAAAAGACACAAGGCAATCAAAACCCAAGCCCATATAGGTGCCGACGTGAACAAAGCACTACACAGAGCTACAAATACTAAAGCTCCAAGGGCAGCCAGCAAATATCCCGCCTTTACGAATAGCAGTGTCGGTGAGATCGAGAATATCTCCGCCTCTTCTTCATGAGAGACACCAGCGTAAGCCGAACTTGCCGGACCTTGCGCGAGCGAAGTGGACGTCGCTTTTCTCACCGCCACCCGCGTCTCAACTTCTTCAAAAGCCATACCGCACTTCCGACAAAATTTCGCCGTTTCGGAGTTCTCTGTTCCGCATTTTTCACAATACATATGAATTGTCCGATGCAATAATAACGCAGTTCTGCACGACAAACAAAAAAACGCGGCCGACGCTTGTCGACCGCATGTCCTATTAGACTATGGAGAAGAGACTAACTCTTATGCTTGGTGGAAACTTGATCTTATTGATTTACCAGTCTCATCCGTCCATCAGCGAGTTTGATCGCGACGGCGTCCGGTTCGTAAACCGATAGCGGACGCGAGATTTTTTGTTCGAGCTTTGTCGCCGTCGAGTTCATTACCTTTTTTGCGACGCGGGCTGTTGACGGATTTGAGATCGAACTGTAACGGGCCGAAATTCGGCGGACATACTCGCGAGTTTCGTTAAACGGTGGTATCTGATAGCCGTACCTCATCACCGCACCTTCGCCGGCGTTGTATCCGGCAAGTGCGAGATTTACATCCTGATTGAACATATTGAGCAGCATGCGCATGTACTTGATCCCGCCCTCAATGTTCTGCTTCGGGTCGTAGATGTTGGTAACGCCTAAACGTCTCGCCGTCGCAGGCATCAGCTGCATTAAACCGCTGGCTCCCTTGTGCGATAGAGCTTTTAGTTTGAAGGACGATTCCTGGTGCATCTGAGCGTAAATAAGCAGCGGATCAATGTTATGGCGGCGGCTCGATTCGACGATGTACGAGTCGATCGTATAGTTACCCGTCGTAAAGCCGTTCATGCCTGAGCTCGTTCCCATCATCATTCTGAGGCTGTCTGCCTGCGGCCTGGCGAAGCCTTCAGAGACGTTCATTCTAGCTTTAGACTGACCGGTTTTCTTTAGCAACTTTTTATCTTTTGGTTTGACCGCTACTGAAACAGGCATCGGAGCTCTATAAACCTGAACACCGCGTGATGTGTCAAAATTATCAAAGAATCTTGGACGATCCTGTGCAAATGTGTTGATGCTGAGGAAGCATACAAAGGCTAAAATCAGGTGTGATCTCTTCATTGGGTTGGTTTTTATAACGGTTGGCGTTTTCGGAAGGAGCCAACCCGTTTGCCGGTTTGCCTTCTTACCTATCTATTTAAAAATGCGCAACGCTCCGACTCTTCCACAAAATACAAAGAATTTTAACAATGTTTTTTACATTGAATCTAGAAGCTAAAATCGTGAACCGACATGTCAGATCGTTTTCGAAAGATCTGTCCCCGGGTCCGTTTCAGGACGTCTGGCGTCTGACTGCTCATTTCTGTATTCTGAGCATATGCTTTATGTCTCGCAGATATTGAATCGGCCGATCTTCGACGCCCGCGATGAGAAGATCGCGGTCATCAAGGACGTGCTCGTAAATTACGGCGAAGAGGAGCATCCGCCGGTTATCGGACTTGTAGCACGCTATCGCCGTCGCAATTTTTTTATGCCTAGTCGGGATTTTAAGGATCTCGGACTGCACGGTGCGACGATGACCTCGACGATCCTCGATCTGGCTCCGTTTATGCGCCGCGACGGCGAGGTCCTATTGGGTAAGGATGTGCTCGATAATCAATTGATCGATGTGGACGGAAAGCGCGTCGTGCGAGTAAATGATGTCCAACTTATTGAGGTCGGAGACATCTGGCGCGTTTCCGGTGCGGACGTTAGTTTGCAGGGGTTCGTTCGGAGGCTAATGCCGCAGGGATTTTTCGGAAGCGACCGGGCTGTCGAGGTGATCGATTGGGCCGACGTTGGTTATCTGGCGACCGATACGACGACAGTGACAGTTCAGCTTAAATCTTCGAAAGACAAACTCTCACGGCTTCATCCGGTCGAGATCGCTCAACTTGCCGAAACACTCTCGCCGATTCACCGAACCGAGGTCGTTGAGAGCCTTGACGACGAGATCGCCGCCGACACGCTCGAAGAAATGTCTACCGAGGCACAGGCGCGCATTCTCGAAGACATGGACGAGGAACGGGCCGCAGATATTTTAGGCGATATGTCACCCGATGACGCGGTGGACGTTCTCGAAGAGATGGACGATGACAAAGCCCAGGAATTATTCGACCTGATGGACGACGACGAAAAGGCCGATGTCGCTGAGCTAATGCATTTCGAGCACGATACGGCGGGTGGATTAATGACGACGGAGTTTGTCGTATTTCCAAAATACCTGACGGTCGGCGGAACGATCGCCCGGCTTCGCGAGATGGCCGAGACGCCGAACATGATCTATTACCTCTACGTCGTTGAGGAAGAGGATTCGTGGAAGATCTGCGGCCTCATCAGCCTGCGTTCACTGATACTTGCCGATCCGGATAAGAAACTCGAAGATGTAATGCGTACCGGCTTTCGCTTCGCACATCCGTCGGAGTCCGCTGAAACTGTCGCCCAAACGATCTCTGAATACAATCTGCTCGCCCTTCCCGTCATTGACGACGAAGGCGATATCGCGGGTATCGTCACGGTCGATGATGCAATGGAGATATTGCTTCCTAAAAATCTTCAGCGACGCTTACCGAGGTTATTCGGCTAGATCATAGTCCGACGGGACGAACCTGATCCCGAAACGACGGTCTGGTGCAGGACCGCAATCTCCTCGGACGACACATGCTTTTTTGACGCGTCACACTACGAAAGATCACCTCTTTTGTCGTGTGAAACTTCATATCGGATTGGCACGTAAGATAAAAGTCTTGTGTCACCCGATTTTGGTTGTTAAACTTATCAAATAATATTCGTTTTTTCTGTTTTTGTTCTGGAGGAAATATTTATATGAAGCGTACAGTCATTTTGATCTCTCTTCTTTTTGCGATCGCTGCGGTGGCTAACGGCCAAAAACTTGCAGTCGGTGCGACAATGGAAAATTTTTCACTGCCCGATGTATCCGGTACGGTTAAAACATTGACCGAGTTGAAAGGGAAAAACGGTGCCGTGATCGTGTTCGTTTCATCTCAGTGCCCGGTCGTAAAGGCCTACAACGAACGCATGAATCAGATCGTGGCTGACTACGAGAAAAAAGGAATTGCGTTTATCGGTGTCAATTCTAACGTCGGCGAGATCCAGAAAGATGCCGCCAAACCGGTCGATTGGGTGAAAACTCATATCGATGCAACCTATAAATTCCCGGTCCTTTTCGATAAAGGAAACGTGTTTGCCGACAAACTTGGTGCAACGGTCACGCCTGAGGTCTTCTTTATCGATGCCAAGAATGTTCTGCAGTATCACGGAGCGATCGATAACGATAAGTCGGGCAGCAATATCACTGATCCTTACCTGCGAACAGCATTCGACGCTTCGCTCGCCGGTAAAAAGATCGAACGTACCTCGGCAAACGCCTTTGGTTGCTCGATCAAACGTGTCGGCGACTAGAAACTAATATGCGTAAACGCGTTATTCTAACATGTTCGTTCGCGGGTCTTTTGTGGCTGTGTGCTTTAACAGGCATTGTCGGCGCTCAGCCGTCGCGCGTTCCGCTCAAGAGCGACAAAGTCATAACTCAGATCGACATTATTAAGCTCGAAGGTTTGCTCAAACCGAACGGCAAGCCGTTATTGATCAACTTTTGGGCGACGTGGTGCGACCCGTGCCGCGAGGAGTTTCCGGATCTCGTTAAACTCGACACGCTCTACAAAGGAAAGATCGATTTTATTACGATCTCGCTCGATGAACTTTCCGAAATTGACGGCGACGTCCCAAAATTCCTCGCGTCGATGAAGGCTGAAATGCCGGCCTACTTGCTCCATACGCCGGACGAAAGTGCGGCGATCAAACTGGTCTCAAAAGACTGGGCCGGCAATCTTCCGTTAACCTTGTTGATGGAGACGAACGGAAAGATCGCGTATCAGCGCGGAGGACTGATACGTTTTGACACGTTGAAAGAGAACATAGATCGGGTTATCGGTGCCCCGGTTGCTGGGAACGGCATATTCGAAACCATCGATCTCATAAAAATAAAAGACGGCAAACGCGACGAGGCGATCTACTATTACGAGAACAACTGGCGTTTCTACCGGGCCGAGGCATTAAAACGCGGCGTGATCGATTCGTACGAGCTGATCGACGCCCGCACCGATGCCGGGTCGGCGTTCGATCTGATCCTGATAACCAGATACCGCGGCGAAACCCAGTTAGCCAACAGCGAAAAAGCGTTTGAGCCGATCATCAAGGAACTGACCCCAAATGGTCCGTTTCTGAAAGGCACTTCGAAACCGGATCAATTCCGCCAAATCGTCTCTTCCCACGTTGGGAAGGTAATGTTCACCTCGGCTAAGTAATCGAGAGATTATTTTGGCCTTTCAAACTACTTTCCGACACTTGTCAATCGGTGCTGCTCTGTGATATTTCATTTATGCAACATTTTTGCAAACACAAAACCACAGGAGGTTAGATAATGTTTAGAAAAATTGAGGATTTTAAAAAGGCCTGGGATTATGAGGCCGAGATGACCGGAAAACTTTTGCTGGAGTTGACCGACGCGTCGCTCGGGCAAAAGGTAAATGAAGATGGCCGGACGCTCGGCTTTCTCACCTGGCACCTGACTATGACGCTCAACGAAATGCTCGGGCTCGTCGGATTGACGATCGACGCTCCTGCTCCCGATAGTGAATGCCCGTCGAGCGCCGTCGAGATCGCTCGGGTGTACGGCATTGGCGGAAAATCGGTCGGCGACGAGGTCGTTGCAAACTGGACCGACGAGACACTTTTGATCGAGGACGAAATGTACGGTGAGACGTGGGCACGCGGCATAACCCTGTTCTACCTGATCGCCCACCAAGCCCACCACCGCGGACAAATGTCGGTACTAATGCGTCAGGCTGGACTCCGCCTCCCGGGCATCTACGGCCCCGCCAAAGAAGAATGGGCCGCACTCGGTGCCCCGGCAATGCCATAATTTTGCCCAAGCACCAGTTCTGTGATTTTCACGATTGAAGGCTCTCGCCAACCGGCCTGAGCCTTTCAGATTAGAGCGTTGATTCGCGCCAAATTGCCCGTTTCGGCTAGTTTTGGTATCGTTAAAAGTTACCTTTGTATTAATACTTGTTATAAATAGGACATATATAATGGCGACTGGAACAAAGAAAATCGATACAAAAACAGCGGCAAAGAACGGCAAGACGGTTGTGGCTGAGAAAGCAAAGACAACCGAGGCCGATGGTTATATTGCGGACACTAAGACGCAAAAGACCGCGAAGGCTCAGATACCAAACGCCGCGAAGTTTACAGCGAAAAAGGGCTCGATTAATTATTACGGGCTAGATGCCGACGCGATGATCGGGCTGTACCGCACGATGTACACCTCGCGGCGTGTCGATGATAAAGAGATCCAGCTAAAGGGTCAAAATAAGATCTTTTTCCAGATATCAGGTGCCGGTCACGAAGCCATCCTCGCCGCAGCGGCACTTTCGATGAAGCCGGCGTACGACTGGTTTTTCCCGTACTATCGCGATCGTGCTCTGATGCTCGGGCTCGGAATGACCGCCCAGGAGATGCTGTGGTCATCCGTCGGTGCTGAGGTCGATCCTAATTCGCACGGACGCCAGATGCCGTCGCATTGGGGATGTACGCGGTTGAACGTGCCTTCGCAATCGTCATGTACCGGAACGCAGGCTCTTCACAGCGTCGGTGCGGCTGAAGCGAGTTATCGTGCCGGTTTGGTCGAGGGACTAAAGGAAAAAATCACCGGTTTCAAAGGCGATGAGATCGTCTATATGTCGGTCGGCGACGGCACGACCAGCGAAGGCGAATGGTGGGAGGCACTCAACACCGCCGCTAATCTCAAACTTCCGGTCATTTTTCTCGTAGAGGACAACGGCTACGCTATTTCAACTCCGGTCGAGGTTGGCACTGCCGGCGGTGACATTTCAAAATTGGTAGCAGGATTTCCCGACCTCTACATTCAGAAATGCGACGGCACCGATGTACTTGAAAGCTACGAAACGTTCCAGCGTGCGGTGAAGTATTGCCGCGACCGCAAAGGCCCGGCGTTCGTTCATGCAAAGGTCGTTCGTCCGTATTCGCACTCTTTGTCCGACGACGAAAAGCTCTATCGTCCAGCCGAGGAACTGGAAGCCGATGCGGCGACCGACCCGATCAAGAAATTCGCCGAATTCCTGATGACCGACGGCATCGCTTCGTCCGAGCAACTCGAGGAACTGCGTAAAGAGGTTGATGCCGAGGTCAACGCCGCATCAGACATTGCGATCGAAACACCGCAACCGGCACCCGAAACGGCTCTCAGAAATGTATTTTCGCCGGATATCGATCCGACTGACCGCCAACTGTTTGATACAGAGGATGGAGCGGAACTTTCAGGCAATGCGGGCACGATGGTCGATCTCATCAACCGCTGCATGCACGAGGAAATGGAGCGTGATTCGCGCATCGTGGTTTTTGGCCAAGACGTTGCCGACTGTTCGCGCGAAGAGTATCTCGATGACCTGAAAGGAAAGGGAGGCGTGTTCAAGGTGACAGCGAATCTGCAACGCAAATTCGGCTCGGCCCGGGTTTTTAATTCGCCGCTCGCCGAGGCAAACATAATCGGCCGTGCGGTCGGAATGGCGCTTCGCAATCTGAAACCGGTAGTTGAGATCCAGTTTTTCGATTATATTTTCCCGGCGTTTCACCAGATCCGAAACGAAGTTGCGGTCACGCGTTGGCGCTCGGACGGCGACACAAAATGCCCGATGGTCATGCGAGTCCCGGTCGGCGGATATCTCAAGGGCGGAGCAGTTTATCACTCGCAGTCGGGCACGACGCTGTTCTCGCATACGCCGGGACTCATGATCGTCTACCCCTCGACCGCGCTTGATGCGAATGGATTATTGAGAACAGCGATCCGCTCGGACGATCCTGTTTTGTTCCTCGAACACAAGCATCTTTACCGCCAGATCTATAACAAATCCCAATATCCGTCGAGCGACTTTCTGATCCCGTTCGGCAAAGCCAAAAAAGTTAGAGAAGGCAGCGATGCCACGATAATTACATACGGAGCTCTTGTCGAACGTTCGAACCAAGCATGTAAACGTCTGCAAACACAAGGAATTTCGGTCGAGTTGATCGATCTACGCACTCTGGTCCCATACGATTGGGAAGCGGTCGCGGAGTCGGTAAAGAAAACCGGCCGCGTCATCGTCGCGCACGAAGATCCGATCTCATACGGCTACGGAGCCGAGATCGCGGCGCGCATCTCGGACGAGCTCTTCGAATACCTCGACGCCCCCGTCCGCCGCGTCGGCGCCACCGACACCTTCGTCGGTTACGCCCCACAGCTCGAGGATTTCATCCTGCCCCAGTCCGATGACGTCGAAAAAGCGGTGCAGGAATTGATGAAGTATTAAGATATCGGGCGGGAAATTGCGAAAACGCCGATGCCATCGCAGACCGAAGCTGCGAAAAGAGTCTGTTCGACTGGCCCGAGCGGCTCCGATTGAATAAAGGGCAACCGTAATCGTGGTCATAGCACATATATCGTTGTGCGACCGGCCGACACTCTGTTGCGTACCCGTCATTGACTGAAGATTTGGCGCGTTTAAATGCGAGATGCCGAAACCGAAGTCCCTTTAAAGAAATATATTGATTGTTCGGATAAAAGAGAGTATCGTTTCGTTACCCACTTTAGAAATACCGCTGCTCAGGTGCCGACGTTATTTCGAAACCTTTAAACCGCACCCTTTTCTACGTACGGGAGAAACTGGAATGAAGAAATTAGCAACAAAAGTAACACTGTTTTTTTGCCTGGCCTTCGGTTTGGCTGGGATTGTGAACGCGGGAATTTATAATCCGCAGACCAACCGATGTCACGATTCCCAAGGAAAATTTGTCGCCGGCCCGAATTGCGATCCTTTCGCCTGCGGATGTCTTTTTCACGAGATCGAAGATTTTATAATCAAACTCTTTAGATAAAATCCTCTAATTCTAGAATTGACGAAGGATCCTTGGGGCGAAAACGGTAATGGCCGCCCCAAAGATTCTTTTTGTTTTTTTTGGGTCAAATGCGCGACGATCGCCGGCAATCGAAATGCAATCGAAACGGTCAAAACTGCGAGACTTTATAGACTCCGGTGGCTAGGCGTTCGGCGAAGCTGTCGTCGACGAGCTGATGGTTTGCCCTTCCAGATTCCCATCTGGAAAGGCCAAATGCTCTTGAGAGATCGCCTAGAAGTGTCATGCCGTGCATCTCAAGAAATGCTTTTGCTAGTGCTTTTACCGCTTCGTCGCGTGGGATCTTCACATTTAATTCGACGGGAAAACGGGCCTCGGCGAGTGTCCAGATGTAGGTAAATTTCGGGACGTACACGACCTCCTGCGGCACAACCTTCATACGTTTTTGAAGCTCGTCCATCGCCTTTGTGAGGTCTTTTTTATCTTTGAATCCACAAGCCTCGCGGAGGTCGGCGGTGCCGATTTCCCATTCTTTGCGAAGCACTTTCAACACCAAACGGGCATTGTCCGACAACGTTTCAGCCTCGGCCTCTTGCGTACATCCCCAGATCGAATTGAAGACTGGGATCATTCGAGGAGCAAGAAACCACGAGTTTCCCTTGATGAGCTTGCCGTAATAAAGCTTGCCGCGGGCGATCACTTCGTCCTTGAGCATCCATGCTCGATTCGCTTCGAAATCCTTTTGAACATTGCGCGGCATGTGAGCATCGCGGCGGCCGCAGACGGCGATGTAGACGGAGGGCAGACCTTTTCGAATGTCCGTAAGGCCGAGGCAAAATCCGATCTCCTCGACCATCGACTCGAGCTGTTCGGCGGAATCGATCTTTAACGATTCGTCGCGGCGCCATTTTCGATCGCGATATTGTTCGATCTCTTCGGGCAACTGTCGCATAGGAAATTAACCGCAGATTAACGCAGATCGGCGCGGATAGGAAATCATAGTCAAAAGAAAAAGACGAGAAATCTGAAGATTACCCGTCCAATAACCAAGAAAATCGGCCTCTTTTAAGCGAGTTTATCTGCGGTTACTTATCCTGACTGTTTCCCCGGATCGGCGAAGATGACTGTATCGTCATCGTCGAGCCTTTCTGCAGTTGTAGATCTTCGCGTCCCTGAATTGCAACCGAACCGGCTCCGGCTCCGCCGCCGATAACGGCCCCGATCGCCGCTCCCTTTGCTCCGCCTGCAATCGCTCCTATCAGAGCTCCGAGTCCGGCGCCGATACCACCTCGCTTTACGGACTGTTTGGTCTGGTTGCCGCCCTGTGCGGTGCCCTCGGTATCGACTTTCACGACCTTGCCGTTTAGATCTTTGACCGATTGAAGCGTTCCCGCGAAATCGTAAACTTTTCCATCACGCAGCGTGATCCTTTCGAAATTAAAAGACACGTTCGACCGTCCCGTGACTTTACCCGAACGTCCGACGCCTGTAATGTAGCCTTCTACGACCGCCCCGCGAAACTCATTCGGCGACTGGACCGTCAGGCGAAAGCGGTCGTTATTCTGTGAAACTTTCGTATTTATTTCGTTTTCGAGCGTTCCGTTAATGACCATGGCGTTAGGCACGACAAATTCGCCGGTTCGTCCAATGCCCGTCGTCGGAGCACCGCCGTAGTTGTTGTTACCGCCCTGATCGTTGTCGGAGTAACCGCCCGTCGAGCCACTATTGTTGCCGCCCGGACTGATACCGAGGCCGGCGACCGCATTCGTTTTGTTATAGACACTCTCAGCGAATACAGTTTGGTTCAAATATTCTGTTGTGATCCGGCGGGAAACCTTTAGTCCCTGGCCGTTGCTCATCGAGGTGAAGGTTACCGTGTAATCAGTCTCGCCGCCGAGACTCGAAACGGTCAAAACATTACCGCTGATCGTCGCCCGCAAACGGATCGTTTTGCCATTGCCAGTCTGCTCGACCTTATCTCGGCCATCGGCCCTAAATGTAACCGGCGAAGCCTTCGATGTCGCCAGCGTTACCTGATTGCCGCGAATGTCGATCGCGATCTGGCCCGGAGCTTCGAGCTTTTCTTTGAGGTCTTCGCGGTCAGTTTCCCCGATATTTGTGGCGGTCACGATATCGTCAACGCTTTCACTACGGCCCATATCGATGTCGTAAGTTCCGGAAAGGCCGACGCTGAAAGAGTTGGTGTTCGATTTTGAATTGTTAACAACCGGATCGGGATAATCCTTTACGCCCTGCGGATAATCTTCGTTCTCCCAGTTGGGCGTGACGCCGTAGTTCGAGGCGAGCCGGTCGATCTGCTTTTTCACCGAGATCCAGTTATCGTCGACGCGACCGTTCTGGCCACTCGATCGCATGAACTGGTCGATCGGGCGGGCGGACGCGACGATCTGGTTGATGTCGTCGCGATTCTCGCGCCGCTGGTCAAGATTCTTTTGAAACTGGCTAACGTCGTCCTTTAGCGTGCGGATGTCTTCGGAAATATCCGAGACCTGGCCGTTGTTCGACGACGTGCTCTGCATCTGGTAACGCAGGTCGTACTCGAAATTATCGATGTTTGTGTTCAGGCTCCGAATCGAATCGCGAACCTCTTTTTCATTCCGTTTCTGGGCGTCTGCCAATCCGGCCGACGCCAAAACGAGACTTAAAACAACGACAGAAAGCGAAAACGTATTTTTGATCGATCTCATATTAAACTCTCCCGAAAACGTACGCCGGCGGCGCTCGGATATCACATGGATTATGAAGCATTTTTCGTGCCAATGGTTGTTTGCGATGGGCATTTCGGTGCTTTGATTATGCTAAGATTGCGATAGCCGACACACAAAATATTATGTCAGAGAAAACGTACAAAGCGACTGTTCAATACGCGGGCGATGATTTTTTTATCGGCACGCCGCCGAGCGGTCATGCTCAACTGATGGATTCTAAAGGAGATAGGCACGCGGCGACGACGCCGCTGGAAATGCTGCTCGTCGGCGTCGCAGGGTGCACGGCGATGGATGTGCAGTCGATCCTCGCGAAAAAACGGCAGGACGTGACGGCTTACCGCGTGGAGATCGAGGGATGGCGGGTAGCGGAACATCCACGCAAGTTTTTGAAGTTTCACATCAACCATATCGTGCACGGACGCGGCGTTTCGGAAAAGGCACTCGCCGACGCGATCGAGCTGTCCGAGACGAAATACTGCTCGGTCGCCGCCACGGTCAAACCAACCGCTGAGATCACGACGAGTTACGAGATCTTTGAGGTATTGGACAGCGATAAAACGTAAGCGGCTACGGTGATTGAGCTAAAACGTTAAAACGAGTACTTTTTTATCAAAAAGTGCACGATTTTTGGCTATTTTTATAGGCAGCTCACGGAAATTGATAGCAGCATTCATCATTTCCGGAGCACTCCGTCACTTCAAAGCGAAATAGTGCCGTTAATCCCGCCATTCATGCCGCTGGTGATTGCGGGGAGATTATCATTTTCGTTGGCGAGTTTCCGCTAATTTCCATTACAATCTCTTTACCGATGAAAAAAATATTATTGTCTCTCTTGTTTGTCTCGTTTTGCGGTTCGGTCTTAGCGCAGGTTCCGGCTGTGACGGGTCTGCAGATACTCAAGGCCGAGGACGCCCGGCGTTACGATGCATTGCTCGAAGGTTTGATGAGATCGCCGAATGCCGGCGTGCGAAAACGCGCGGCCCTCGCCGCCGGACGGATCGGCAATGTTAAAGCGATCGCCTTGTTAGCCGAGTTGCTTGAGAAGGACGCGTCAACCGCCGTTCGCTCGACGGCGGCCTTTTCGATCGGCGAAATCGAATCGATCAATGGAGCCGACGCGATCTTGAAAGCGTTAAAGGCAGAAACACGAGCGGTAGCGAATTTGCCCGTAACAGCCAGAGCCGTCGAAGCCGCCGGAAAGATCGCCGCCGCCAACGCAACGGACGAAAAGTCAAAAGTTTTGGCCGCAGCTATTCTCGACACGCTTGAATCGGAAAACGATCGCGGAACAAAGCAAAGCCGTGAAGTCGTATTGTTTGCCCTCACCGCCGCCCTGCGAGCCGCGCCGAAGGACGCGAAACGCGAGCGGCCGGATAGGACTGATCTTGTTGTTGCGAAATTCCTGACCGGCGTTGACGCCCGCGTCCGTGCCGACGCAGCCAACACGCTTTCCCGCGTCCGCGCAAAAAACGCCAGCGAAGCACTGCGAAAAATGCTTTCGACCGACGCCGACCCGATCGCCCGAGCCAATGCCGCCCGAGGTCTCGGAGCGGCCGAAGACAAAGGCGCATCCGATATTTTGCTCAAAGCGGCGACCGGCGATGCAGATTCGCGCGTCCGCGTCTCGGCCCTGCGTTCGCTCGCGGCTCTGAAAGACGCCAATTCCGCCGAGCAGCTTCTCGCACGTGGAGAGGAGCTTTTTGCGAAGTACAAAGCCGCGAAAAAGCCCAACTTTATTCCGAACGAGACGAGTGAGTTTATCGAGGTGGCGATCGCCCTCGGGCGAATAATTCCAAACACCGACAACCAAAGGGCCGACAAACTATTTGCTGACTTCGGCAAGATCGACAAAGGCCACTCGTCGGATGTTTACATCGCCCGCCTACGAATCGGGCAGAAACGCGGCGACGGCAGCCCCCGCGAGCTTAGCGATTGGAGGCAATACAGCTCGCTCGCTCAGCTAGTTGGTGAATATGCCTCGATCGAACCCGTAAGCGAGGTCGGCAAACAGATGAAGTCGGAAGCTCCGGGCGTCTTACGCCAGCTCGTCGTTGCCTACGTCTCGGCCGATCCGGCGAGCGAAGGAAAACGAATGATGGCTGGGCCGGACGTGCTGCAGGCCTATGCGCGTTTTAAGACCGCGGACCTTGCCGAGATCGCTCGCACGGCACTTCTGAATAAAGACGT
>Ga0105046_10010547_pt1 | contig 14380 bp, 13 predicted proteins | sample MAT03_FD_78385 | JGI IMG/M metagenome (GOLD analysis project Ga0105046, IMG submission 78385) | Freshwater microbial communities from Lake Fryxell liftoff mats and glacier meltwater in Antarctica - MAT-03 (megahit assembly) | ecosystem: Environmental > Aquatic > Freshwater > Ice > Liftoff... | reverse complement strand
GATCCGGCAGTGACGCAGGTCGGCCTGGATCAACCCAGGTCGACCTGGCTCGACCGAGTACCTCGACGAGACGTCCGGGCACCTGCCCGGGCGTCTCGTCGCGTCCGGGCTGGCTCTGGTTGGTCGAAGGACACCGTCCGGGTGAGATCACCCCTGGCCGTTCGAAGCTACCCGTGGGTAACATAGGAAGATGACTGACTACCGCTCCCCCATCAAGGACGCCATGTTCGCGGTCCGCCACATCGGACGCATCGAGGAACTGTCCAAAACGGAGCGCTACTCCCACGCCGATCTCGAGACCGTGGCATCGATCGTGGAGGAGCAGGGCCGGTTCATGAACGAGGTTTTCGCGCCCTGCAACGCCATCGGCGACCAGGTGGGGCTCAAGTGGTCGTCCGAAGGCGTCGAGACGCCGGCGGAATTCAAGCCGGCCTACTCCAAGTTCGTGGAGGCGGGCTGGCAGGGGCTGGCCGCCGACCAGCACTACGGCGGGGCCGGCTTCCCCATGGTGGTGTTCTCCGCCACGCAGGAGTTCATGACGGCAGCCAACGGCGCGCTGACCATGTGCCCCGGCCTGACCATCGGCGCGGTCGAGGCCCTCGAGGTGTGGGGATCCGAGCAGCAGAAGGAGACCTACCTCCCCAAGCTGACCACCGGTGAGTGGACCGGGACCATGAACCTGACCGAACCCCAGGCCGGATCCGATGTGGGACTGGCCACCACCAAGGCCGTCCCGCAGGACGACGGCACCTACCTGGTGTCGGGCACCAAGATCTACATCAGCTTCGGTGAGCACGACCTGGCGGAGAACATCATCCACCTGGTGTTGGCCCGCACACCGGATGCGCCCGCCGGGACACGTGGCATCTCACTGTTCATCGTGCCCAAGTTCCTGGTCAACGACGACGGCACCCTGGGCGCCCGCAACGACGTGAACTGCGTCAGCATCGAGCACAAGATGGGCATCCACGCGTCGCCTACCTGTGTCATGAGCTACGGCGACGCCGGCGGGGCGGTCGGCTACCTGGTGGGCGAGGAGAACCAGGGCATGCGGGCCATGTTCACCATGATGAACGCCGCCCGGATCGCCGTGGGCATCCAGGGGCTCGCCTTGGGCGACGCTGCGTACCAGAAGGCGCTGGCCTATGCCACCGAGCGGGTGCAGGGCCGCGAGATCGGCAGCGACGCCAAGGGATCGGTCACCATCATCCACCATCCCGACGTTCGCCGGATGCTGCTGACCATGCGCAGCCAGATCGACGCCATGCGGGCGCTGGTGGCCTACAACTCCATGGCCGTCGACATGAGCCGAGCGCTGTCCGGCGACGAGGCGGAGCGTTGGGGCGAGGTGGCCGATCTCCTGACGCCGGTCACCAAGGCATGGTGCACCGACGTCGGCATGGAGGTCACCTCGACCGCCATCCAGGTCTTCGGTGGCATGGGATACTGCGAGGAGACCGGCGTCAGCCAGCACTTCCGTGACGCGCGCATCGCCCCGATCTATGAAGGCACCAACGGCATCCAGGCCATGGACCTGGTCGGCCGCAAGCTCCCGATCCGCATGGGCGGCGTGGTCAACGATCTGATCGCTTCCATGCGCAACACGGCCGTGGAGTTGGCCACGGGCGACGAGTCGCTCGGTTCGATCGGCGCTCGGCTCACCGAAGGCGTCGAGTTGGTCGAGGAGTGCACCAACTGGATCTTCACCCACGGCCTCGGGGACCCCCGTGAGGCCTTGGCCGGTGCCACCCCGTTCATGCGCGTCTTCGGCACCGTGGTCGGTGGATGGTTGATCGCCAAGCAGGCACTGGCCGCGCGGGCTGAGCTGGACACCGGGTCGTCCGACACCGGCTACCTGACGGCCAAGATCACCTCGGCCCGGTTCTACGCCGAGCAGATCCTGCCGACGGCCAAGGGCTTCGCCCCCCAGGTGATGGCCGGCTCGTCCATCCTGTTCGCCGTGGACGCCGACGGCCTCGCCAGCGTCTGAGGGTTCACGAGGTCGCCGCCGGTAGGATCCCGCAGTGCTCGACCATGTCTTCACCGATGCGATCGGGGCCCTCCGTGACGCTCTGGAGAAGGCGCTGCTGGAACGCCAGGCGTTCGAGGAACGCTTCCACACCGACGTCCTGCTCGGCGACCTGACCTGGGAGACCTCCTACGCCCTGCCCGGCGAAGGCGTGCCGCCTCGTGTCCGATGCGACGTCACCCTCGAGTGGCCGACCTGGTCCCAGACGGCGTATCGCTCCTGGTACATCGAGGAGGAGATCAACGAGCCGCCCCGGATCGAGATCGAGGTGGTGGTCCGCATCCAGCGACTCACCGAGGCCGCCGACCCGAAGCGGATCCTCGACGTCCTGCCGACGGAGAGCCCCATCATCGGCACGGAGGTGCTCCGCCGGTCCGGGCCGACCCTGGAAGCCACCTATGGCGAGGACCTCGACGAGCTGGAGCACGCCATCGAGGTGAGCTACGAGGGCAGTTACGAGCTGGACGAGGCCACGCTGGCCGACGGATCGGTACTGGACCTGCACTTCCAGGCCATGGGCGGCTGGATCGCCTCGGTGCTCGTCCGGCTGGGCGACGTGAAGCTCGACTTCCTCCCTCCGCTGGACCCGGACGAGGTGTCGTGACCAATCCGCTGACAACCGAGGTGCTCGAGGTGGTCGTCGATGACGCCACGGCCATCGTCACACTCAACCGGCCACAGGCCCGCAACGCGTTGAACGCCGCGCTCCGCCGCGACCTCTGGGCGGCGTTCACCGCGCTCGACGCCGACAACTCCGTGTCAGCGATCATCCTGACCGGCGCCGACCCGGCGTTCTGCGCCGGCCTCGATCTCAAGGAGCTCGGTTCGACCGGGGGCGGCATCTCGGATCGCGGCGATCTGGAGATCTCGGGCGGGGCCCGACCGATCCCCCGCATGACCAAGCCCGTCATCGGCGCGATGAACGGTGTGGCCGTCACCGGCGGGTTCGAGCTGGCCCTGTGCTGTGACCTGCTGATCGGCAGCGAACACGCACGATTCGCCGACACCCACGCACGGATCGGGGTGCAACCCGGTTGGGGACTCACGGTCGAGTTGCGGCGAGCGGTGGGGATCCGTCGGGCCAAGGAACTCTCGGCCACCGGCAACTACCTCGACGCCGATCATGCGCTGGCGTGGGGGCTGATCAACCACCTCGTGCCCCACGAAGGACTCCTGGACCACGCCCGCAAACTTGCAGCAGACATCGCCTCGAACGACCGGGCGGGGGTCGCTCGGATCTTTGCCACCTACGACCAGGGCGCCGGGCTGACCGACGACGAAGCGCTCCGCCTGGAATCCCGCGTCGCCGCCGACTGGCTGGCCACGGTGTCCGGCGCCGACGTCGAGGCCCGTCGACAGGCGGTCACCGAGCGCGGACGATCCCAACAGCCCTAGGAACCTCAGCGCCGAGGCAGCCGGGGCAGTTCCTCGAAGACCCGATCGCGACCCTCGGCCTTGGCGGTGAACTCCTCGGCCATGTCGCCGCCGGTGAACATGCCGGACTGCCACCCGGCCATGTACCTCAGGCTGTCCGCCACGGAGTGGTCACGGGTATAGGAGATCATCTCCTTCGTGCCCCAGATGGCCAGCGGTGACTTCTCGGCGATCCGACCGGCGATGTCGAGCACGCCGGCCACCAACGACTCGTGGTCGGCGAAGACCTGGTTCACGAAGCCGGCCTCCTTGGCCCGCTGAGCCGGAATGCGGTCCCCGGTGTAGGCCCATTCCTTGGCAATGCCCTCGGGGATCAGCTTGGGGAGACGCTGCAGGGTCCCGACATCGGCGGTCATTCCGATGTTGATCTCGTGGATGCAGAAGAACGCGTCCTCGGTGGCGTAGCGCATGTCCGCCGCGCACACCATGTCGACCGCGCCACCGATGCAACCGCCCTGGATGGCCGCCAGCACCGGCATCCGCACGGCTTCCAGCGCAGTGAAGGTGTCCTGAAGGTGCTGCACCGTCAGCCACAGGTGACTGTGGCGACGAGCTTCCTCGGTCACGCCCGAGTTGCCCAGCAACGAGCTGTCGCCCATGAAGACGCTGAGATCCATCCCCGCCGAGAAGTGCTTCCCGGTCGACGAGATGACGATGACGCGGGCCTCGCTCCCCCGGTCGATCTCGGCCACGATGTTCGGCAGCTCGTCCCAGAACTCCGGGATCATGGTGTTCAGGGCGTCCGGACGGCACAGCTTCAGGTGCGCGACCCGGTCGGAGATGGTGACGTCGAAGCACTGGTGACCCATGCGGCGAAGCCTATCCATGGCCGTTGCGTACGCTCGCCTGATGCCGACTGCTGACCGAGACACATCCGGTGAAGATCAGGCCTCGGATCCCCACCGACTCCCGCGCGCAGTTGCGCCGACCCGATACGAGCTGCTCCTGCGGCCCGACCTCGACGCCGCGACGTTCAGCGGGACCGCGACGATCGAGTTGGACGTGGCGGAAGCCACCGACACCCTGGTCATGAACGCCCACGAGCTGACCATCGATCGCATCTCGCTGACGACCGCCGAGCCGGGCATCACGTCCTCGGTTGCAGCCTGGTCACTCGACGAGGACTTGCAACGCCTGACAGTCACGCTGACCGCCCCGATCGGACCCGGTGCCATTCGGCTGACCATCGACTTCACGGGCATCCTGAACGACCAGCTGGTCGGCTTCTACCGATCCACCTACACCGACGACGCCGGGGAGCACGTGCTGGCGTGCACACAGTTCGAGGCTCCGCACGCCCGACAGGCCTTCCCGTGTTGGGACGAGCCAGACCGCAAGGCGTCGTTCGCCGTGACGCTGGAGGTCCGTTCCGAACTGCTGGCCGTCAGCAACGGTCTCGAGACATCCCGCACGTCGATCGGGGACGGCTGGGACCGCGTCACCTTCGCCGAGACCATGATCATGTCCACGTACCTGGTGGCATTCGTGATCGGACGACTGGAAGCGACCGAGCCGATCGACGTACGCGGAACGCCGATCCGGGTCATCGCCCGACCCGGCACCCTGCACCTGACCGCGCTGGCGATCGACGTGGCCCGCCACAGCCTGGAGTGGTTCGAGGACTACTACGGCATCGCGTACCCCGGGGACTCGCTGGATCTGGTCGCCGTGCCGGACTTCGCCTTCGGGGCCATGGAGAACCTGGGGTGCGTCACCTTCCGCGAGATCCTGCTGCTGGCCGACCCCGACACCATCACCGCGGCGGAGCAGACCCGCGCTGCGCTGGTGATCGCCCACGAGATCGCTCACATGTGGTTCGGGGACCTGGTGACCATGAACTGGTGGACCGGGATCTGGCTCAACGAGGCCTTTGCCACCTTCATGGAGCTGGCCTGTGTCGACGCCTACCGACCCCAGTGGAAGGTCTGGTCGGACTTCGGTCTGTCACGGACCGAAGCGTTCGAGATCGACGCGTTGTCGGCTACCCGGGCCATCGAGTTCGAGGTGCAGACACCAGCCGATGCCGAGGGGATGTTCGACGTCCTCACCTATGAGAAGGGGTGCGCGGTACTGCGGATGATGGAGCAGTACATCGGATCCGAGGTGTTCCGCGACGGCGTTCGGGCCTACCTCACTCGGCACGCCTACGGGAACACCGTGACATCGGATCTCTGGGATGCGCTCGAGGAGGTGTCGGGCCAGCCGATCCGGCGCGTCATGGACAGCTGGATCCTCCAGGGAGGTCACCCGGTACTCACGGCAACAACCACCGACACCGGGGTTCGGCTCAGCCAGCAACGGATGGCGTTCGTCGGCGGCCCATCGACACGGCCCCTCACCTGGTCGGTGCCTGTTGTGGCGCGGATCGACGGGACCGAGTCCCGCCTGCTGCTCGACGGCGAATCGGTGACTGTACCGGTCGTCGGAGGTTCCCCTGAGGTGTGCGCCAACGTGGGAGCGGTCGGTTTCTACCGGGTCGCCCTCGATGCCCCGCTCAGGGACCGATGGGCGGCCGGCATCGCCACCGCGGACCCCATGGAGCAGTACGCCTTCCTCGACGACACGTGGGCGCTGCTGCTGGCCGACCGAGCGACGATCCAGGACGTGGTCGCCGCCGTGCTGGCCACCGCAGACTCCCCCGACGTGGCAGTTCTGCGCCGTGTGGCCACGGTCATGAACGCTCTGGACAGGCTGTGTGCCGGGGTCGACACCGATGCGGTGGCCGCTCTGGCCCGTCGGATCGGGACTGCGATCCGGTCGGACCCGGACCCCGAACGCGCCGCTGTCGGCGTGCGACTGGCCGGAGTGATCGGCGGGGATCCCGAGGTCATCGCTCAGGCTCGGCTGGACGCGGCCGACGGGACCGGGGTGCACCCGGAGCTCCTCGCTGCGGCGATCGACGTGGTCGCCACTCACGGCGATCACGACACCTTCGACGTCTTCGTGTCCAGGTTCCTCGACGCCACGACACCACAGGACGAACGCCGTTACCTCAACGCGCTCACCCGATTCGGCGACCCGACGGCATTCGCCGCACTCCTGGAGCTCTGCCGAACCACGATCCGCACCCAGGATGCGCCGTACCAACTCTCGCTGGCCATGGGGAACAGGTCCCGGGGCGCCGAGGCATGGGAGTTCGTCCGCGACCACTGGGACGAGCTGAACGAACGGTTCCCCAGGAACAGCATCATCCGGATGGTCAGCGGCATCCGCAGCTTCTGGGACCCGGCACTGTGCGACGACATCCTGGGCTTCTTCGAGACCCACGAGATCCCGCAGGGTGCGGTGACACTCGCCCAGCAACTGGAGCTCGTGGCCGTTCACCGAGCCGTCCGCATCCGAACACTCGGATGCCTGACGCCGCCGTGAGCGTCCACCGACTCTCGGTCTTCGCCGTCGAGGACAGCACGGCGCAGGTCGTCTGGTCCAGCGCGCCCGAGGGTGTGATCACCGCCACCGCTCCGGGAGTACCCGACGCAACGGTCGAGCATCCGGGCGGGTCCGGCGGCGTCGTGATCGAGGGGCTGACCCCTGGCCGAGCGCACCGGATCTCCCTCCGGGTCGACGGCCGGGTCCTGGGAGAGGTGACCGCCACCACGCTCACAGCGCCGCCGGGACGTGAGTTGGTCCGGTTCGCCACGATCAACGACCTGCACCTGGGGACGCGCTCGTTCGACGTGGCCGACCGAATCGTCGAGCGGGTCCCGCCAGCCGAGGCCCACCCGGTCCGTTGCGCCGTAGCAGCTCTGGCCGACGCACAGACATGGGGTGCCGAGCGGATCGTGGTGAAGGGCGACATCGTTCACTCCAGCCACACCCACAACTGGGCCCTGGCCGGCGACCTGTTCGGCGCGCTGTCGATTCCCGTCGACCTGATCGCCGGCAATCACGACCGCCGGTTCGACAGCACCGTGGACTGCTACCGCGAGGCGGAACGGCACGGCCTGACCATGCACCGTGACGTGAGCTCGATCGACCTCGACGGTCTCCGGCTCGTCATGGTCGACTCGACCGTGCAGACCATCGACATCGGACTCTGGCACCCGCACCGCGAAGCAACCTGCGAGGCCGCGGCCCAGGCTCCGGGTGGGGCCATGATGCTGGTGCACCATCAGCCCCAGTCCACACCGGTGCCGGTGTATCTGCCACGCGGCATACCGTCCTTCGTGGCCAACCGGTTCCTGCGGCGACTCAAGCAGGCGAACCCCCATGTGCTGGGATCCTCCGGGCACACCCATCGCAATCGGCATCGCGTGATCGCCGGTGTGCCGTGGTCGGAGATCGGATCGACCAAGGACCATCCCGGCGTGTGGGCGGGATACGTGGTCTACGAGGGCGGTGTCCGCCAGGTGGTCCGAAAGGTCACGTCACCGGACTGCGCCCCGTGGCTCGAGCGCACCCGCTACGCCGCGCTCGGCGCCTGGGCCCACTGGTCGCCGGGCACGCTCGAACAGCGCTGCTTGAACGTGTCGTGGAGCTGAGCGAGTCGAGGAGCTGAGCGACCCGGTGGTGTTGGCCTCGGCGAGTGTTCCCTTGGCGGTATCGGCCTCCGGGCGAGTCAGCCGGTGGCGAGGCTGAGCACCAGGAGGAGCTGAGCGGCGTGATAGGTGGTGATGATGGCCAGGCGTGATCGGGGGAACTCGGCCACGAACCGGGACCATCCGATGCAGGCATCCGACAGGTAGAAGGCCAGCGCGCCCGCAATGGCCAGCGGCAGGGTGGTCCCGATGGCGAACGCCACCATGATGGAGATCACCGAGATGTAGGCCAGTACGGGCGGACCGAGCCGGCGGTCTGTCGCTGCGGCGCCACGCACGATCCGCGGGGCAACCAGCGCCAGCCCGCCGATGACCAGGACGATCCCGACAAGGAGCGGACCGGTGTCGATCCCGCCGACGACCAGTCCGACGATGTAGGCGAGGTGCCCGATCAGGAAGCTGCCCAGACCGGGGACGAACCACCGCTCGCTGTTCGGCAACATCAGGAACACGTCGCCCGCCAGCGAGCACACCAGCGCCGCCACGAACCAGACCGTCTGGTCGGGTCGCACCGCGTCGATGATGGCTGCGGCCACGATCAGCGGGACCATGGTCGCCGGCTTGGCCACATACTCCAGCCGGAGGTTTCCTGTCCCCACGGCGACCCAGTCCACGACGGCGATCACCGCGGCCAGGACGATCAACGCCCAGGCCAGCCCGGTCATGCCGCCAGCCCGTACATATGTCCAACCGGGTTGACCATGGGCCGGGCCCGTGGAGCCAGCCCGTTCATATGTCCGACCCGGTCATGAGAAGTGGGCGAGTGCGTCGTCCCAGGACAGGGGGGTGGCCATCTTCATCCGGAGCTGGACCACGTGACGCGGGCGATTGACCCCGAGCACGGCCGAGCATCGGTCACCCGAGCGGAACAGCGCCACGAACCGCCGGTCGGACACCGACCCGTCGGCTACGAGGACCTCGTCGGTCGGACTGACCCGGCCGGCCAGTTGGATCTTGCGGTCGAACTGGTCCGACCAGAACCACGGGACCGAGGAGAAGGCCTCCGGGTCGGGCGAGTCACCATGGAGCAATCGCTTCGCCGCGTGACTCCCCTGCTCGATGGCGTTCTCCCACTGCTCGACTCGCATGAGCTGGCCGTACAACTCGTTCGGCCATTCGCAGACGTCGCCGGCCACGGCCACGCCCGGCGCCGCCAACAGGCTGGCATCGCAGCGCACGCCGTTGGACACGCTGAGTCCCGAGTCCGCGAGCCATCCGGTTTCCGGCGTCACTCCGATGCCGGCGATCACCACCTCGGCGTCCAGCACCGTGCCGTCGGTCAGGCGAACCCGCTCGACCCGATCGCCTCCCTCCAACGAGTCGATCCCGATGCCGAGGCGAACGTCGACACCCTCGTCACGGTGCAGCTCCGCCACGAACCGACCGATGGCTCCCGGCAGGACACGCTGCATGGGCAGGTCCTGGGTCTCGATCATGGTCACGTCGTGCCCACGAGCTCGGCAAGTGGCAGCCACCTCGGCGCCGATGAACCCGGCGCCGACCACCACCACGCGGTCCGGCCCGGCGTCGAGGTCCGCCCGGATGGCCAGGCAGTCCGCCATGGTCCGCAGCGCATGGACCCCGGCCAATGGTGAATCCAACCGACGGGGCGTCGCCCCCGTGGCGATCAGGACCGCGTCGGCCGCCAGGACACCGCGATCGGTGGTCACCGTGTGTGTGGCCACGTCGAGCCCGGTGGCGCGCTCGCCCAAACGCAGATCGAGGTCCAGGTCGGCCAGCGTCGACGCGGCGGGCAGGGCGGCACGCTCCGGCTCGGTCGTGCCCGCCAGCACGCCCTTGGACAGCGGCGGACGATCGGTCGGCAGCGCAGTCGAACCATCGAGCAGGGTCAGCCGGCCGCTGAATCCGCCCTCCCGGAGTGTCTCGATGGCAGTGGTCCCGGCCAGCGACGCGCCGATCACGGCGATGTGGTCGAGGGCCATCAGCGTCGTTCCTCTGGCCCGGGCGTGCTCACCCTTCGAGGGTGATGGCCTGCTTGGGGCAGCGCTTGACTGCCTCCTCGACCTTGGAGCGAAGATCCTCGCTCGGCTCCTCGGCCAGGACGTACAGGAAGTCGTCGTCGCGCACCTCGAACACCTCCGGGGCGATGGCCATGCAGACTGCGTTGGACTCACATACATCGAAATCGACGATGACCTTCACGATGGTTCCTCCCACGGGTGTTCGCCACGGATCGTACCGGCATCGGCAGGGCGCCGTGGTCGTCGCAGCCGGTCGCAGCCGCGGATCAGAAGATCGTGTAGCCGCCGTCGACCACCAGGCAGTCACCGGTGTGAAACGTGTAGGCCGGATCGGCCAGGAAGACCGTGGCAGCGCCCATGTCCTCCGGAGTGGCCCACCGGCGCGCCGGTGTCCGCGCCACCGTTGCGTCGACGAACTTCTGCCAACCCTGGAGCGGGGCCGTCATGTCGGTCTCGGTCCAGCCGGGCATGAGGCTGTTGCACCGGATCCGATGTCTGGCCAGTTCGACCGCCAGCCCTCGAACCAGTGCCAGCACGCCGGCCTTGGACGCCGAGTAGGCCTGGTTACCGGGTGCACCGTGCAGCGCGCTGGTCGAACTGGTGGCCACGATGGCGCCACCAGCACCGCGCTGGATCATGTGCTTCGACGCGGCGCGGGCGCACAGGAACACGCCGTCGAGGTTGACCGCGGTTGCGGCCCGCCAGTCGGCCAGCGACAGCTCGTGGATCGGGCCGGGGAACCCGGCACCGGCGTTGGCGATCATGGTGTCCACCCGGCCGAATGCCGCCACGGTGTTGGCGAAGGCGTGGTCGACCGAGGCCTCATCGGTCACGTCGGCTTCGAGCGCCACGGCATCGTGGCCGTTCGCCTGCAACTGACCCAGCGCCTCCTCGTTCGCAGCTGGATCACGGCCCCAGATGGCCACCTGTGCACCGGCCTCGGCGCACGCCGTGGCCATGGCCGCCCCGATCCCCCGGTTGCCACCGGTGATCACCACGACCCGGTCAGTCAGCGGTGCACTCATGATTCCTCCTCCGGTCGGGCCGAACGAACGGCGCCGACATGCTCGACGAACCGGGCCAGGAAGTCCTGGACGGGCAACGCGATCGAATCCGGCCACGGGCCACCGGCGACTGAGCCGGCCGCCTCAGCGACTTCTCCTGCCTCGGCTGCTCCTGCCTCGGCGACTGCCCGTGCCTCAGCGACCCTGTGCCCGATGCTGCGCACCAGCAGATCGGGTTCATCCATCATGACAGCGGCGCAGACGGCCGTGGCCAGACGAGCCTGAGCGGCCGCCTCGGTGGGCTCATTCCGACCGACGGTGGCGCAGACGACGGCGGCCGGCTTGCCCAGCAACTCACCGGCGAACGCCGGCCGGCTCAACCAGTCGATGGCGTTCTTCATCACCCCGGACATCCCGTGGTTGTAGACGGGAGTGTTGACCAGCACTCCGTCGGCCCCGGCTACCGCCCGACGTAAGGCCGAGACGGTGTCGGGTTCGCCGGCCTGGAGGAGGTCGTCGTCGTAGAGCGGGATCTTGCCAACACCGAGCAGTTCCACGCTCACGCCCGACGGAGCCTCATCGGCCACCAGTTGGCACAGACGGCGATTCCAGGACTCGGCCCGGAGACTGCCGACGAGGATGACGAGTTGCACGACGTCCGAGGCACGGGCAGGGGCAGGAGGCATGTTCCGTGGTCTAGTACGAGATCCGCCGTGCACGGGCAAACGACACGCGTGTAGGTTGGCGAACGCTCGTTCGATGGGCTGCGGCGGAGACGGATCCGGGGGCAGCAGTGTCATCGACTTCTTCGACGCGCCCGGGAGGCACCATGTCCACGCCTGACTTCGACGCCTGTGTCGACGCACTCGACCACGCCGTTCGCAGGTTCGAGGGCCAGGAACTGGCCGTCCACCGCTTCATGGACGAGATCTGCCACCACGTGTGGGAGTACATGCACAGCAGCGAGGACGCCCGCGACGACGTGGGGTTGCTGTTCGACTACGCCATGGTCGCAGCCGGCTCTGCCGAGACCAATGTCCTGTTCGGCGATCGAACGGCGGGCGATCAGGTGGGGCGCCGACTCGAGCGACTCCTGCACTCCCAGGAGTCCAGGGCCTTGTTCGACAACATGGTCGCTCGTCTCCGGGCGCTGAGATATGAGGACCCCGCCCGGCTGCACGACGAGATGATCGCCCTGCTCGGCGAAGGGGGACGGTCCCACCCGGAGTTGTTCCATTACTGCCCGTTGGGCACCCGGTTGATCGACTTCGCCACGGTCTGGCGTTCGCCGAAGGCCCTGGAGGCAGCCGTCGACCCCGGGGGCGAAGGCTGGGCGCAGCTCGGTCATCCCGACCGCGACAGCGGGTCGGCGCGACGGGCGGCCTTCGACGGCCTCGGCCAGTTGGCGGCAACCGTTCGGGAAAATGTGGGACGTCAGGCCCTCGAGGTCCTGGTCCGCCTGTGTGATCACCCCGAGACGGCGCTCGATGCCGCCATCCGTCTTCCGACGTGGCTGCTCACCGACCAGGACCGGTACCAGCTCGGCGCTGCGCTCGACCATCACACAGAACTCCTCGAGCGCGACCCGCTCTCGTTGTGCCTTCCCGACGACTGGATTCGGATACCGGTGGTGTTGCGGTCGGTCCTGTTCCTCGCTGCCGACGCCCGCCAGCTCCCCGATGCCATGGTGTGAGCCCACGGTGACGTCCGACGAAACGGGCGGGATCGCTACAGTCCGTCGATGCCCCTGGATCCCGACCGCCTGAACGAGTTGGCAGAGCGATGCTCCCGAGAACCGGCCGACGGCATCCTGCCCTCAGCCCAGGTCGCGGTGGGACTGGACGGCGAGATCGCCTGGGCCCGGACGTTCGGCCAGGCCGACGACGCCAGCCAGTACGCGGTGTTCAGCTGCACCAAGGCATTCGTCGCTGCGGTGTGTTGGCAGCTGTTCGCCGAGGGATCCCTCGATCCGGACGCTCCAGTGGCGACCTATTGGCCGGAGTTCGGCGCCAACGGCAAGGGGTCGGTCACCGTCGGCCAGCTGCTGTCGCATACCAGCGGCTTCCCGCGGGCGCCGCTCGGTCAACGGACGTGGGGGACTCGTGAGTCGCGCCGGGCGGCGATGGAGGGCTGGCGTTGTACCTGGGAGCCCGGGTCACAGTTCGAGTACCACCCGACGGCCGCCCACTGGGTACTCGGAGAGCTTGTCCACATGGTCGACGGATGCTCGTTGGGCGACGCGGCCCGAGCGCGTCTGTTCGAGCCGCTGGGGATGACCTCGACATTCATCGGAGTGCCCGTGGACCGCCAGGACGGCATTGTCCACCTGAGCGATGTCGGCGAGTTCCCGACGCCCGAGGAGATCCGTCAGGTCTTCGGCGTCGACACCTACGACCTCGGCGAGGTGACACCCGAAGCCCTGCTGGCCTTCAACGATCCAGAGGTCCGGGCCATCGGCGTACCGGGCGGCGGCGGGGTGTCGACGGCGGTGGACCTGGCCCGCTTCTACCAGGCCCTGCTCCACGATCCTGGGGGCATCTTCGACCCATCGTGGCTGGCCCGCGGCACCGGCGACGTGATCAACATGTTTCCGGATCCCGTCCTGACCCAACCCGCCAGTCGGACCCTGGGACTGATCGTGGCCAATGACGACGGCCGGGCCTTCATGAGGGGCATGGGCCACACGGTGGGTCCCCGGGCCTTCGGCCACAACGGCGCGGCCGGTCAGATCGCCTGGGCCGACCCGGATTCCGGGCTGAGCTTCGCCTACCTGACCAATGGGATCGACCGGAACTTCCTGCGTGAATCCCGACGGGTGTCCGGCATCGCCAGCCGGGCGGGGTTGCTCACCACGCCGCGGTGAGGCACCGCGACTGGAACGTGTTCTAGTTTCAGGGCATGGCCATGCCCACCGACATCGGAATCATCGACCTCATGCTCGGCATCCCCGAGCCCGGCAACAAGGAGCGGTGGTACGACTTCTTGAAGCCCAACCTGCGCGACGCCGAGTCCAAGGGCTTCGCCTTCCCGGCGCAGTACATGTTCAAAGAGGTCCCCGAGGACCCGACGGACGGCGATGTCATTGCCTTCACCCTCGACCAGATGGACATGGTGGGGATCGAGAAAGCGCTGATCGGCTTCGGTGCCGAGGGTGGCATCCAACAAGAAGCCCTTCGCAAGCACCCGGACCGGTTCGCCGGGTCGATCTCGGTCGACCCCAACGACGGCATGGTGGCCATCAACGCCATCAGCCGTGCGGCGGACCAGTTCGACCTGAAGGGCGTGCAGCTCTTTCCCGCCGGATGCAACCCGGGCGTGCCCATCAACGACAAGCGGATGTACCCCGTGTACGCCAAGTGCTGCGAGTTGGGGCTACCCGTGCTGTGCTGCGTC
>Ga0105046_10010546_pt1 | contig 14381 bp, 12 predicted proteins | sample MAT03_FD_78385 | JGI IMG/M metagenome (GOLD analysis project Ga0105046, IMG submission 78385) | Freshwater microbial communities from Lake Fryxell liftoff mats and glacier meltwater in Antarctica - MAT-03 (megahit assembly) | ecosystem: Environmental > Aquatic > Freshwater > Ice > Liftoff... | reverse complement strand
TAACCGTACCCGTCAGAAATGCCCCCCCTGTACCGACGGGTACTGGGGGGGGGAGGGAATGGCGCTATTGCCAAACAACAAAACTTTTAAAAAACGAGTTAATCAACTATCTTTTATCATTAACATATTGTTAACGTAAAAGATTTGGTGGCGTGGTTTCAATTACCGTACCTTTGTGCTATCAAAATAACAATAACAATAACTTAAATTAAAAAAAAATGGAAAAGTTAACAATGGAAAATATAGTCACTTTCTATCCGCAACAGGGCGGGTTCATCGACTTCAGCGTGAAGCGCGGCTATTACGCCGGTGCTTCCGTCTATGCGCACGATCAAACCGAAGTGATGTATGTGCCAAACGGCACACTCGTTGGCCGAGAGGCGGTCGAATATATCACAATCGAGCCAACAATCAGTGAGTCGGACTCACAAGAGTACACAGAAACCCACAACGCGTGCACGAGCGTTGACGTGTACCGAATAAAAGAGGTAAACGACAACTGCCCGAAAGGGTGGTCGGCAGTATTGGTAGAGCATAAACTCTACGGGGAGTACGTCTCCATGGAAGTAATACAGATCCTTTATAGCCGTCCATTTCAAATGAAAGAGGTGGCCAAATTCTTCCGCAAGGAACTCTCCATTGAGGAGGCTGCTAGTTCCTATAGGAAGGAAATGGAAGTGATAAATGTAGGCTCGATGAGGGTGTTTGAAGTACTTGAAGCATACGAAACAGTCGAAGGACGGGAGATGAATCAAAGTTTAACCATTGAGGAGGCACTGTATGTGTCTCACGATCACCATGGGATAGTATATTGCCAGCAACCCTTTTCCTTTTTTGGTGCGGAATATAGATACCCGGTCTTTTACCGGGGAGAGATATTGTGCACAGGAGTTCTCCGGCAGAATGACACCTTCAAAATTGCGCTGCCACCGCAGGAGGTGGCTTTTGAATGGTCCGATGACGAAGCCGGTGATGGAGGTGATGGCGATGAGGTCGCATACCTTCAAATTCTGAAGTAAGTAAAAAAAGCATCCTCGTAGACTTAAGTCTATGGGGATGCTTTTTTACTAAACTGCCGTAGAAGCGGCACTTGATAGTATAAGTTAAAGAAAAGTATTAACTTTGCCTCGACCGACTCACGGTTGGGGCTTTTTTATTAAAAAAAATTACTCTACTTTAACTATTTAAAATATGACACTTACCGAAGGCAAAATATTTTTGCGGGAACTTATTGCAAGAGGCAAGCATCACCCAAAATACAAAAAACAAGTTGAGGAGGCTGATTTGTTCGCTGCAATTGTGTATGACGGGGACCTGAAAAAACAACTACTTTCGTACAAAAAGAGGGAAACGGAAGAGCAAAAAAAACAGCGCGAAGATATGTTTTTTTCACCAACGGGAGCGGTAACCAACGAGGTGTTAGTAAACTTCAATAATCTCGAAACTAAACAGGGGAAAATACAGGTTTTGACTCATTCAGACATCAAAATGCAGGATTTGATCCGCCAAATGATCGATAGGTTTAATGGAGACCGAACACTTGACCGCTTCCTTTTAGATGAATGCCGGAAGGCCTGGACAACCGACCCAAACTCCTTTTTGGTGTGCCTGTTTAGCGGAGAGCGTGACGTGTTTAACGCATTCAAGGAAAAGCCAAGGCCGAGAGCATTTGTTGTTCCGTCCTCAGATGTTTACGATGTTGGGCGCATAAATGGAGAATATAAGTCCTTGTGTACGCTCGAAATCATGCAGGGGGAAAACGACAAGAGGTATAAAAAATACACTTTATACTTTACTGATTACGTAATAATAGCAACTGAAATTAACGCGGGAAATGCCGACGATATAGACGGCGAGGGCCGGATAGAAGAAATTTCGGTAGGGAATCTATCTGAAAATTATCAGTTTTTTGATTTTAATATTCAGTCCGGAGAAGTGCCATTTATGCCATTCGGGTACGAGATAGACAGCGATGGTGAAGGGTACACTTCGTTCCTTTTTCCAGTTTTAAATTATTATCTTAGTCTTATTAACGACGCCGCCGAACTTGCGCTTACAAAAGCGCTACACGTTTTTGTAAAGGGTTACGCGTACGCCGACAAATGTAGTTACACTCGGAAGGGCGACGGGCGCTGCGACGCCGGGCGGCTGAGTTCTACTAATGTGGAGTGTCCGCGTTGCAAAGGTACCGGTATGCAGTTACCGACAACGGTACAAGATTTAACCGTATTTACTTTGCCCGAAGAGGGTGATGCGCTTGTTCCGCTAAGAGAGATGATCTACTACCCAACGTTTCCCTTTGAAATCGTAAATTATTTAACTGAAATGGTCGACGGTGCCGCAAAAAAAATAGAGACGGCGTTATGGGGCGTGTACCTGAAGGAAACCCCCGCCGGCAATATTACCGCTACGGAGATAGTGAAAAGGTACGGAAGTGTGTACGCAAAACTATCTCGGATGGAGCAGCATATTGCAAAAATGTGGGAAAAATGCGTAAGGCTTACCGGGAAATATGCTGAAATATCAGAAGGATTAAGATACCAGTTTGTTGCGCGCGACAATTTTAGCATGGAAGAACTTGGGGAGTTGTTGCTATTATTAAAGGCGGCAAAAGACGCTTTTGCCCCTCACGCAACAATTTTGGCTATCGAGAATCAAATCATGGAAAAGCAAGATGGGGTAACGGATGAAGATATCCAAAGGGCAAACGCGGTACAAAAGTTCCGGCCTTTCATAGACAAAAATGAAATGCAGATTGCGGAAATAATTCTTGGTCTTTCAGAGAAAGATTATTATCGTGTTTTGTGGATTTTTTTCGGAGAAATATTTTCGGAAATAACAGAAGAGAACCCGCTATTTCATAAGTTAGACTATCTTTCCAAAAAGGCTATTGTGGATGCAAAGGTTGCTCAATTCTCCGAAAAAGTGGGCTTTATGTCGATCGCAGAACCGTCAAATCAAATTTTTGAAAATGGAATTTAATGAAATAGCCGAAAAGCATACAAAACTGCTTTTGGATATAATAGAGAGTTACAGGATAAAAATACGGGATATTGAATCAGAACTTTATACCGATTTTTTCAATGACTTTTCCGGCAAGGTGGTAATACAACGAGGTCGGATTTTTGCTAATGCCAGCACGCTAAATAATTTGCCAGCATGGAAAAAATACTATAAAAAGTCGGCAGAACTTGGAAGTTGGATAGTATCAAAAATGAAAGAGATTTCTTTTTCCTTAAACAATTATTTTGGCTTTGTAACAAAAAAACAGGTATCTAAAGAAGTTACTGAAGCTTCAAAATTCCTGCTATCGCAAATTGGTTTTGATGGCGAAAAATTGACCGATAAGGGTTTTTTGCAAATGCTGACTCGCGACATAACACCAGAGCGGCGGATAAAATTATTTGCATTGCAAGCAATTAACGCGGGCAAATCCTTAACAGATTTCCAGAAGGATTTAAAGAAATTGATTTCAGGAGATAAAGCGGCTGGCCGGAAAGGCGTTGTTGCGGCGCATTACAAAACAAATTCGGACACATTGTTTTCCGAGTTTGACAGAACTTTGTCTTTTAAGGTTGCCGAAAAGTATGAATTACACTATGTGCTGTGGTCGGGGCCAACGCTTAAAAGTTCCCGCCCGTTTTGCCGCAGAAGAAAAGGCAAAAGTTTTTCTGTTGCCGAAATAAAAGCAATGGACAAGGAAACATGGGCTGGGAAAATTCCGGGACAGTCAACGATAATTTCCGCAGGCGGCTATAACTGTATCGACAATCTTTTGTACATTACACAAGAACTATACGAAGGATTCACTCCGTGACCGGTTTTATAGGGGTGACATAAAAAAACGTCCCCGCATAGGCATGAGCCTGCGAGGAACGTTTTTATAAGAAATGCCCCCCGTACCCGTCGGTACAGGGGGCATTTCTGCTGGGTACGGTTAAGAGGGGGCGTTTGCAGGAGTCCACTCCGTCGGAAAACCGGCGGCCTCCCAGGCCGTGAATAGGTCCTTTTCGTCAACAAACCGAGCGATCTTTGCGGACAGAACCTGCCCGTTTTTTGGCTCGGTTTGGGTTTCGACGCGGTCCTTTATAAAGTGATTTAATGTTCCCGTTATAAGTACAAAAACCGTATTGGTTGTTGCATACAGCCCGCTTATAGCGGCCTGTGCTTCATTAATTTCAGTTTTGAACTCAGAACGACATACCCGCCCCCGGGTGTCGTTTACAAGTGAGGCAGAAAGAACGGGCAGATTAAGCGTGTCCCGGATGAACTTCAATCCGTCCAGTCCAATCTGGTCTTGCCCAAGTTCATCGCTGTCAACTACCAGGGATGTAGAGGCCCTGAAATCTACAAAAAAATTCATGTTTTTAAAATTTAAATTGTTATTGTTATTGTTGTTTTTGATAGCACAAAGATACGGTAATTGAAACCACGCCACCAAATCTTTTATGTTAACAATATGTTAATGATAAAAGATAGTTGATTAACTCGTTGAATACCAAATAATTAATACCAAAAAATGTTTTGTTCTTTTTTTAAAATAAGATCATAAAAAGTTTTAACGTCCTTGAATTCGTTCATTGCTTTTATCAATAAATTGAATTGCATAAAAACCATGTCCTTAAATACTTCCCGTTAACGTTTCGTTAACATTGTGAATTGTTTTTGTTAAGTATTTGATTTTTAACAAATTAGCGGAAATTTCCGTCTACGGAAATACCAACACGGAAATTTCCGCAAAAATGTATTTACAAATATTATACAAAATTACGTATTTTTGCGCTTCTTTTAATCTAAAGCGATAACATAACATGACAACAAAAAATTTTTCGGATGTTTTCCGCATAAGCCCGGAAAACATCCGAAAGGCTTTATCCGATGCTGGCCTTAAATTTTCCTTACAAGCGGAAATAACGCAGGAAATAATTAGCAAACTCATTTCCGAGCGGCCAAAATGGCCGGAAAAATACGGCATATCCGCCGGATGGCTGGAAAATTCCGCAACAATTACCTTGCAAAATGCGGAAACAACAAAAACTGGTTTTACAAAAAAATTAGTTCAGGGAAAAGTAAAAAATTCCGCAAAAACATTTTCCGTTCCCGACAGTCATGTTTTTCCCGCAAATATTTCGCCGGAAATAAGTGCGTTTAGTAAAATAATTTCCGGAATTAATAGTGTCCGTTCCGTCGTCCTGCGGCCAATTTTCGTTGCGCAAACAATCTTGTACACACATTCTGTGCTGATGGTTACGCACCTCAACGATATCTATCCAACCGGAAATTCCGGCCTTATTTTGGGCCTAATGGCGGCTATGTTTCTTCACACATGCGTAAGGATTTGCTGCGACGGCAGCCTTAACAGAACATCTCTTATCGCAACGCGTGTGTCGCTGTTTATCTTTGCCGCGTCCGGGTGGGTGCATTTTTTGGGGTTCCAAATGTCAGAAGGCACGCCGGAAATGATGTACACCAACATCGGGCTGGCCTTCTTTGTAGTGTTTATGGCGTTTATCTCACTGTTTTTCATCATGGACATAAAAGCGGAATAAAAAATGCTGAATAAAATAAGGAAAATGTTTGGATGCGAGGTTAACTGTAGGTATCAACAGATGGAAATACCCGTGCCCGTTTTCGTAGACGCAAAAGCAAAGAAGTTGGTTCCCGTCAATCCCCTTTCAGGATACACCCCTGTTGTCAGCACCCACCGTGGCCAGGACGGCAAGATAGCCGGCCACACTACAGTTTTTGTCCAAAATATGGAGGGCATAAAGCCTGGGGAAAATAACTGCATGGAGTTTGATATAAAAAAGCACTGCCCAACTGCCGCCGCCGGAGTCGTGCTATCGGTTACAGAAAAGGACATTCATGAACTTAAGTTGAGGGGTCTTAATTATAACTCCACCCGCACAAATCGTCCTGCCTATGACCGCATTAAAAAGGCCTTCGCTGAAAACATGCAAGGCGGGTACCTTGCTATTGCAAAAAGCACTTTGCAGCAGGAAGGCACCGTAAAAAAATGCATCGAAGCATTTAAAGCGGCATTGCAAGTGTAAAAAAATAAAAGCGGTAATCGACGGATAAAAAGTTTTTACCCGTTGATTATCAATTATTTACAAAAAAAAACTCACTTTAAATGGTGGGTAAAATCAACATAAAAAATGGTTAATACTCTTGAATACACGGGTACCGACGTTTTGGTTAACGGTGCAATACATCTACAGTGCGACACGAATGCGTGGAACGAAATTGAGGCAGAAAATGACCGCCTAAGATTTCAGGTGCAAATACTCCCGCGTTCTATGTTAATTTTTGCGTTTGGGATTGTAATCGTAGCGCTGTTTTATGACGCTGCCCCACTAATGTTTGTTGCGGCAATTCCCGTGGTGATATTCTTTAATACCGCAAATAAAATTGAAGAACTTGACAAAGTAATTATGTCCCAAAATTGCCGTCTGCTGTTTCATAATCAAGTTAAAAATATTTATATTTTCAGTCAGAATCAATCCGACAAAAATGTGGTTGCCGCCACTGAAACGGCAAAATATTGGATAAACAATTCCGGCAATAGAACAAGATTAGTGCTGTTTTGGGCCGTATATCAAGATTATAAATACCAAAGATATGCGTCGGATATCAGGGGGACATATACTGAAGAGGTTATTGAGCGGGATAAATTAAGTTATCCGACATCGGAGTCGTTTGATGCTTATAAGTCGTTTTGCAGCGACTTAATGATCTCTACAACAGAAGCTCGTGCAAGGTCTTTCTCCTCGTTAAACAACCAATTTTTTTACATTGACCAATATTTAAAGCAAAATAGAAATGGATGATATAACGACTACGATGACAATAGAAGAACTCCTCCCGGCATTGCAAAATAAGGAAATAACACCGGTCGAATTTTCTTTCCGCGTGCTTGAGATTGAAAAAATATTTCCCTCAAAAATGTTGATGCCGAAAATTGTGGTTAACGTATCTGATACGTTTTTGGCGAGGGTAGGTAGGATTTCCGGCATAATTACTTGCGGGTATATTGCTGTTGCTGGATTAAATGTGCTGGTGGCAACCGGCGCAATTTATTGGGCTGCTGCTGGTTTTGGTATTATTGTTGCTATTGCGGGAATAATACAGATAGCAAAATTAGGGATACAGGAAACACAAAAGGCAAGAATTCCGGCGGATAGTTTTATCGTTCGGCAGCCGGGGGCAATTGCAGAAGACACTAAGACTGGACATACTTTTAACATCATAATTGGAGCGGACGGGAGTATTTCATCAAATTGAATTTAATATTATGCACAAAAGTAGGGAGTTTTTATGTCAATAACATAAAAATACTTACTTTTGTGCAACGCCGGAGAAATGCTTATAAAATAAAAAAGCATGGCATATAATGTAAGTATAGACTTTAATGAGCAGAATTTAGTGCAGGGGCTTGAACGGGCCTTATTAGCCGCCGACCGGCTTGATAAAAAAATGGATGAACTGACTACTTCCATAAAAAAATCTGGCTCTGGTAGCGGCCCCACCGACAAACTTTCGGATAGCATTACAAAAAGCGTTTCTGCTGCTGATAAGGGAACACAGGCCGTGCAAAAATTTGGCCGTTCCTCCGGAGCTTCTTTTGCTGCATTTAATCTTGGTATAAACGTTGTGCAGGGCCTGGCAAGCCAATTTACCGCTTTCGCGGGAAATGTTGTAACTCTTGCGTCCAATTTTGAGACATCTCAGGCAACTTTTGAGGTGTTTTTAGGCAGCACCGAAAAAGCGAATAAATTGCTTTCAGAACTAAACGACTTTGCTGCTGCCACCCCTTTTTCACAACAGCAAATTGTCAATGTTGGGCAAAAACTGCTCGCATTCGGATTTGAAGGCGACAAAGTTGCGGGCATTTTACAGCGCCTTGGTGACCTTTCCGGGGGCAACGCAGAAAAGTTTAGCGAATTAGCGCGGATTTTTGGACAAGCCAAAACGGCTACAACAGTATATAACGGCGACCTGCAACAATTAGCAGAACGAGGTATCCCGATCTACGACGAACTTACAAAGATAACAGGCAAGAGCGTCGATGAGGTTAAAAAAATGGCGGAACAGGGCCGGATAACTTTTCCTTTTTTGGAGGAGGCATTTGGAAATCTTACCAGTGAGGGCGGTCTGTTTTTCGGATTAATGGAGAAGCAAAGCAAAACTTTTGGTGGCCTTCTGTCTACTCTTACGGGCGATTTCGAGCAATTACAGGCGGGCCTTGGATTGTTGCTAATACCAGCATTAAAAGAACTTGTCAAGGTCGCGGACGGGATTGTAAAGGAGGTAGACGTTAACGCCATTGGCGCCGCTTTTTCGGACCTCGGTGACGATCTTGCCCCCTTTTTGGCGACACTTCAAAGCGGTCTTGCGCAGGATGTTGTGCCGGCATTAAAATTATTTGGCAGTGAAATAGGCGAGGTATTAACGTCTGTAGAAGACTTTGCCAGCGGCGTAAACGGTAACGGCGAGGCTGCAAGATTCCTTAAAAATGTGATCGATTTAGTAACAACTGCTTTTGCTAAATTAGTAAATACAATATCCTTTTCCGTATCCGCTGTCCGAGATTTTGTAACACCGATTTTAACAGAATTAGAACCCGCACTTAATTCTGTTATACGGCTTGCTAACGGATTGATCGAAGCATTCGTAGCATCCGGCACAGAGGCGGAAAAAACGGGAAGCATATTTTCGTCGCTTGGCAATGTAGTTTCTTTGTTAGCAACCGCAATTTCTATAACAGTGCAGGTTGTTACGGAGGCGGTTGCGGCTCTTTTCGGTCTCGAAGAATCGGCACGAAGCACAGACCCCACAATACGGAAATTAGGAGAGGCGTTTGATTTTTTGACAGCGCCGGCAAGATTTCGCACAAAGGCGATTTCTACTTTAACTGAATCTATTGCTGAGTTTTTAGGCATAACGGAAGATTCCTCAAAAGCGGCTAAAATTCTTGCCGATGAAGTCGTCGCCGGCTCAGACGAAATAGCACTTTATTACAAACTTAGAGAGGAAAATGAGGCAAAGCCCACCGTTGTAACCGAAAAGAAAAAGCCGTTATCTACCGAAAAGAAAAAAACACAGGAGCAAATAAGAAAAGAACTTGAAACAGCGGAAAAAGAAAGACAGAAGATTGAACTTGACTTAATAGAAGACAGTACGCAAAAGTTACTACAAGCTGAGCGTAACCGGTATGCCGAGCAACTAAAAGACATTAAAACTTATTCTAAAGACAAGAATGACTTAAACGAAAAAAACGCAATAGCAATAAGGATACATACAAATAATTTGGCAGAAATACAGGCCGAGGCAGACGAGAAAACAAAAGGGGCGTTAGGGAAAACCTTAGCGCGTGAACGCAAATTTATAGAGGAAAGAGAAGATTTAAGGAAAGACATTTTGGTTAATACAGCACAAAAAGAGAAGACTTTATCTGATATACAATTAGATATTGCGGAGGCAACTTTTTCCGGCATTATTTTGCGAATGCAGCAATCGGGCGCTACGGAGGCCGAAATTCAAAAAAAGCAATTAGACTTTGATTTAGTATTAAAAAAAATAAGACTACAAAAAGAAATAGAATTTCAGTCCAGCCTTTTGTCGGCTACAAATTCCGGCAACACGGCGATGATTGAAGTATTGACAAAAAACATTGAACTGTTAAAGAAACAGGCTGAGAATGTTGATATAGAAATTGAAATAAGCGCGGGAGCGCCTGGACAAATTGATAAGGGGTTTTTACGAGATATATTAAATTTAAAAGAGTCAATTGCGGCGGCATTAGACATTCCTGCTGGAGACATAGACAAAAGGCTTTCAGAGGTTCAATCCGCATTTAGCACTATATTTAGTTCTATCTCCGATATCTCACAGGTGCAGATTGATCAAAACGAGGAATTAATAAAAAGTTTGGATGGACGGATTGCTAAACAAGAAGAACTATTAGACAAAGAACGTGATTTGAAAGAAAGAGGACTTGCTAATTCCCTAAAAGCGGAGGAAGACACGTTAAATGCATTATTAAAACAGCGCGAAGATGCAGAAAAGAGAACACAGGAACTCCAACAAAAATCGGTGCGGCAACAAATAGTCTTAGACACAGCGCAGCAGGCATCCGGTGTTGCAACATCGGTCGTTAATATAATAAAAGATTCATCTAAAATTCCGTTTATCGGCATCCTGCTGGCAGCAATTCAAGTGGCTTCTTTATTCGCTTTATTATCATCCGCACGGCAAAGGTTTAAGTCAACAAGGCTAAAAGACGGCGGCGAGTTGCCTCCGTGGAAAACAGACGAAGACGGACACGAGGGGTATCAAATCGAAGACACGGGCATTATGGTTGGCGGCGGGGAGTACATTGTAAGGCGTCCTGTAACAAGAAAACACAGGACATTCTTATCGCGGCTAAACGCTGGGGAATACGATAACATAGATATTGTAGAAATGCTAAAAGGCGGCAACGGGGTTAGGGCGGTTAAATTTACGCAGCAAAGAGAACTGTTTGCCTACCATAAATCAGATCGGGTAACGCAGCCCGGTGCAGGCGCATCGCAGGTTGATTTAACTGAACAAACAAAACAAATAGTTGCCGCAATAGAAATACAGACAAACCGGCTAATTAGGCAGGGTTTTGCAAAGTTGATGGAGTTAGGGGATCGAATTGTAGATAAGGACGGCAATGTTGTACACTTTTCCATTGACCCTTCTGGCAATACATCACGCAAAAAAACAAATCAGTAATGTCATTATTGCATCAATATAGAATCGATATTTATACCGACAATGAAACAGCGGTTGTAATGAACCCTCTTAACGACCGACTTTTGAAAGCATGGGAAAGGCAGGACGGAGGAGGGTTTAGACAAATTATAAAAAGCACACTTATTTTTAACAAAACGGATTTTGCTTTTTTCGCCGCAGTGGCTGGGCAGTGCGAAGTGTATAAAATTATTATATATCAAAAATTATCGGGGCCGTCCGATCCGTTTGAAGAGTGGTTTTCTGGTACGGTAACTGTGTCTGACGCAAAATATGATTTGGCGCGTGGGATTTGTGAATTGAAAGTACACGCAAATGACGGGTACACGTGTTTTTATAAAAACATAAAAAAGAAATTTAATATTTTGGCTTTAGGTCGAGATATTCGGCTCACAAACGAGGCAATACTTTACCAAACGGTTATCTGTGCAGACACAGAGGGCGGGGCAGCGGACGGTACTCACGTGGTTGATTGTATTCCGACCGGCGCATCTAATAGATTTTATAAGATAAAACAGCACGATGAAACGCTTTTCATTCCCGGAGAGGTTATTGTGCAAACAACTTGGATACGCGAAAAATGGAACAAGGCAGGGCCACCGCCCTCGGATGGAACGTGGTCTGAAACGGATGTTGCAGACCCGGGATACTTCCGTTTTCCAACTGAACTCGGAGTGATTTTTTTACAAAACCCGCCCGCCTCTTACTCTCGCATAGTAACGTATGCAAACTTTTTAGATCAGGACGGCGTTGATAACGGGCGCATATTGTCGGATGTTTTAATAGAAATGTTCGACGCATTTAACTGCCAAGTTGAACTAAGGATAAAGTCAGATTTCTTAAATATAAACTATATTGGAGACAATCCTGGTAACGCTGCATATACAAGAGCTAGTGAGCGACTGTCTGATTTGTTAGTGTTTCAGCGGTCGGACATAATGCGATACGACGCGCAAGAAAATGCCTCAATAATGGAGTATAGCGTAGAAGATTTTATCAATATTTTCGTTAAAATATTTAATATGACTTGGGGGATAAAAAGAGTTGGCGGCATTGATTATTTTATATTAGAGCACGTATCTTTTTTTCAAAATGATCCACAATTTGATTGGTCTGCAAAGCAAGTTCTGAACAACAAAAAAGCGTTTGAGTTTAGTTTAGAAGATATTCCGAAAAGCGAGACATTTACCTTCCTGAACGGCAGGAAAGCGACTAAATTCGGACCGGCCGTGATGGAATACACCTCCTCTTGTACGGACCCCAAAAGCGTAACGGTTGCGCACGCTTTTACGGATGTGTCTACCGATTTTGTGGGGCTGGTTCAAAATGAAGACCCTAACGATAATCTAGAGGGCATATTTATAATGTCCTGTTTTGTGTCGGACGATTTTTATAATATGTTTCAGGATTACGGGGAGTTAAACGGCGCAATGAGCTGGCACGAAATAATAAGATATTATTGGAAACATAATATCTACGGAGATTTTAAACTTATTCAGTACTTTGCTTTGGACGAGACCGTTATGGCTTTATCTCTAAAAAGAAGAATGAAACAATCATCAGTAGGTATAAATATTTCGACCGCAGATGAGCGCGCTTTTGACCCCGCTTTTTTGCAGACAACACCGCTGGGTGACGGGCAGCCGCAAAGCGCACAGTTCGATACAGCAACCGGTGTGTTGACTGTGCAGATAAATTATTAACAGCATTTACAAAGTGAACAAAATATCTGGCTGGTAAATTAAAATTAAAACTACTATGATTATTGCTCGGTTAAACCAAAATAGTAGGGCAATGCCGGGAAGCGGGTTGCCTTTTTACCCTGCGGCGTTGACTCCGCAGGCATTAGAGACGAAACAGTACTACGACTTTATCTGTCCGATGGTTGACGGTATTTCGTTTCAGGTAGGGCTTCCCCCCGGCACATTTACAAGCGCAGCAATTAGGCGTTACAATGTGGGCGTTTCTTCTTCTATTCCGATAAATGTGGCCGTTTACTCTTTTGCCGGGATGGACATAATCTCCTGGGATGGGCAAGGCCATAATTTCCCTAGTTCGGGTGCTTTTTTTGTTCGCATAAATGCACAAGGTACGCTGTACGAGTCCGAAGTTTTTGAGGTGGCAAATTTGTTGACGCAAGTTGAGGCATGCGGCGTTTTAGTGCCTGAACCAATCATTGAAATCAGATGGGAAGACACAAAAAGATGGGTTGGTGGGGCTTATTATCATGAAGGGTACGTGAATCGGGCATGGGTTAGGGCAAAACTATCGAGAACTAAATTTCAGTACGAGGAAGAGGTGGAAAAGGATGGTTTTGGCCGGTCAATCCCCGTTTTGCAGGTAACAAACGACATATACAGTTTTGACGTATATGGCTCGGATTCACTGCTGCTTATGTTGCAGCGTATTGCTCATCATGACACTATTTCGATCAGAAACGAACAATCAGATCAGTTTTTCCCGATTCATGACGTAAGAGTTGCCGACACTGGCGCAAAAAGCAATAAGTATGCGGTTTTCGAGGTATCTTTTAAATCCGGCGGGTCGGTTGAGTCCACGTCGTACGATTTTGATACTTTTCAGTAAGCAACAACTAAATAACCGTAAACATAACAATATTATTAAATTAATAATATTGTTATGTTTACGGTTATTTCGCCACGTCGCGGCTTTTTGTCGAGCCTAAATGCAGGTCTTATTTTTGACCGTGAAAGATATTCCCGGCGTTGTTTCAACCAATATCTCATATCCAAGCACTGTGGCCGCCTTGTATAGTTGGAAAAAATTGGCATTCCGGCGACCAGCCAAAATATTAGATATCGTTGTTGCAGAGACTCCGTAGGCCTCTGCAAATGCTCTTTGTGTGATCTTGCGTTTTTCAATAATGCACTTTATTGCATCTGCCAGCGCGGCGTTGTATTCCTTTTCATTCATTGCTATTTTGCTATTTGTGTGAGTTACAAGCGTGTCATAAACTCTCTCATAAATTTGCTGAAAGTCATCAAATCCCAACGAATCACATATTTTTCTTGAAAGCCGCTCCAAGTTCCCGATGCAAGGCATTTGCACAATCTTGCCTGCTGCAACCGTTACAGGGTAGTTGGACGGCGTGGAGTTAAATGCCGCAAGTGCAAGCAAGTTCACGTCTTCAAGATCGGAGACGTAGAGTTCTCCCGTCAACTTAGTAGCCCGTTCAGAAAAATCCAACGCCGCCGCCAGATTGCCCAGCGCGGTGTACGTCTTGGCAAGTTTTGAGTACGAAAGGGATAATCCGTTTTTGAGGTACTGATTTTCAGGATAGGCGGCGGAGAGTTCCTCAAACAATCTGAACATTTCTTTATAAGAAGTCAATGCCTCCTCCAGATTGCCCAGCGCGGTGTGCGTCTCGCCAAGGGTTAAGTGCAAACTTGCCAATCCGTTTTTGAAGTCGACGTTGGCGTAGCGTTTGTCCATCAACTTTGCGGCCTGTTCCAAAGAAGTCAATTCCTTTAACTTTTTTAAAAGCGATGTGTTGTCCATTTTTTTTTATTTAATGAAATAATATTCGTTTGAGAGTTCTATTGAAATCTCGATGTCCCTTTTATAACAAGTCAACGCATTGC
>Ga0105046_10010544_pt1 | contig 14383 bp, 7 predicted proteins | sample MAT03_FD_78385 | JGI IMG/M metagenome (GOLD analysis project Ga0105046, IMG submission 78385) | Freshwater microbial communities from Lake Fryxell liftoff mats and glacier meltwater in Antarctica - MAT-03 (megahit assembly) | ecosystem: Environmental > Aquatic > Freshwater > Ice > Liftoff... | reverse complement strand
TTCGCTGCGCGAGTCTGCCAGCATTCGATCAAGTTGGTTTTCGGTTTGATTTTCATCAAGGATCGCCCCGCTGTCCGCCAGTGCCGTGAGTTCTTCATCAGGCATTGTGCTCCACAAAAAATAGCTGAGTCTGGTGGCCAGCTGATGGGCAGTCAGCAGACGAGCGCGTGGTGCCGACGATTCGGTTTCCCTCGCAAATTCTGCGGTTTCCGGCTCAGTCAGGTACAGAAAACTCGGCGATACCAGAATCGAGATCAGCGGTCGCTTGATGGCTTCTTCAAAGACGTCGTGCTGTTTTTGAGCCGACTCAAACAGAGCCATTTTCTCATCGACTTCTGCCGTCCTCACTGGTCGGCGAAACGCCAGCTTCATGAATCTCTGAATGATGCCTTTCGCACGTTTTGCATCACCTGATTTTCCATCTGCATTCGGTCTTTTGGCGACATCACCGAGCACTCTTGTATGGCTCAACGGTGGCCAGGCCGGATTGATTGGTCCCTCAATCTCTACCCAATCGACATACAATTCCGGTCGTGCGAAATTGTCGTGTGACTGAAACCAAAAGTTCTCCAGGTCACGTGGAATGCTGTAAGCATAATCAACCGTGACGCCTGCTCTTTCAGTCGTACATCGCACCTGAAACTCAGTTACCTGTGGATCGGCTGGTGATGCATCGACGTCAAATTCACCGATCACTTTCGGCTGTCCGCCCAACGTCAAAGTCAGCCTTGCTCGTGGTGGTCCGTAGTCGTAGATGCGATGCGTCTGAAAGTGCTTCAGATCACTTTCAAATTGCTGCCGATGCCATTTTTCTCCGTCGGGTTTTTCTTTCGTTTGTTTATCAAGTCGGTCCTGCAATATGGTTCGAGCGGACTCAATAACCTGCTCGCGCGTTGCAACAGTTCCGGCCGCCCGCACGCGGATGATATATTCTCCAACTTCAGGCAATGCGAAGTCACGGGCGTTGATCGTCTTGTCCCAGCTGTTGTGGTGAATAATTCGAAAGCCGTCTTGCATGCGATTGTTTCCTCCGTTGACGATCACACGCTGACCGGCATACTCAACGCGATTGCTATCCGAGTCGCCGGTTTCCGGTTCGAATCGCCAGCGAATTGATTTCGGCTTTTCCGTCGTCACGATAGCACGATCAAGGATCTTTCGAGCGGCTTCGTAATACAGTTCAATCAACAGCGGCGACATCGTCAGCGCGCTGCCGTTGTTGTCGAAACCGCCCGCTGGAGGATCCTGGGGAAAGCCACTCGTATCGAAGTCGATGCCGACAAGATCGCGAATTGTGTTGTGATATTCCGCTCGATTCATGCGACGAAGAACGATCAACGTGGATCGGCTGACGAGTTCCGCTTGGCGAGTTTGCTCGGTCGCCCAATCGACGATCATGGCCGTTTCGACAGCCTCAGGTTGAGGTTCGTCTTCAGGCGGCATCGAGTGACTGTTCAAAACGTCCACGACTTCAGCCCATCTCTGGCGGTTTCCAGGATCTGACAGATCTGCGGTGAGTTGCGTGTCGATCCGAAAATCGGCCTCCTGTTTTTCGCCGCCGTGGCAACGGTCGCAGTGCTTCTTCAGAAACGGTGCCGCCGCACGGGCGAAACCGGTTTCATCAGGAACAAAAGCATTGGATTCGATTCGCGTTTTGCCGGTGTCTGTCTGGCTTTGAGCCATTGCAACGCCAGGCAAGGTCAGCAGTGTCGCCAACAAAATGACAGGAAAGCATCGAAACGGCTTTTGTAACATCAGGTTCTGTCCATCACATTCGGTATTTGGGAGTCGTTCAGGCGAACGGCAGAATCAGTTCAACCAAACGATGGTGCCGCGTCGAAGGCATTCGACCAGGGACAGGTCGAACTACGTGGGCAGATCTGTCCCGGATCTGTATTCTTTCGCATGGTCGATCTCAAGTGGTTTCCCGCACGCAGAATCTGGAATTGGGAATTCCTCTCCTGCCGCTCGCCTGACTATGTTAAGTGTACTGTTTCCACCTGCGAAATTCCTGCCATCGCGGATACGGATATCCTTCAGTTGAATTTGGTGAACTTCACGACGAAACTGCGGTCCCGCACGACTGGTACGATCTATTCAATTCCCGTTCATTAATCAACAATACAAGAACAATGCAAAAACCACTTCCATTCGACGTCGCCACCGTTCGCCGCATCGCCGAAGAATACCCAACGCCCTTCTATCTTTATAACGAACAAGGTATTCGCGACTCTGCTCGCAAACTTAACGCGGCCTTTGCTTGGTGTCCTGGGTTTCGAGAATACTTTGCCGTCAAGGCTCTGCCGAATCCATACATTCTGGAGATCCTGAAGGCCGAAGGTCTCGGTGCAGATTGTTCCAGCATGGCGGAACTTGAACTTTCAGAACGCGTCGGTTTTACCGGCGAAGATCTGATGTTTACATCCAATAACACTCAAGCCTATGAATATCAGAAGGCCGTCGATCTTGGAGCCGTCGTCAACCTGGACGACCTGTCTCACATCGACTACATGAAAGAACACGTTGGCCTGCCGGACTTGCTCTGCTTCCGGTACAATCCAGGTTCCGCTCGCGAAGGCAATGTGATCATCGGCAAGCCGGAAGAGGCCAAATATGGCTTTACAGAAGAACAACTCTTCGAAGGTTACGCCATTCTGAAAGCTGCCGGCGTGAAGCGATTCGGCCTGCACACGATGGTGGCATCAAATGAACTCAACGGCGACTTCTTCGTCGAAACCGCTCGGATGGTGTTCGACCTTGCCGTGCGAATTCATCAGAAGCTCGGCGTGCGGATGGAATTTGTGAATCTCGGCGGCGGCATCGGCATCCCTTACCGACCTGAACAGCAACCTGTCGATCTGACCGCCGTTGGTCAAGGCGTGAAGAAAGTCTACGACGCGATGATCGCCGGCACGCCGCTCGACCCATTGAAGGTCTTGATGGAAAACGGACGCATGATCACCGGTCCTCATGGTTTTCTCGTCACAACCGCCATTCATCACAAACACATCTATCGCGACTACGTTGGCGTTGATGCGTGCATGTCAAACCTGATGCGTCCCGGCATGTACGGTGCTTATCATCACATTACCGTGCTGGGCAAAGAAAACGCGCCGCATGATCGGACTGTCGATGTTGTCGGATCGCTGTGCGAAAATAACGATAAGTTCGCGATCAATCGTCAGCTGCCTGCGGTTGAACGCGGCGACCTGCTGGTGATTCATGATGCTGGGGCTCATGGCCACGCGATGGGATTTCAATACAACGGCAAACTGCGAAGTGCTGAGTTGCTGATGAAGGCAGATGGTTCCGTCAAAATGATTCGTCGAGCCGAAACGCACGACGACTACTTCGCGACCCTGGACTTCAGCGGACTGGCATGTTCTGCCAAGCCTTGAAGAATCAGGCATTTTCAAATTGTGCTGTGGCTGTTGTTCATGCACTGGAGTACCCGTTGGGAGGCGAACTGCATGTTTCACATGGAGCCGGCAACGGTCTGCTCCTGCCGTTCGTGATGCGATACAATTTGCCCGAACGTCGTGCCACATTCGCCTGATGATGGTGAATCCTCGTCAGCCCACAGAAGCGGATCTGCTTGGCATCCTGCGTGAAGCCTTCTGACGTGTCAGCAGAAATAAATCTGAGCCTGAGGCGCTAGCCGATTTCTTGCCGCCGGAATCGGCTAGCGCCTCAGGCTCAAACAAATCCGCCCACAACAACATAGTCAGCATCTATCAGGTCGGTGAAGGCGGGTTAAACGTGGATCGAGCTTTGAAGAACCTGATCCGAAAACGTGCCAGCTACTGCTGTGAATGCACCAGCCCACCAGAATAACTTTCCCCAACGTTCGAAATGATCTACGGGATGTAGTAAGATCACCCGATGGCAGGACTTTCGCGCTTGGGGGAGTGAGTATGTCGAGACAAATCTATGCGTTGCTGGTCGGCATCAACGACTATCCGCCAAACGTTGGGAAACTTACTGGCTGCGTCAATGACGTCGATCACTTCCATGACTATTTGACAGACACCTTTGATCGCAAGCGATTGCAGATCGAAGTGTTGAAAGATGCTGATGCGACACGGGGCAACGTCATTGCGCAGTTTCGTTCGCATCTGGGGAAAGCAGTGGCCAGCGACGTCGCCCTGTTTCAATACTGTGGGCACGGTGCGAGGTGGAAGTCGGCGAGCGATTTTTTCCCGTTCTTTCCTGATGGCATGGACGAGGGGCTCGTCTGTATCGACAGTCGGAACGACGGCGGTTTCGATCTTGCGGACAAAGAACTGGCGATTCTGATTGCTGAGCTGGCAAAGAATCATCCGCACATCGCCGTCATACTCGACAGTTGCCATTCGGGTTCTGCCACTCGTGGCTCAGATGACTTCACTTTGCTTCGAGCACGGCAAACACACGAGCGTTCTGATGAGCGGCCTCTGGAAAGTTACCTGGATGGTTACTACGCGGAACTGAAACGCAAAGGCGAACGGCTGGAAATTCCGGCGGGGCGGCATATTTTGCTTTCCGCCTGTCAGCGAATTCAGAAAGCGTGGGAAACCAAAGATCACAGCGGCGTGTTCACTTCGACACTGCTGGATGTTCTGCGGAAGTCAGAGCCGAATGTTGCCTATGCAGATCTTTTTGTCCGTTGTCGAGCCGCAGTGCGCGAGCGAGCGGACAATCAGGATCCGCAATTTGAAACATATCACGGGTTCAATGCCTATTCCGGATTTCTTGGTGGCGAGGCAAATCGTTCCGCTCGCCGTTACAGCACTTACTTCACGCGCGGCGCATGGCAGGTGGATTGTGGTGCGATTCATGGATTGCCAGGCGAAGCAGATAAGATCACGGAATTCGCTTTGTACGATGAATCGAATCCTTCCTTGATCGCAGGACATGCGACAACGATTCAGGTTGGTGCTCAGAAAAGCCAATTGCAACTTCAGGATCTGAGCCCGGATGTAACGACACGATACGTCGCGGAAATCACAAGTCTGCCTGTTGCGCCGCTGATGGTGTTTCTTGATGGAGATTCCACTGCGATGCAGTTGCTCCAATCGAGTCTGGCTGCGGCCCCGGACAAGTCGTCGGAAATCGCGTTCCTGACAGAAGCACCAACGGCTATTTGTTATGCATTGCACGCATCGCCGAACGGTCTGCAACTGGTTTGGCGAGACACCAGTAAACTGATTCAGGCCACGAGCACATCAACGACTGCCGACGCGGCATATCTGCTGGATGTCCTGAAGCGAATCGCTGACTGGCAACGTGCTTCGGCGCTGCAAAATCAAGCGACGTGGCTGAATCCTGACGACGTACAATTTCAGTTTTGCGAGGCATTGCCTGACAAGAAAGAGCATCTCTACACGGACAGCGAAATCACGCTGGACATCCGTCGTGAAGACAATGCATGGACTGAAGTCTGCGGCAAGTTCATTGCCAATAACCTGTCAATTCAGCCGCTCTATTTCGCATTGGTTCATCTTTCGGATTCGTTTGGTGTTTCCGTCCTGTACAAAGAACGCATTGAACCTGTTGAGGAATTTTTCACTCTGACGCCGATGGGGGAAAGCGTTGTTCACTTGTTTCTGGATGAGACTGACGGAGACGAAGTCAACCATACCTTCAAGCTGATCGTTACGACCGAGGAGGTTGACGATTTCCTCCTGGGGCAGGATCCGCTGGAGATTGGTAAGACCGTCGATGCTGGTTCAGAAAGTGGCTCGCGAGGTCTGGCATTTGGCGATCGACGCCGAAAACGCGTCTATAAGAATGAATGGTTTACCAAAGACCTGCGAATTCGTCTCGTCCGACAACTCGACAGCGTGACTTCGCGAGACGCAACGTTGGCTGGTGGAAAAATCAGGATTAAAGGTCATTCATCGCTCACTGCTGCGATCAGTATGAGTTCCGTAACAACGGCGTCGCGTGGTGCATCAGGCCACTCAGATTTCTCACGAGCGCTTGAACGTCAGGGGATGCAGCTTTTGAATTTCTCCGGCACGCGCGGTGACGTCGAGAATGTTCTGGAACTCACCGACATCCGCAGTGCCGAATCTCTCAGCAGCGAGCCCCTGGAAATTGAACTCGATGTTGACCTGCAGCTTGACGAATTCATCCTGCCGCTGACGTTCGATGGCGAACACATTCTGCTGACGGGCAATCCGTCACGCGATGAATCGGGGCGAACACTCATCAGTATCAGTCGCGTACCCGAAATCCCCGACAACCGCCGCAGTCTTGGCAGCGCGTTGAAACTGTATTTTTTTAAGACCTGGTTGAAACGTGAAAATCTGAACCAGTTGTGCTGGATTGAATACAAGTCCGATGGCACGTTTGAGCGGCATCGCAGCGGCGTTTCAGAAAAAGTGAGTGCTGCGAAGAACGTCCTGCTGTTGATCCACGGAATCATCGGCGATACCGATGGAATGGCTCACGGATTATCATTGTCCAAAGATGCCGAAGGAAAGAGCGTCAATCAGAAATTTGATCTCGTGCTGACGTACGACTATGAAAACCTGAGCACGTCAATTTCAGAAACGGCAGTGGCATTGAAACAGCAACTTGCGGAGGCTGGTTTGCGAGAAGGCGACGACAAACGACTAACACTGCTTGTGCATTCCATGGGCGGACTCGTATCACGCTGGTTCATTGAACGTGAAGGCGGAAACAGGATCGTCGATCACCTTGTGATGTTCGGGACTCCAAACGTGGGCTCACCATTTGGCGTGGTGGATTCAGCTCGCACGGTTTCTGCGGCATTAACGACACTGGCGATCAATACGATTCCGGCCCTTGCTCCTTTCGGTGGTGCTTTAATCTATCTGTTGAATCGTTCCAGGAAGTTAACGCCGACGCTGGAACAAATGAATCCCACGTCGGAATTCATCAAGACGCTGAACCGCAGCCCAGACCCCGGCATAACGTACACAATTATTGCTGGAGATATTCGCGACTACAAAGAATCGGCTGATCAGCTTATCGCAAAACTAGTGGCTAAAGTTGGGACCGGAATTGTTTTCGACGCCATCTATCAAAACTCAGGTCATGACATCGCTGTGAGTGATCAAAGCATTTGCGGGGTACCCGACGACCGCTCGCCCGCGCCAGTCAAGCGAAATGCGATCTGTCATCATTTGAATTATTTTGTCTCTGAAGCTGGCTTAAAAGCATTGGCAGACTTGCCCTTGTGATCCTGTTGCCCTGGCGATCCTGTAGTTGGAGCGAGAACATGTCTGTATCGGCGCAACGGCCAGTCATTTTTTTGGCCTTCGCCAATGACCGTGATGACACGGTCGGCTACTTGCGAAATCTTCCCGATGAAACTCGGCGTCTGCGGGAGGTGCTGGAGCCCGCAGAGCGCGCGGGTCTGTGCGAAGTTGTCGTGCGATCCAATTGCACGGCGGCCGATATTTTCAAAGTGTTCCAGGACTCGAAGTATCGCCAGCGAATTGCCATCTTTCACTATGGCGGTCACGCAAATGGTTATCAGTTGTTACTGGAATCTGCGGACGGTAAAACGGCGGCGGCCGACGGAGATGGCCTTGCAGGATTTCTTGCTCAGCAAAACGGACTGCAACTTGTCTTTCTGAACGGCTGTTCTACGCGTCAACATGCTGACAGTCTGCTCGCCGCAAAAGTTTCAGCTGTCTTGGCAACTTCGAATGCCATTGATGATAAGGTCGCGACGGACTTCGCCACACAGTTTTATCAGGGTTTGGCTGGCGGTACATCTATCAGGGCCGCATACCATGAAGCGGCTTCGGCGGTGCAGGCCGTTGGTGGCAAGGATCATCGCGGTCTGTACTTCGGTCCAAGGCTGGAAGCTCAAGTCGCACAGAATACCTTTCCCTGGGATCTGTATCCTCCAACGGCCAGCGAAGATGCTGTCGATGCCGCCGCCTGGAGTTTACAGGATGCCGCGAGTGATCCGCTCTGGAACCTGCCGCGCCCAGCTCGCGCTCCATTGCCCGCGTCGCCGTTTCGTTATCTTGAACGCTACGGAGCGCAACATGCAGAGCTGTTCTTTGGTCGATCTGAACTCATCCGCGAACTCTACGATGCGCTGACCAGCAGCGCGTCCGATCCGGTGATCCTATTCTATGGCCAATCTGGAGTCGGCAAATCTTCCGTACTGGAAGCGGGGATCGGACCAAGACTCGCCCCTGCATGTGATATGCACGTTGTGCGTCGGAAGCTTGATCAAAGTCTGCAGGATCTTCTTCGTGCCTCACTCGGTTGTCAGGACGAGCCGTTACGGAACGCATGGCGACACAAAGAGACCGAATCCGGCAAGCCTTTGATCATCGTGCTGGACCAGGTTGAAGAAATCTATACTCGACCACTTGCCCGAAAATTCGCAACGGAGCAGCATCCAGACGCCACGGATCTGACCGATCTGATCAGTGCGGCTCGCAGTATATTTCTTTACGACAGCGATGATCCAAAAGGAAAACTGGTCCTGTCGTTTCGGAAGGAATGGCTGTCTGACATTGAGGACTCTTTTGGCAAGGACTGGTCGCCTCACAAGATTTCCGCACGCCCGCTTCGGTACGCCGAAATCGCGGAAACTATTTTCGGGCCGTCCACCAAAGGCCCGTCTTACGCCAGGCGGTTGCGGAACAAATACAAACTGGTGGTGGATACTGAAGTCGTTGGCCGCACTGCCGATATGCTGCTGAGTGATCCGGATTCGCCTGTCGCGCCGATGCTGCAGATCATTCTCAATCGGATGTGGGAAAAGGTGCAGCGCCAGGATCCGCCGAAATTCACGACAGAGACATTCGACTCGCTCAACATTCGTGGCGATGTGCTGGGCGATTTTCTTGCCAGGCAACTCCGGAGTATCGAACAGGATCTGCCGGGCGGTGACAAATCCGGATTACTGCTGGATATCATGGACTACCACACAAGTCGCGCCATGTCGGCCAGCGAACGCAGTGAACAGGAAACTCACGCAGACTATGGCAGCCCGGAGTATCCTCAGCGACAGACGACGGTCGATGATTTGATTCGTCGCTGCATGGATGCGAAACTGCTGACGATAGTCTCCGACGACAGCGAGACGCCAGTGCGGCGAACTCGACTGATCCACGATACACTCGCTCCGCTCGTGAACGAACAGGTTTTAGCTTCCAGCAAACCCGGCCAGAACGCTCGACGACTGCTGATGCTGAAGACACGGGACGAACTCGCACATGACTTGCTGACGATTCCACAACTTCGGCGATTGCAGCAAGGCCGGCACGGAACACGCAACTACTCGCCGGAAGTTGAATCCCTGATCCGCCGCAGTCAGCGCCGCATGATCATGCAATCAATTGTCATCGGCGGATTGTTTCTTGCTCTGCTGTTTGGCAGCTGGGTTGTCGTCGGCAAACAGAAAGATCGTACGATCGCTGCAAAGTTGGACGGTGATTCCACTGAGTTCAGAATTTTTCTGTTGAATCCGGGCGATGAATCGCGGGCCATCGCAATCGCAAGGCGTATCGTCAATTCATCGCCCAAAGATGCAGCCAGTGTCAGTGCACGGCGAGCGGCAATGATTCTTGCGAAATACGAACGTGACGAAGATGCCGCAAAATCGCTGCTTGGGATTCATCTCGATTCGATAAGACCCTCGGAGATGCAGAACTTGCAGGCTGCATTGCAGGGCGCGACGGCGAAGCCACTGTATGCGGACGGCAGAGAGATGTCTCGTGAGAATAAAGCAAAGCTTGCCGCCATTTTGCTGTCTCTTGGCCACGCCGACGAGATACCGAAGCCATGGTATCTGCCTGTCGCAGACCCAACGACTCGAACCTGCCTGATCAATGATTTGATGGATTGGATGGGCGATGAGGAAACATTTGTGTCGGGAATTACATCTACGACTGACACGATTCCTGACGATCTGAAATCCGCCGTCTATGCCGCGACAAGCCTTCGTATAAAATCGCTTTCGCCGGGAGTGCAGGAGACACTTTCTCAACATCTGATCCAAGCCTGTCGGGAGTCGTCGCACGCAGGCGTCCGCAGCGCAGCGTTCGCAGCGCTCAGAGCCTGTGATCGGCTGAAACTTCCCGTGCTGAAGGGCGACGACTCCCTCCGCAGCCTGGCAACTGAAACGCTGCCGCCTTCGCACGGACCGGATTTGAATTTCGATCGGCGTCTCTTCAAGGATGCGGATTCCAGTATCGCAGCATTGGATTTCGTTCTGCTGCAAATTCCGGATTTTGACTCGAAGGAATCGCAGGAATTGAACGGTGTCACCAGATCAGTGGAGGATGTTGCACGAATCAGGAGTGCACTCATTGGTAGTCGTCCATTCAGGAAAGACGATTCCGGGGACAAAGAGAATTTCTGTGAATGTCAGGAGGAGATCATTCCTGCGGGAGGCGATTTCAGCAAGGACTATCCACACGCAAAATCATTGTGGTTCGGAACGACTGAAGTAAGCCAGGACCTGATGTCGGCCTATCGGGCAGAACAGTCGGTCGATGATAACCTGCGAATGTCTTCCACGCCTGATGCGACTTTCTTTCCAGCTCGCAACGTGTCATGGCTGGAAGCGATTGAGTTCTGCAATTGGTTGACAATGCGTGACCCGAAACTCGACCGGGCTCAAGTATGTTACAGTCGCATTGAATCCTCAGGCAACATGGGCTGGCGAATTGATCCGACACGAACTGGATATCGACTGCCAACAGAGATCGAGTGGAAATTTGCCTGTCGAGCCTGGTCTACCCAGGATTTTTGGTTTGGTCGGATTGACCCCGGTTTCATTCCGGAACAGTTCCACAACTTGTGTGTCTGGTCCAGGACTGAGGCGATGGGCCGAGGTCCGTTGGAATCTGCCAGCTTACTTCCCAATGCTTTTGGTTTCTTCGATATGCATGGTAACGTGCGTGAGATGCGCTGGACCCCCGATGCGAAAACTCCTCTGATTGCAATGGATGGTACTGAATATCGGCGTGCCGAGGATGGAGCTTACGACGTGGATATATTTGAATCACTCGCCTGCGAAACCGAACAGTTCTCAGACGACGAACGCAACGCGGCATACGGACTTCGCGTTGTACGAACAATGAAATAAAGAACTCATTCTGGAGCAGGCAGACTCCGGGGTGCGTGACAAATAGCAATCGACTGAAAATGTTTTTAGGTGGGATTTGTTCCAGAATGAGTCGCACCGTTTGACCCGACTCGTAGAGGAGGCTTGCTCGCCACTGCACTTCGTGCAGCCGGCCTCCTCTACGAGTCGGGTCAAACGATATCTTCCGCTGACAACAAAAACCTCCTCTGAAAAATCTCCGAATTTCCTCGAAACTGCGATTTGTCACGCACCCCATTTAGAGTTTACCTGCAGCCGTTCCAAAACCTCGTTCAAAAGTAAGATTCGAAATGCCACAACTCTCCAAGTACTTGACTGTCTTGACCGCGATCAACCTGGCATTGCTACACGCTCGTGCCGATGAAAAAATGGATCTGGCGGTTGCAGAAATGAAGCAAACGCTGGCAGCACAAGGATTTCCGCTGGAGATGTTTGACCATGGTCAGGAACGCATCGATCAGATTCAACTCAATACGACGTGGTGGGCGTTTGAGCCCGACATGGCGAACATCTTTCAAAAATACTCTCCAAACTCATCAACACCGAAGGGACATTTCTTTGGGGCAGATTCGTTCCTTTCGGCCAATGCGGACTATGAAGAAGCTGTGATGCGTTCGATCTGGGGGGACGACCACCAACATTTTCAAGTGAAGTCTGTGGCGGCCTTAATTTATGGAGTTCCGGCTGAGATCAGGCGAGATTTTCAGTCCGGTACCAGACTGAACTACACCAAAATTGCGCAGCACATTCAGACCGAACTAAAGAACGCAGGCTTTGAATCATCGATCGGGAATGACTTCGATCGCCCGGGAACAATCTGTGAAGTGACAACCTCCTACCATCGGCCTCCGGAAGGGCTCAGCGACTGGTATCGTGAGCACCTTGAATGGGCGATTCGAATTCGAGTATCAGAAACCTCCGGAGAGAATCGTACCGTAGCTGCTGGCAAGGCGTTCAGCTCACCTAGAAGTCGCGTCGTATTGCAAGGCTACCTGGTGGTCATGGCAAAGAACAGGAACCGTGCAATTGAGATTGGACCGATTTTCGAAAACAGTTTCCGAAAGAATGGATCTGATCCGTTCAACGTATTCGGTGAAGGGTGGAGACTTTTAGCCTTGACTAAGGAAGGCCATTTCAGCTCGGGCGGGATTCAAATGCAGGGGTCATTTACTGGACGCAGCCCGCTCTTGTTAATGACAAACGACTCCGCAGCACCGGGATATATTGCACCGATACAGCTTAAGCTTGCGAACTCCCTGTTGGCAGATGCAACACTCTCGTTTGAGTCAGCATCTCAAACGGTTGCGTCGCCAAGGGCTGCGGCCGTTCCAGCTCCGCCAGTTCCTTAATGCCTGGCTTGGAGCGTGTGCGAGTGCGGGATGTGAACCCCTGATGTTCGTCGCACAAATTTCGAAACTCCTCAACTGTTGCCCAATCATTCAGGAATGTGATATCACACCGGGCAACAGTTGCGAATCCCATTTGCCCAAACGATGCAATTACCATCAAACTGGTCGCGTGTGAGACACCGTTTCATACGACACTGACGTTGAAGTTTGACGGTGATCAATTGCTGTTCGATGCAAAGCACAACGTCGCATTCGGACCGACGGATTTGCCACAACTCATCGCAAAACCCGGCACACCGTAGGTCATTTGGCCGATTCGTCGATCTACCGAAATGCGGAGACTCCCTTAGTTGAGTATTGGTGTGATCGTGTTTGTCAAAATCAGATAGTGAACGAAAAGTTTGCGAGGGGCCTGCACTTTGCATTGAGGCCCGGAGGGTCGATACAACCTCTGCCGGGGCCGTGAGGCCCCGGAATTTGATGTATTTTTACTTGTCATGGTTTAAGAAAGCCATCCCCGTCCGACAATGGATATCCATTTAAAAACGAACGACCATCGACTGCTTTTCGACCTTCCGGCTGCAGCTTCAAAATCTCCAGCCAGCCATCGCCCGTCGCTACAAGTAAACGCCCTTGATGTTCTTTCACATTTCCCGGTTCGCCGCGAGGCATTGCGTCGTCGTCAACCACAATGCTCACCTGCGACACAATACACCGCAAAGGTGCCTGATCGCGTCGTTGCAAAACCGATGACGCCTTCGGCCACGGCTGCATCGCTCGAATGTGACAGTCGATTTCATGTGCGAATTTTGACCAGTCAATCACACCCGCTTCTCGAGGAATCTTCGGCGCCAGAGTCACCTGCGATGCGTCCTGCGGTCTAAACATGGCCGTACCTTCATCAAGCTGACGCAACACATCCAGCGTCAGCGGCACGGACAAATCCGCCAACCGCAACATCAGTTCGCCAGACGTTTCTCCATCGTCAATCGGCGTTTCGACAACTCCCACCATCGGCCCGGAATCCAGTGCCGGTTCAATCTGAAAGATCGTCACGCCGGTGATGAAATCACCCTTCCAGATCGCATACTGCACAGGAGCCGCACCTCGATATCTCGGCAACAGCGAACCGTGCAGATTGAACGCCCCCAGTCGTGGAATCGCCAGTAATTCCGGTTTAAGAATCTGGCCATACGCCGCCACCACGAACACATCGGCCTGCAAAGATCGCAGCGTCTCCAGCATTTCGGGACGATTCACACGTTCCGGCTGAAACACAGGCACCGACTTCGCAACCGCCAGTTCCTTCACCGGATTCACATGCTGATGATGCCCTCGCCCGGTCTTATCCGGCTGCGTCAACACACCGACGATCTCAAATGGCGAATCCAGCAACCCACGAAACGGCGGGACAGCAAAGTCCCCGGTCCCCATCAACACAATTTTCAACGTCATTACACACGACTCATTGTTTGGTCTTGGAAAAATCCCACTTTGGCAAACAGTAAGACGGTGCAGTCCTGATGGCAAGTGTCAGCACTAAGGATCGCTCGATTAATAAGTGCGCGGCAAAGCTCTCACACAAACCGGACAACTATTTCTCGAGCGATCCAAAGCGGCATGAACGCAGATCTCTGGATTCAACAGAAGGTCGCAGAGGAAGCAGAGAATCACGGCGCGACTGCATGACTCCTCTGCTCCCTCTGCGCACTCCTGTTAAAACTTTTTGCGGCTGTACTGTTTCTTGAAAGACACTTTTTCCCTTCCACAGCCAGCGAAGTCAAGAAAGAACGCATTTCAGCTTTTCGGGCACGCTGCTTACGTTGACAGGACGATTAAGGTCAGAACGATTAAAAACACAAATTGCGATTCATCGTCCTGTCATCCATCGTCCTGTGAAAAAAAACGTCCCACGCAAGACTCGTAAAAACTACATCGCGTCCGC
>Ga0105046_10010542_pt1 | contig 14387 bp, 12 predicted proteins | sample MAT03_FD_78385 | JGI IMG/M metagenome (GOLD analysis project Ga0105046, IMG submission 78385) | Freshwater microbial communities from Lake Fryxell liftoff mats and glacier meltwater in Antarctica - MAT-03 (megahit assembly) | ecosystem: Environmental > Aquatic > Freshwater > Ice > Liftoff... | reverse complement strand
TGTTAAATCCGTTAAATCCGTGTTCATTTGAATAGTTAAGAAAAACGGATAACACATATTCAAAGAAAAAGCGCTGATTTATTTGAACTTAAAAGTATAATTTAATTAGAAAAAATATTTTTTCCGAAATCCAAATCAGTAAGCATCTGTTAAATCCGTTAAATCCGTGTTCATTTGAATAGTTAAAGAAAATGGATAACACATATTCAAAGAAACAGCGCTGATTTATTTGAACTTAAAAGTATAATTTAATTAGAAAAAATATTTTTTTTCGAAATCCAAATCAGTAAGCATCTGTTAAATCCGTTAAATCCGTGTTCATTTGAATAGTTAAAGAAAAACGGATAACACTTAATCAAAGAAAAAGCGCTGATTTATTTGAACTAAAAGTATAATTTAATTAGAAAAAATATTTTTTTTCAAAACCCAAATCAGTAAGCATCTGTTAAATCCGTTAAATCCGTGTTCATTTGAATAGTTAAGAAAAACGGATAACACTTATTCAAAGGAAAATCGCTGATTTATTTGACTAAAAAGTATAATTTAATTAGAAAAAATATTTTTTTCCGAAATCCAAATCAGTAAGCATCTGTTAAATCCGTTAAATCCGTGTTCATTTGAATGATTAAGGAAAATGGTTACTGGTTCAACTCAAACACAGTAATCTCCGGTAAAATACCAACTCTGCCGGGGTAACCAATAAAGCCTAAGCCTCTGTTCACATAAAGAAACTGTTTACCGGAAGAATACAAATCGGCCCATTCTTTATAAACATATTGCACAGGACTCCACTTGAAACCGGGAATTTCTACACCAAATTGAAATCCATGAGTATGACCGGAAAGTGTGAGATCAATTTCACTTACTTTACCGGCTACCTCCGCATGCCAATGTGACGGGTCGTGGCTCAGTAAAATATTTACAGGACTAAATTTAATATCCTTTAAAGCTTTTTGCAAATCACCATAACGTGCAAAACTCATACGTGCACCCCAGTTTTGTACTCCTATAACGGAAATGCGTTCACCATTTTTTTCAATGTGGCGGTGTTCATCCAGCAAAATATCCCAGCCCATATCACGATGCGTTTGAATGAGCTTTTGCAGATTTTCAATTTTTGCTTCTTTCGATTCCCATTGATAATAATCGCCATAATCGTGATTACCTAAAATTGAAAAAACACCATATTCGGCTTTTAGCTGAGACAAAATTTCTGTGAACGGCAATACTTCATGATGCTGATCATTAACCAGGTCACCGGTAAAAAATATAACATCAGGTTTCACATCGTTAATCATACGCACTGCCTTTTCTAAGGGTGCCTTATCCATGAAACTACCGGTGTGCATATCTGAAATCTGAACAATTCGAAAACCCTTGAATGCGTCGGGTAAAGCAGCGAGATTTAATTTCACCTTGCGAATCTGATAGTCGTATTTACCTTTTATCATTCCAAATATCAAAGCAAAAAATGGAACTACAGCAACTATAGCTCCCAAACGAACTAAAAAATCGGTTCTTGTTATTCCGTTGCCTGTGGTTGATAGTGTTGGAGATTTGGAAGGAACTGTAACAGATGAAAAATATGCGAAAATTGATCGGAAAATTCTAAACACATCATCGATAAGAAGAAAAAAGACAAAAAATACTTTAGAAAAATAGGTCACAAAGATGAAGGCAAATGAATAGGTACGTATGGCTTTGGGCCAATGATGCCAATCGAAAATCTGACCACTAATAATTATCACAAAACAAATGGCTGTAACCGCCCAATATGAAATAGATATAATTTTGATTGTGGAAGGATTAAAATTCCGAATGAGAAATTTTACTCCGTTAAAAACATACATATCAATGGCAAAAAGAAAGGCCAGCAGTAGGAGGGTACGAAACCACATAAGGGAATAGACAAACTAAAATTAAAAAAGTTAAAATAATGTCAATGATTAAGGATATAATCTTGTTAATGTCCAACTACCACCCGCCAGGTCATAACGGATACGGTCGTGAAGCCTGCTCGGTCGCCCCTGCCAAAATTCGAACAGGTTAGGACTGATTCGGTAACCACCCCAGTTCTTTGGCCTCTGAATCTCCTTGCCCTCTAATTCCTTTGTAAGGTTTTCAACCTTTTGCTCCAATTCTTCCCGGTTATTAAGAGACGCACTTTGTTGGGAAACTAATGCACCAATCTGACTTTCACGGGGTCTGGTCAAAAAGTATTCATCTGAATCACGTTCATCAATGCGACCGGCGGTGCCTTCAATTCGAACTTGCTTATGTAGCTCAGGCCAGAAAAAGTTTAAAGCAGCCAGTTTGTGTGACTCCAATTCATTGCCTTTATGGCTATTGTAGTTAGTAAAAAAAACAAATCCATCAGTGGTGAAATCGCGAAGCAACACTATCCGGGAAGAGGGCTGGCCACTTTCCGAAACCGTGGCGAGGTTCATGGCATTGGGCTCGTTAACATTATAATCCACGGCCATTTTCATCCAAACCGCAAATTGAACAAATGGGTCAGGATCAGCAGTTTTAATATCAAAAACATCAAGATTGTAGTCGGTCCTAACGTTTTTTAGAAAATCTTTGATGTGTTCCATAAGATGTAGTTTATTGTACAAAATTAGAGATAATTTACACGATTAATTTACCTGTTAATGTATTGATATGCAGTATTATAAAAAATCAATCAGTAAAAATGCCTAAAACCATAGATCAATAGGAGTTGTTATTACAATTAGCTTACAATAGTACAAACTAAAAAAAGTGATATGGCATAGTTTTAGATTATTAGTTCATATGTATGTATGGTAAAAAATGTAATAAAAGTTGAAACATTGAATCAACATTAGAAACCATTGACGTTGAATAATATTAGAAATTTAATACCTGTGAGTTATGAAAAAATCGATAATCCAGCCGAACCAGGGAGTGCTTCTAATCTCTGAGCCATTTCTTGCCGATTCTTATTTTAAACGATCTGTAGTTTTACTAAGTGAACACGATGATTCGGGAACACTAGGGTTCATATTAAACAAGCCTACCGATGTCAATATAAATGATGCAGTTGAAGATTTCCCTGATTTTAAATCACCCCTTTATTTTGGCGGCCCTGTGGAAACCGACACTCTGTTTTATATTCATACCATTGGAACCGAATTGGAAGGCGCCAAACACATTGTGAATGGTATTTACCTGGGAGGAAATTATGATCAGCTGCGACTGATGATAGACACCGGAAAAGTAAAATCAAATATGATACGTTTTTATGCCGGTTACTCCGGATGGGATCCGCTTCAGCTCGATCATGAACTCGAAGAAAAATCGTGGGTTGTTTCAGAATGCAATGAACGATTTACTTTTTACGACGATCCAAAATGTTTGTGGAGTCAGGTACTGCGCAGCATGGGAAGTGAATACGCTATGATGGCGAATTTTCCCGAAGACCCCGCGTTGAATTAATTATGCACGTCCTCCGAAGCTAATTGAATTATTTCAAAGTATTAGCCTAACTGGTTACTAATTTCAGGTCACTGAACACAGGTCACTGTTTTTCGCTTAGAAGATAGAACTTAGAACTTTTAGGTTAGTACCTTTGCCACCATGGCACAAACGATACTCGAGGTTTCTGAATTTATTGGAAAGTTGATCAATGAAAAACTTCCGGTGATTGATGCGCGCAGTGAGCATGAGTTTTTGCACGCCTCGGTTCCGGGTGCGGTTAATGTTCCGCTTTTGAATGATGAAGACCGGAAAATTGTGGGTACTCTTTATAAGCAAAAAGGACGTGAGGCGGCTATTCTGAAGGGCTTTGAAGTAGCAGGCCCGCGGTTTCACTCCATGATTTTAAAAGCTCTTGAACATGCTCCCGACAAAAAAGTGATGATGTATTGCTGGCGGGGTGGGATGAGAAGTTCTATTTTGGCGTGGATTTTAGGCATGAATGGCTTTACCGTTTACCTCCTCAAAGGCGGCTACAAAGCCTTCCGAAACTGGACCCTTGATACCTTTGATGTTCCTAAAAAAGTATTGGTTTTGGGAGGTGCTACCGGCTCGGGAAAAACAGAAATTCTGAACCTTCTTGCACAACAAGGCGAACAGGTAATCGATCTCGAAGCTCTCGCCAACCACAAAGGATCTGCTTTTGGTTCTTTAGGTAAAGGTGCTCAGCCGTTCAATGAGATGTTCGAAAACAGACTTGCTTTTGAATGGCATCAGCTTGATAAAAATCGTCATGTATGGCTCGAAAATGAGAGTAGATCTATTGGTGCTTGCACGTTGCCTGCTTCAATTTATAATTTGATTAGAACATCTGAACTTGTAGATGTTAATGTTGGCGACGACTCCCGCAAAAAACGCATCGCACGCGATTATGGTTGCTTCCCCGCAAAGGTGCTTGCCGAAGTTACTACCAAACTAAGCAAACGAATGGGCCCGCAACATGCCAAAGAAGCTGTTGGTTGTCTGGAGTCGGGTGACTTTGATGGTTGGCTCGAAAAAGTGCTCGCCTATTACGACAAGCTTTATAATTACGGAAACACGTTACGTGATGTAACAAAAATTCATCCTGTGGATCTTGTAGGAAAAGAGGAACAAGAAATAGCACACATTTTAATAGAATTGGGAAATAATTTAATGAATACTAAAACTGTTGAACTATCATGAGTACCGAAACAAATATTTCCGAAACCATTCGATTAACGCAATATAGTCATGGTGCAGGATGTGGATGTAAAATTTCACCTTCCATTTTAAGTGCCATTTTAAAAGATAATGAAACGCCTCCCGATTTTAAAAATTTACTGGTAGGAAATCATAGTCGTGATGATGCTGCTGTTCTCGATATTGGAAACGGACAAGCACTCATAAGTACCACCGATTTTTTTATGCCTATTGTTGATGATCCCTTTGAATTCGGGCGCATTGCAGCGACTAATGCTATTAGTGATGTTTATGCCATGGGGGGGAAGCCGGTGTTGGCGATTGCAATTCTTGGATGGCCGATTGACAAACTCGCTCCCGAAGTGGCAGGACGTGTAATTGCTGGTGGTAGAAAAGCTTGCGCCGATGCCGGTATTCCGCTCGCAGGAGGACATAGCATTGATTCACCGGAACCTATATTTGGATTAGCTGTGAATGGTATTGTGGAGGTTAAAAATTTGAAGAAAAACAATACTGCTAAACTTGGCGATAAATTATTTTTAACCAAAAAATTAGGCATTGGAATTTTAGCGACTGCATCAAAAAAAAGTTTGTTAAGTAATGATGATCTTCAAATAGCCATCGACAGCATGACTTCATTGAATAAAATAGGAGAGGAGTTAGGTAAATTGGAGTATGTAAATGCTCTTACCGATGTTACCGGATTTGGATTGCTGGGTCACCTTTCTGAAATGGCCGAAGGAAGTAATTTATCTGCAAAAGTGATTTTCAAAAATGTTCCGGTTATAGATGTAGTTCAAAAATATTTGGATGCCGGTTGCATACCCGGAGGAACCAATCGTAATTGGAAAAGTTACGGACAAAATATTTCTCCTATTGATGAACAAACAAAACTAATTTTAGCCGATCCACAAACAAGCGGTGGGTTATTGGTAGCTGTAGATCCTGCACATGTGAATGAATTTAAAAAGTGTTTATCTGATGCAGGATTCGATCCATTCGCTTTCACAGAAATAGGAGAAATGATTTCTAAAGTGGAATTTTTGGTTGAAGTGGAGTGAGGAGGATCGGGATTGCTTGTCTTAGAGAAACCCTATTTTGTTTGCCGTATTTTTTTGTTTATTAAGGAATAATTGTTTAGTTTTACATATAACATTAAAACATGAATTCACTTTACAACAAAATTTGGCGCCTATTAATTGCCATTTTCCCGGTTGTAATAAGTCAAATACAAGCACAAGAACTTAACTTAAATCTGACTCCGTCCAACTACAATGATTATAACATAAGTTGTTTTGGAAATTCTGATGGCTCGATAGATCTAACGATAACAGGAGGAATCCCTCCATATCAAATTTTATGAGTACAGCTGATACTATTGAAGATTTAGAAAATCTTCCTGCGGGTTATTACACTGTCAGATTAACTGATTCTGACACTATTCCACAAATTACTCAGGCCGAAATCACACTATCGGAGCCACGACAAATAAGAATTGTTGGAACCATTCATAAATATCCTAATGGCTATAATATAAGTGTTTATGGAGCTTGCAATGGTATGGTTAATCTTACTGCTGAGGATGGAGTTGAACCTTATTATTGGTTGTGGAGTGACAACAACTTATCACCAAATCGAACCTCTGTATGCGCCGGATGGTTTAGCGTTTTAGTATTGGATGCCAACGGATGTCAGGCAGCAAAAGACGGGTATATGAAGGAACCATCTCAAGGAGACTGGCTTTTATCAGGTAATGCAGGGACAGAGTCGGATATTAATTTTATAGGCACTAGTGACATTACAGACTTCGTGGTAAAAACGAATAATTCTGAGAGGCTTCGTATTTCGGGCAAAGGTGATATTGAATTTCACGGCGATTTAAAGCTTGATTCGGCATCAACCGATACCATAAGATTGGTTTTTGTTGATCGGGATGGATTTCTCAGGACGTATGGCCCTGGCAACCCATCACCAATAGCCCCGGATCCGGACTGGAATACAAAAGGGAATAATCAAATTGATGACACACAACAATTCATTGGAGCTACGAACGGAGCTGATCTTGTTTTTAAAACGGCTACATCATTTACGCCAGCCACTGAGAAAATGAGAATAACCCAAGATGGCCTTATAGGTATTGGAACAGTTGGTACAACTTTACCTCCTGTTTCATCAAACTATAAATTAATCGTAAACGGCAAGGTTGGTTTTCGCAAAGCCTATGTAAAGCTTTCAGGAACTTGGCCGGATTATGTTTTTTCAGGAAATTATAAGTTGAAATCCCTAAGTGAACTTCAAAATTACCTAAATTACTCACCTATTCAGTATGTTCAAAACGGCAATATTTCTCAATTTATTCCATTGAACTATATTGCAACTTCATCAATTGTTGCCGAAGAAAATGTAGATCCCGCCACTGATCAACCAACAGGGGTATATGAAATAAAAGCGGGCGCTAATGTTACTTTTACTGCCGGTGATTACATTCATTTAACTAATGGCTTTTATGTTTCCGGTGGTGATTTTCATGCTGTGATTAATGAAAATCTACCGGTTCCTGTTTTTTGTAATGCAAATAATAGTCAAAACGGAGGAAATAGAGTAATGCAACAACCTTCTGATGTTCAAACGCAAAATTTAAATAGCATTAGTGTTCTTCCCAATCCAAACCACGGTACATTTACAATTTCAATAAAGGGAAGCAATTCTATCAAAGCAGTATCACTTTTTGATGTAACGGGTCGTTCTATTTATTATAAAAATAGCTTGAATGAAAAATCACACGAAATCCAACTTACTTCAGAATTAAGTGGTTTATTAATCGGTAAAGTTGAAAACGATAAAGGTGAAATCATAATTATAAAAGGTATTGTAGAATAGAATTTGTAGCAACTTAAATTCGATAAATAATTCTTAGTCTTTCAAATTGCAATTTTCTAATTGAATTCGTAAATGAATAATCAGTTTTGTATTATTTCATGAAATTTCAGCAGAAGTTACAGAGCCGGGTGAAAAACTCAACCTTCCATCAACCCATCTTTCATATGCAGTTTCCGATCGGCCATATCGGCTAACTCTTCGTTGTGGGTAACGATTATGAAAGTCTGACCGAATTCTTTTCTTAATCTAAAAAATAACTCATGCAGTTCACGTGCGTTGGTAGAGTCGAGGTTACCCGATGGTTCGTCGGCGAGAATAATTGCGGGGTTGTTCACCAGTGCCCTTGCTACTGCCACTCGTTGTTGTTCGCCACCCGATAATTCAGATGGTTTATGGTTGGCTCGTGCCGATAAATTAAGGTATTCGAGGAGTTCCATCCCTCTTTTTTCGAGTTCTTTGGAATTACGTTGGGCAATCATTCCCGGGATGCAAATATTTTCGAGTGCGGTAAATTCCGGTAGGAGGTGGTGAAACTGAAAAATAAAGCCAATTTTTGCATTTCTGAAAGCAGCCATTTTGGAGGAACTAAACTTTGAAATATCGGTACCATCCACTTCCACAACACCACTGTCGGGCGTGTCTAAGGTGCCTATAATCTGCAAAAGTGTGGTTTTTCCTGCTCCGGAGGCACCTACAATAGAAACTACCTCCGATTTAGCAACCTCCATGTTAATTCCCTTAAGTACATGCAGTTGACCGTAATACTTTTGAATATTCTTCGTTTTAATGAGCATTTGGCAAAGATAAAAACAATAGCCATCATTCTTATGGAGACTGTTCCTTTCCTTCTTAGTATATTTGCCAATTGAGAATAAAAACGCTGTTTACTTGAACTTTCAATTAATTACCGAAGCACCATCGGGGTTTATACTATTTTGCATTGCCGCAGGTTTTCTGTATGCATGGATTCTTTATCGTAAAGAAAAGTCTTTTTCCGAAACTAAACTGTGGATCCGTAGGGTGATGGCTGCACTTAGATTTATATCGGTAACCATCCTCTGTTTTTTGCTATTGTCTCCTCTTATCCGCACCCTTTTTAGGGAAGTGGAAAAACCTGTTGTTGTGGTACTGCAAGATGAATCGGAATCTATCGTCACCATCCGCGACAGCGTTGCCTTTAAAAATAATTACCCGGCAACAATGGATGCTTTAGTGAAGGAGTTAGAGGGCGATTTTGATGTGAGATTGTTTTCGGTGGGCGATAAAATCACTGAAGGATTTACTAATAATTTTACTGCAAAAGAAACCGATTTGGCTGCTCCTGTATCTGAATTGAGGGCCCGTTTTTCGGGACGTAATTTGGGTGCAGTGGTGTTGGCTAGCGACGGACTTTACAACAAGGGAAGCAATCCTTTGTATTCGTATTCCGATTTAAAAGTCCCGGTTTTTACTGTTGGTTTGGGTGATACTACCGTGAGGAAAGATTTATTGATTAACAGAGTGAATCATAACAAAACAGCTTTTTTTGGAAATACCTTTCCGGTCGAAGTCACCATCGATGCCCGTCAATGTCAGGGGAGTGAAATAATTTTTACTATCTCAAAAAAGGATAAAGAACTGTACCGAAAACCGATTAAAGTAACTACCGGAAGATTCAATATTATTGTGCCGGTTTTTTTAGAGGCTAACGAAAAAGGTACCAATCACTTTGTAGCTTCCGTTTCCAGGGTCTCCGATGAAATTAATTACAGTAATAATAGTAGTGATTTCTTTGTGGATGTTACCGATAACCGTCAGCAAATATTATTGTTGGCAAATGCCCCACATCCCGATCTGGCTGCTATTAAATCAATGCTGGATGGAAATCCTAATTATGAAATAAGAAGCAGTTTGTTGGATGATTTTGATGGAAACACCTCCACTGTTAACCTGGCAATTCTGCACCAGCTACCTTCTACAACCAGACCTGCAGCTGCAATTATCGAGAAACTTCAAAAGCAAAATACTCCAATCCTTTACATCCTCGGATCACAAACAAATGTGGGAGCATTTAATAATCTGGGAGCAGGTATAAAAATTAGCGAGCACCGTGGAAATTTGAATGAGGTGCAGGCTGATGCCGATAAAGATTTTTCGTTGTTTACTATGGAAGTAGAACACCTTCGCCGTCTCTCGGAACTCCCTCCGCTCATTGGTCCTTTTGGAAATTATGAATCGGTGGGGAAGGTGTATACTTTGCTTTCGCAGAGGGTAGGTGCCGTCAAAACAGGAATGCCTTTGCTAGCCTTTAGTGTAAACGGTGAAATGAAGACAGGCGTTTTAGGGGGAGAGGGTTTATGGAAGTGGAAACTGAGGGAATTTGCCGAAAACGGAACCAATGAAGCTGTTTCAGCAGTGCTCATTAAAACAGTTCAGTATCTGGCAACTCGCGAGAAGCAAACCCCTTTCCGGTTGTTTTTCAAGAATACATATTTCGAAAATGAACCCCTTTTGATGGATGCCGAATTTTATAATGAATCAGGTGAACTGGTTAATCTGAGTGATGTAAAAATTACGTTGTCGGATGAAAATGGTAATAATTATCCTTTTGTTTTTTCCAAAACAGATAAAGCCTATTCCATGAATGCAGGTTATCTTCCTGTAGGCACTTACAAGTTTACGGCAACTACCGTGAGCAACAATAAAACGTTCACCGAATCGGGAAGTTTTACTATCAGTTCATTGCTCGCCGAACTCTCCGAAACTATTGCGAATCATCAGTTATTAAATGCCATTTCTGATCGCACCGGAGGCAAATTTTTTCTTCCTGCAAGCATAGCAGAAATTGCCAAAGAAATTAAAAATCGCAACGATATAAAAGCTGTTTCCTTCACCCAAAAACGACTTGATGATGTAATTAATCTTAAATGGATTTTCGCTCTAATCATGTTGTTGCTGAGCGTGGAGTGGTTTATGCGGAAGCGAAGCGGTTCTTATTAATTTTCTTTTATGAGTATGCTCTCCATCATTGTCATCATTTTAGTAGCAGGATATTTTCTCGAAAGGTACCTCGAATATCTCAATGCCAAAGCCCAAAGTGAAATTTTGCCTGATGCGTTGAAAGGACTTTACGATGCCGAAGAGTACCGTAAATCGCAACAATATGAAAAGGCCAACCGGCAATTGAGTCAGGTGAGTGATACACTGAGTTTAGTTTTAATGTTGGCACTTTTACTCACCGGATCCTTCGGAAAATTGGATGATTGGGCGTACTCTGTTACCGGTGATGAATTGTACACCACGCTCTTATTTTTTGGTGTTATTGCATTGGCCAGTGACATCATAAGCACGCCATTTTCTATTTACAAAACCTTTGTAATTGAAAAGAAATTCGGTTTCAATAAAATGACGCCGGCACTTTACGTGAGTGATAAAATTAAAGGATATGTGCTCGGTGTATTGCTGGGAGGAAGTTTACTGGCACTTTTTGCTATGATCTATCAATTAGCAGGGCCGGCTTTCTGGATTTATGCCTGGATAACCTTTAGTTTAGTAATGCTTTTTATGTTCATGTTTTATACTTCACTAATTCTTCCCATTTTCAACAAATTAAAACCTCTCGAAAATAGTGAACTAAAAAATGCCATTACCGAATACTGCAACAAAACAGGTTTCAGAATGAACAATATTATGGTAATGGATGGTTCAAAACGATCTACCAAAGCAAATGCGTTTTTTAGTGGGCTGGGAGGGAAGAAGAAAATTGTTCTCTTCGATACGCTCATTGAAAAGCATTCGATGCCTGAACTGGTTGCAGTGCTTGCTCACGAAACAGGACATTACAAGCTTAAACATACAGTGAAAGGTTTAATAATTTCTCTGCTTCAAACAGGGATTATGCTTTTTCTTTTTTCGGTTTTTATGGAAAATCAAACAATCGCAGCAGCACTTGGTGGAACACGCCACACCATTGAGTTGGGCTTGCTGGCATTTGGAATTTTGTACACCCCGGTGTCCATGATTACCGGTTTGCTTGGAAATATTTTATCACGAAAGCATGAATTCGAAGCCGATGAGTATGCTGCCAAAACATCAGATGGATCGGCGTTGAAGGAAGCACTAAAAAAATTGTCGGTTAATAATTTGAGTAACCTAAATCCACATCCGGCCTACGTATTTTTTTACTATTCACACCCACCTTTACTTCACCGACTCAAGGCTCTTGATAAAGTGAATCAAACCTTCTGATATTTACTTCTTCATCGGGCAATGCTCCTTTGCAAATATATTCAGCCATCTGCATAGCATACATTGGTCCTTGCATAGTGCCTTTCGTTCCCAGACCATTAAAAATACCTATATATTTCTTTACAGGATGAAATCCTAATAGTGGCCGTCGGTCTTTCACTGCCGGCCGAACACCTGCTTTATGACCGGTAATTGTGTATTCGCAATTGATAATGGAGCGCAGATTTTCTTCTAATGATAATCGTCCTTTGCTAGTAGGCTCCTCATTAATTTCCACCCATTCATAAGTGGAGCCAGTGCGAAAATTAGCATCTCCTAACGGTACCACATATGCGCTGTTTACCAATATGTTTTTATCGGTTAAACCGGAAGCTTTAAAATCGAGAATTTCGCCTTTGGCAGGATTGAAGGGGAGGTAACCAAAAAGTTGTTGGTGCATCGAGTGATAGCCTTCACAAAAAATCACGTAGTCATAAAAATTACCATTCCAACGGATGTTTTGCTCTTCGTATTTGATTTCATTCGGCTGGAAATTGTAGTCCAGAAATGATCCTTTTTGGCGGATGTACATTCGAGTTGCCTCCAAAAAAAGTGCTGGTCTAACGAAGCCACTTTTCTTCAGCAATATCCCTCCAAATTCATTTACCACAGATGGATCCACATCATTTTTCGAAATCATTTCACCAACATACGACTCCATTCCGGGATCGGCAGAGCGGGCATACCATTCGTTGCGGTGGGCTAATGAGGTGAATATTTGAAGTACATCTTTCGGCGTGTAAAAACCAGATTCCGTGGTGGCTTCAACTTCTTTATAAAAATCAAGGGCAAAAGGAAGAATTCTATCGGCCTGATGAGTTTTAGCAAGCCTCCTGCCTGTTACAGGCAACATAATACCGGCAGATACTCTGGTAGAACTCAATGAATCGTTTCTATCAACAACAGTTACTGAAACATGGTTGCGAATAAGAAACCACGCCAGCATACTCCCGGCATAACCCTGACCGACTATTAAAACGTTCATTAAAAAAACTTAAACCCTTAAGGGAGTTTTCCCTGGTAAGAAACGAGAGCTAGTTGCTTCCCGTCGGGACTAACTGCAATGCGGTAAAATGTTCCAATTGACTTAGAGAAATCGGCTAACTCCACCCATTTTTTATCACCATTAGGATCGATGCCATAAAGTTTTCCTTCTTTGGAAGCGAGAATTTTTCCATCTTTATTAAAAACATAATCCTGAACACCGGGGAGCCCTTCGCAAAAACTAAAACTTTCTCCTGTAGCTATCTCATAACGAACCAGAGATACATTTTCTCCATCCTGGCGGGTATAAATTAAATCACCAAGAAGCGGTTCGCGGAGCAGACAGCGGCCAATTCCTTTTCCCAGCACCACAAACTGACTGGTAGTAACTTCGTAGATATAAAGTTCCAGGCCATTATTCAAACAGGCCAGTGCAACAACTGTATCGCTAAGCCATGTGTAATACCCAACACTATCAAGGCCCTGTGCCATATTGTACAAATCTTGCGGATCTCCTGTGAACTGGTACAAGCGCTGACCCTTATCACCATCCACCTGCACAACGGCCAAAGTTTTTCCATTAGGAGCATATTTTGGTGAATACTCACTCTCCGGTGTCTCCGACATTGGTTTGGTGGTACTATCTTCTATGGTATATTCAAAAATATCCGACTGAAGTGTGTCGGGCATTGAAACATAAAGTATTTTTTTGCCATCTGCCGAAAACTCAGGTTGGTTGTCATAGCCGTCTCGGTTAGTGATATTTTTTGGAACACTATAAGTTGTTTTTTTATCTTTTTTTATAATATCAACCAAGTAAATTTCGGTGGTGGAAACCTGTGCTGAAACTGTTGCAAAAGACAATAATGCTAAACTGATTAAAAGGTATTTTTTCATATTAATTAAAGATTTGATTTACTTTTTTTGTTTTGTTATGATGGATGAACTATCTCTGGTACTTTTAAGAGGCACTTGAATATCAACAGTGTCGGTATTATTTCCTCTAAGAAAGTAAATTCTTACGAATATATTTTCATTTTCTTTAAACTCTAGCACGTTGGCTGAATCGGTTGTTGCCGGAAGCATCACATCCCTCGTAAGTGTTTTGTGAAAAAAGCCCATTTCACGAACCACCTTAAATGCTTGAATAGAATCGTTCAACGGCGAGGCAACCGATTGTTGTTCAACAAAATAATAATTTTCTTTGAGGTGAATTCGCTTGGCGCTGATGGCGTTAATATTGCCCGAACAAATAAACCCAAGAACACGGCTTGGAGATACCAAAAAGACCAAAACGGAGAGCAAAAAAAGCGAAAAATAGATCTTCATATAAACAGGATACATCTTTCTGATCATCATCCCTGCCACCAATATCCCGGAGCAAAAGAAAGATAAAAAAAGAAAATTTGAATTCCCCGGATTCGCAACAGTCTCCGTATCGGATCTAAAAACCAACCAAAATATAAACACTAAAATATGAAATATCATCCCGGTATTTACCAACCGCTCCGGAATATGCCTCACAAAAAAAGACCCTACCAAAGCCGCCACCAACGAAACGAGGTAAAAGGAAATGGATAATATGAATAGGCTAGGCG
>Ga0105046_10010537_pt1 | contig 14391 bp, 10 predicted proteins | sample MAT03_FD_78385 | JGI IMG/M metagenome (GOLD analysis project Ga0105046, IMG submission 78385) | Freshwater microbial communities from Lake Fryxell liftoff mats and glacier meltwater in Antarctica - MAT-03 (megahit assembly) | ecosystem: Environmental > Aquatic > Freshwater > Ice > Liftoff... | reverse complement strand
CGCGGATGCAGCGCCCGCGGATGCAGCGCGTGCGGATGCAGCGCCCGACGGGGTCGCACTGAAGCGCACTGAAGCCCTGCGCGTTGCAAGTCCTGACGCGCTGCGTTACGGTGCCAGGTGGCGGGTCGTTTCCCGGATGCATGGGCGGGTCAGCGATCAGTCGTGGAGGACCCCGATGCGTCAGCGACATGACCAGGACAACGCACCGCGCGCGGACTTCGCGAGCCCTCCCGAGGAACCGAACGGACTGCCACCGGCCTGGGGTCTCTACGCGCCGCGGCACGAGCACGACGCCTGCGGCATCGGGTTTGTCGCTCATATAAAGGGTGACAAGTCCCACGACATCGTCGAGCAGGGGCTCGAAATCCTGTTGCGTATGGCCCATCGCGGCGCCTGTGGCTGCGACCCGGAGACGGGCGACGGGGCCGGCATCCTGCTGCAGCTGCCGCACCGCTTCTTCAAGCGCGAGGGACTGCTGCACGGTTGGGAGATCCCGCGCCGCCGTCGTTACGGCGTCGGCATGGTGTTCCTGCCGCAAGACCCGCGACAACGTCAGGCATGCGAGGACATCTTCAACGAGGTCGTCGCCGAAGAAGGTCAGAAGGTCATCGGCTGGCGCGACGTGCCGGTCGACCCCAACGTCGTGGGCTGGCTCGCGCGCGAGACGCTGCCGTCCATCCGGCAAATCTACGTCGGCTGTCGGCGCGTCGTGCCGTCCGCGCTCGAACGCAAGCTCTACACCATTCGCAAGCTCACCGAGAATCGCATCCGCGAGCGTGGGGTCGACCCGGATGCGCGCTTCCACGTCGCGTCCCTGTCTTCCGAGACGATCGTCTACAAAGGGCTCCTGCTGCCCGACCAGTTGCCGCGCTTCTACGCGGACCTCTCGGACCCCGAGCTCGTGTCGGCGCTGGCGGTCGTGCACTCGCGCTTCTCGACCAATACATTTCCGACCTGGGACCGCGCGCAGCCGTGTCGCTATATCGCGCACAATGGTGAAATCAATACATTACAGGGGAACCGCAATTGGATGCGGGCGCGCTCGGCGGGGCTCCAGTCGGCGAAGTTCGGCGGCCCGCTGTCGCGACTGTTCCCGATCATCAATACGAATGGCTCGGACTCAGCGCAGTTCGACAACATGCTAGAGCTCTTGCACCTGGCGGGGCGCCCGCTCGACCACGCGATGATGATGATGATCCCGGAGGCGCACGAAGGCATTACCGATGGCTCGATCACACCCCAGCGCAAAGCCTACTACGAGTACGCCTCGAACCTGATGGAGCCCTGGGATGGACCGGCCGCGATGGTCTTCACCGACGGGCACCTCGTCGGCGCGACGCTCGACCGCAACGGCCTGCGACCCGCGCGTTGGATCGTCACGACCGACGACCGCGTGATCCTCTCGTCCGAGGTCGGCGTGCTCGACGTGCCGCCCGCCGAGATCCGCCAGAAAGGCCGCCTCCAGCCGGGCCGCATGCTGCTCGTCGATACGCAGGAGCAGCGCATCATCGACGACCAGGAGGCGAAGAACGACGTCGCCAATCGTTGGCCTTATGCCAAATGGCTCAACGCCAATGTCGACAATCTCGACCGCTTTCCGGCCGCGCCGCCCGTCCCGCCGACCGAAGGCGAGTGGCTCGTGCGGCTCCAGCGTGCCTTCGGCTACAGCGACGAGGATCTGCGCATCGTCGTAGGCCCGATGGCGCTCTCTGGTGAGGAGCCGAACGGCTCGATGGGCAGCGATGTGCCGCTGGCGGTCTTGTCGGACCAGGCGCCGCCGCTGTTCGACTACTTCCATCAGCTGTTCGCGCAGGTGACCAACCCGCCGATCGACCCTATCCGCGAGGCGCTCGTGATGACGCTCGCGACGACGATCGGACCGGACGGCAATACGTTCGAAGAGACGCCTGAACAGTGCCACCGGATTGCCATCAAATCGCCGATCCTGACCAATCCGGATCTGGCGAAATTGCGCCATCCCAATGTCGGCGCGTTCGAGCCAACGACGCTCGACATGGTCTACGACCGGTCGATCGGCCTCGAGACCGCGGTCGCCCAGCTCTGCAAGGCGGCGGTCGACGCGATCGACGAGGGCTACAATATCCTCGTATTGTCGGACCGCAAGGTCGACAGCAAGCGCCTGCCGATCCCGTCCTTGTTGGCCGTCTCGGCCGTGCATCAGCACCTCGTGCGCGAGGGCATCCGCTTTCAGACGGGCCTCGTGGCCGAGACCGCCGACGCGCGCTCGGTGCATCACATCGCGTGCCTCTTCGGCTTTGGCGCGGGCTCGGTCAACCCCTGGCTGGCGCTCGATACGGCGCGTGACCTGGCGCTGCGTGGCGAGATTGCCGTCACGCCCGAGAAGGCGGAGTATCACCTCATCAAGGCGCTCGAAAAAGGCGTCCTGAAGATCATGTCGAAGATGGGCATCTCGACCCTGCAGTCCTATCGCGGGGCGCAGATCTTCGAGGCGGTCGGGCTCGACCAGGGACTCATCGCGCGCCACTTCACCGGGACCGCGTCACGCCTCTCGGGTGTTGGTCTGGCAGAGCTCGGGCGCGAAGTTCAAGAGCGACACAATCGAGGTTTCGCGGCGAGCCTGAGCGGGGTCGATGCGATCGACGAGACGTCCGAGCTGCCGACCGGCGGCATCTACCAGTGGCGCCGCCGCGGTGAGCGGCACAAGTGGAATCCGGCGACGATCGCCAAGCTGCAGCACGCGACCTCGCATGCGTCGCCGACGTCGTGGGACGAGTACTCGCGGCTCTGCAACGAAGAGGACCGCGGGCGCTCGACCCTGCGTGGATTGCTCGAATTCGTCACGCATCCCGAAGACGCCATTCCGCTCGACGAGGTCGAGTCGGCAACCGATATCGTCAAGCGCTTCGCGACGGGCGCCATGTCGTTCGGGTCGATCTCGGCCGAAGCGCACGAGACGCTCGCCATCGCGATGAACAGCATCGGCGGCAAATCGAACTCGGGCGAAGGCGGCGAAGAAGCGCGCCGTTACGTGCGCGAGGTCCCTGGCGAAGAACGCCGGAGCCGCATCCATCAGGTCGCGTCGGGTCGCTTCGGCGTCAACGCCGAGTACCTCGTCAATGCCGATGAATTGCAGATCAAGATGGCCCAGGGCGCCAAGCCCGGCGAAGGTGGCCAGCTCCCGGGGCACAAGGTCGATGAGCGCATTGCCAAGGTGCGCTTCTCGACACCGGGCGTGACGCTCATCTCGCCGCCGCCGCATCACGACATCTATTCGATAGAAGACCTCGCCCAGCTCATCTTCGATCTCAAGTGTGTCAATCACGATGCGCGCATCTCGGTGAAGCTCGTCGCCGAGGTCGGGGTCGGCACGGTCGCCGCGGGCGTCGCCAAGGCGGGCGCCGGGCACGTCGTCATCGCCGGCAATACTGGCGGCACGGGCGCCTCGCCGGTGTCGTCGATCCTGCACGCGGGCCTGCCGTGGGAGCTGGGCCTGGCCGAGACGCAGGAAGTGCTGGTGCAAAATGACCTGCGCTCGCGCATCCGCGTGCAGGTCGACGGTGGGCTCCGCACCGGGCGCGACGTGGTCGTGGGCGCGCTGCTCGGCGCCGAAGAATTCGGCTTTTCGACCGCACCGTTGGTCGTGACCGGCTGCGTGATGCTGCGAAAGTGCCATCTCAATACCTGCTCGGTCGGGATTGCGACCCAGGATCCGGACCTGCGCAAGCACTTCACGGGGCAGCCCGAGCACGTCGTGCGCTTCTTCTTCTTCGTCGCCGAAGAGGTGCGCAAGCTCATGGCCGAGCTCGGCGTGCGCCGCTTCGATGATCTGATCGGCAGGAAAGACCGCCTGCGCCAGGTCGCCAAGCCCAACCACTGGAAGGCAGCCCGCCTCGACCTGTCGCCGATGTTGATGATGGCCAACGTGAAGGCCTCGGTGCCGCGCCGCCAGATGCGCGCCCAGACCGGCAGCCTCGAAGGTCACCTCGACAAGGTGATCGTGCAGCAGGTGCGCGACACCATCGAAGGTGGACCGCGCAGCGACATCGCGATGAAGATCAAGAACACCGACCGCGCGGTCGGTGCGCACCTGTCGGGGGAAATCGCGCGCCGACAGGGTGCCCGCGGCCTCGTCGACGACGCGGTGACGGTGCGCTTCAAGGGGCCGGCCGGGCAGAGCTTCGGCGCATGGCTCGCCAAGGGTGTCACTTTCAACCTCGAAGGCGAGGCCAACGACGGGGTCGGCAAGGGCCTCTCGGGCGGGCGCATCGCCATCCGCCATCACAGCGACAGCACGTTCAAGGCCGAGGACAACATCCTCATCGGCAACGTCGCGGCCTATGGCGCGACCTCCGGCGAGCTGTACGTCGCGGGCTGCGCGGGCGAACGCTTCGCGGTGCGGAACTCGGGCGCGCGCGCGGTCGTCGAAGGTGTCGGCGACCATGGCTGCGAGTACATGACGGGCGGCGCGGTAGTCGTGCTCGGCACGACCGGGCGCAACTTCGCGGCCGGCATGTCGGGCGGTGTCGCCTACGTGTTCGACGCGGACCGGTCATTCTCCAACCGCTGCAACATGGGCATGGTCGAGCACGAGTCACTCGTCGACGAGACCGATCTCTGGATGGTCTACACGATGATCGAAGACCATGTGCGCATGACCGGCTCGGCGCTCGGGCGGCGCATGCTGGAGAATTGGGAGATGACCGTCGCGCGCTTCGTGAAGGTCATGCCGATCGAATATCGCAAAGTCCTCCAGCAGAAGCGGGCGTCGACGCGTCCGGTGATGCCCGAGGCGCTCAAGATGGTGCAGGGATGACTCTTGGGGCTGCCGAGCGGCGGCAGCCGGGGGTCGCGTCGAAGGCGCAGGGGGCCTGATGGGTAAAGTTACCGGGTTCAAAGAGTGGGGTCGCGAGCTCCCGAAGAAGCGCGAGAAATCCGCGCGCGTCGGCGACTTCCGCGAATTCCTGGGCGCCTTCGACGGCGACAAGGCCAAGGCGCAGGGCGGCCGCTGCATGGACTGCGGGGTGCCGTTCTGCATGCAGGGCTGTCCGCTCGGCAATCGCATCCCCGACTGGAACGACCTCGTGTTCCGCGGGCGCTGGAAGGAGGCGTTCGTCGCGCTCGACTCGACCAACAACTTCCCCGAGTTCACCGGCCGCCTGTGTCCGGCGCCGTGCGAAGCCGCCTGCGTCCTGAACGTGAATCAGGACCCGGTCACCATCGAGCAAATCGAGAAAGAGATTGTCGAGCGCGCGTTTGCCGAGGGTTGGATTACCCCGCGTCCGCCGCGCACGCGCAGCGGCAAGAAGGTCGCGGTCATCGGCTCGGGCCCGGCCGGGCTCGCCGCGGCGCAGCAGCTCAATCGCGCCGGTCACAGCGTGACGGTGTTCGAGAAGAGCGACCGCATCGGCGGGCTCCTGCGTTATGGGATCCCCGACTTCAAGATGGAGAAGCAGGTCATCGACCGGCGCCTCGACGTGATGGTGGCCGAGGGCGTGCAGTTCCGGACCAGCAGCGAGATCGGACGCGACGTGAGCTGGTCGGAGATCCGCGTCACGCACGATGCCGTGGTCGTGGCGATCGGCGCCGAGTCACCGCGTGAGCTCGAGGTACCCGGGCGAGAGCTCGCCGGCGTGCACCTCGCAATGACCTATCTCAGCCAGCAGAATCGCATCGTGTCGGGCGACGTGGTGGCGGATCAGATCCACGCGGGCGGCAAACGCGTCGTCATTCTCGGCGGCGGTGACACCGGCAGTGACTGCCTCGGAACCGCCCACCGTCAGGGGGCGGCCCAGGTGACGCAGCTCGAGCTGATGCCGGCGCCGCCCGACGTGCGTCTGTCGCAGAATCCGTGGCCCGAATGGCCGGTCATCTACCGGACCTCGTCCTCACAAGAAGAAGGCGGCGAGCGACAGTTCGCACTGCAGACCTCGCACCTGTCCGGCAAGGACGGGCGCCTGCACGCGTTGCATGCGGCGCATGTGCGGCCCGAGGTCGTCCATGGCCGCATGACGCTCGTGCGCGAGGCGGGCGGCGAGCTCACGATCCCGTGCGACCTCGTGATCCTCGCGATGGGCTTCGTGTCGCCAGTCGCCAAGGGCCTCGCGGCGGAGCTCGGCTTGGCGCTCGACGGGCGTGGCAACGTGAAGGTCGACGCGAGCTACCGCACCTCGGTGCCAGGCATCTATGCCGCGGGCGACGCGCGCAAGGGCGCAAGCCTCATCGTGTGGGCCATTGCCGATGGCCGCGAGGCGGCGCGTGTGGTCGATGGCGACCTGCGGGGCAGCACATCGCAGCTGCCAACGCGCGGCATCGACCAGCCGTTCGAGGCGCGCTGACGGTGCCGCTGCTCGCACGCCATCCGCCGACCCCACATCCGTTCCGCATCTATGCCCATCGCGGTGCCTGCGCCGAGCTGCCCGAGAACACCTTGCCTGCCTTCGCGCGGGCGCTCGACCTCGGCTGCGACGCGCTCGAGACCGACGTACACCTCACCCGCGACGGGCACATCGTAGTGCATCACGACCGCACCGGACACCGCACGGCGGGGATTGCGCGGGCGATCGCCGCGACCCCTCTCGCCGACATCCAACGCTGGGATGCGGGCCGCGGCATCACGCTTGGCGGTCGCGGCTTCGCGCAACAGGGCTACTCGATTCCGACCCTGGCGGAGCTCTTACGCAGCTTTCCGGCGGTGCCGATCAACGTCGACATCAAGGCTCACGGCAAGGTCGCAGCCGCCGCCGTCGTGGCGCTGATCGACAGGCTTGGCGAGTCTCACCGTGTCACATTGACGAGCGTCGACGACGCGACCTGCCGCGCGTTGCGTGCCTTGCGTTACCCGGGCGCGGTCGGGCTCGGAAAGCTGCAGGGCCTATTCGCGGTCAGCGCGCCGAATTTCCTCTTGCGCCGCTTCCGCCCCGACCATCCCGGCGGGAGTGCCCTGCAGATCCCCTGGAAGTTCCGCGGCCGCCGCTTCGACCGCGCCGAGGTCGTCGCGCGCGCCCGTGCGCTGGGCGTGCGCCTCGACTACTGGACCATCGACGACGCGCACATCGCGCGCCACATCGTGGCACTCGGCGCCGACGGCATCATGACCAACGACCCGGCCGCGGTCGTGGGTCCGGTGCGCTTGGCGCGCGCGACAGTGCGTCGCGATTGAGGCTTCGGTCTGACTGATCAGAAGATCGACCCCTCGTGGGCGTGCGACGACGCGGAGGATTGCAGCGAGGCGCGCGACGAAGTCGGCTGTGTCCCGTTCGCATGGCGACGACGAAGAAGGCTGCCCGGGCGCCACGCCCTGAGCATCGAACGCATCGACTCACGGCAAGAGATCTCGCGCAGGTGGGCGGCTCTGGGCGTGAGTTCGCCATCGAGGCGCTGGCGGCCCGAATCGCCGTGCCTTCGCTCGTTTTCATAGGCGTTGCGTCGCAACAATGCTCGTCGACCCTGCCTTGGTGAGCATTGCGGGACGGCGTCACCCGCGCTCACACCCCGTCGACGACCCTTTTGCCGTGGCGAAATACGAATTTCCCCCTCGGTAGCTGGCATTGTGCTTCGGCGAAACGCCCTTAGAGGGTGGGGTCGGGAGCATGTTGCCGCGGCGACATCGGAGCTACCCCGCACTTCCGCGCAGTGGGGCAAAAATGGCGGCGCCGAAGGTCTGGCCCGGGTCAGGTCACGTTTACGCAGGGCCGTCGTGCAGGGCCGTCGCGAACTTCTCGATGACCATGCGTTTGGCGAGCTTGGCACGCAGATTGAAAGGGCCGCCGCCCAGCATGTCCGCGATGGGCAGGAAGGTGCCGGGTTTCTTGAGCTCGAGGGTCGTACCGAGCGCGTCACCGACGGCGAGACCGACCCTGCAGCCACGGTAGCGATCGAGCAGCTTTACGGGCGCCCGCCAAGACAGACATCGTCGCCAGTCTTGGGAAGGTTGTCGCGCCCACGTGAGCACAGTCGATAGTGCTGCGCGTCGATGCGTTGGTAGTCGACGCGCTGGCCCCAGGCGTCATCGAAGTCGGTCGGCTTCAGGAAGTCGTCGCGCACGAGCAGCTCGGCCAGCTCGGGGTAGCTCATGTGTTGCTTGAGCCAACGGTCGAGCGCGCTGATGACGGTGCCGAGACGCTGCTCGGTCTGTGCGACCTTGGGGTCGGCCTTGGGGTCGGGCACGCTGACGGGATCGCCTGGCGGTCGGACAGTCGGTGCCAGGTCCTTCGGACGGGTCACGAGGAAGATCGTCAGGCCAACTGCCAGCAGGATTATCGCGCCGAGTAGCCAGCGCTTCTTCGGGCGCGGCGGTAGACCGGCAGGCGAAAAAGACGCCGAGCCGTCGAAGCGATGGCCGCAGGTCGAACAGAAGATCGAGCCGGCGAGGTTGTCGTGGCCACAGGCAGGACACTTGATCATCGGGCGCCCCCTCCGAGGCCGAGGCACAGTGCGGTCGGATAGTGACGCGCCGCGAGGCATTGCACGCGTTGCACCGCCACGCGCGCACTGAGCGGACTGGCGTCAGGGGCGAGCCGTGCGAGGTCCGCCGTCAGCGCGTCAGGCTCGCCGAATCCGCCGGCCGCGAGCGCGCCATCGACCAGGTGGCGGGCGGCCATGCGGTCGACGTCGGGGCGTTCGAACGGGGCCCAGCGCGGCGCGGCGGAGCGCTCGAGGTCGAGCAGCGCCAGGACGAGGTCGCTGAGCCAGGTCGTCTGGCGTGTGAGCTTGGCGAGGTCGAGCGTCGCGAAGTCGTCGTGCGGCGTGTGGTAATGCTCGGTCTGCCCGTTCGACAGGAACAGGTGCGGGATCTCGGCGTCGCGGAACGCGTCGTAGTCGCTCCAGGGTTGGTGCCCGCCGCTGACGAGCGCTTCGACGAGGTGCAGGCCGGCTTGCGCGACTACCAGGCCACCAGGAACCGGCGTGCGATCGACCGCCGTGGCGAGCGCGCGCGAGGACTCGGCGCCGAGCGCGACGTGCACCGGCGAGCCCGGCCAGAGGCCGCCGCCCACGAGGTCGAGCACGATCGCTGCTTCGATGTTGGCGAGCGGCACGTGCGGGTGTTCGACCCAGTAGCGACTGCCCATGGTCGGCCCAAGGAAATGTGGCGGCTCTTCGGTATCCCAGAGTGCCACGATGAGCGTCGCGCGATGGGGGCGCGCAGCGAGCGCACAGGCGACCGCGAGCACGCTACCGACCGCGGCGGCGTTGTCGTCGGCGCCGTTCATGATCTCGCCGTCATGCACGCCAAGGTGGTCGTAGTGGGCCGACAGGACCATGTAGCGATCGGGCTCGGAGCCTTGCAGATGGCCGATGACGTTGATGCCGGGGCCTGCCGTCGCTTGTTCGAAGGTCGTCTCACCAGGTGGCAGGGCGACCTTGCAGCGTTCGAGCTCGGCGATGATCGCGGCCCGTGCCTTGCGGCTGCCTTCGCTTCCGGGGGCCCGACCCGCGAGCGCGTCCGAGGCGAGCAGCTGGACGAGCGGCCAGGCGTTGGTGCCGTCGAGTGAAGGGTTGGCGCCGGCCTGGGTCTTTGGGCTGCATGCGAGGCAGGCGAGGGCCAGCCACAACGCCGGGCGGGTGGTCATGCGCCGGTGCGCGCGAGCACGAAGTAGTTCGAGGTGCGTTTGCCGCGCTTCCACGCGCGGCCGATGGTGACGCCTTCTGACACCTTGCGCATGTAGTCGACCATCTTGGCGTAGATGAAACACTGGAGCCCGATCTCGTTCTTGCGTACGGCGGGCCAGGTGGCGGGGAGCTGGGCGCGATTGGCGGGCGGCTCGTAGTAGTCGAGGCCGAAGATGCCCTGCTGGTCGGGGGCGCGTGCGCTCGCCTCGACGTGGCCGATGAAGTAGCCGGGGCCCGCCGTGGTCCAGATGAGCGACGTGTGGTTATAGCCGAAGACCACGTTGTCGCCGTCGCCACGGGTGAAGCGCTTCTCGAACTGGCTGAAGAAGGGCAGCGAGTTCTTGCCCTTGTGGATGACCTCGGTGCGGTCGGCGACGTCCGCTGGGACGTAGTCGCTGGCGGCGACGACGCGACCGTCACAGGCGTCCCAGAGGCGGATCATGTCGGCCTTGGCGAGCGCGCGCACGAACGTCACGCGTTGGTCTTCGCGGACGGCGTCGAGGTGTTGGGCGACAGCGCCGATGTCGATGGGGCCGAGGCCCAGGATATCGCGCGGGGAGATCGAAAAAGAACGCGAGCCAGCAGCAGCAGTCATGGCGGCGGTGATAGCCCGAACTGGGGGTGTCGTCCACGCCTGGGTGCGATGGCGCATAGCGTGCCTTGGCGCTGCGCTCGAGTGGGGTCACGAGCTCGGCGGCGACCTCGTGGTCACTCCCGGACGGGTGCGGACTCGTAGAGCTCGACGCGTAGGACCGGGCGCAAGCGATAGCCCACCTCGTCGCGTTCGAGCTCGCCCGCCAGGCCCGCGCGGCGAAGGGCTGCGATCGCCACATACACGCGGTTCTGACCGGCATCACGGCGCATCTTCTCGCCGGGCCAACCGATCTCCATCAGGGCGTTGACGGTCAACGAGCTGCCAGGCGAGCTCAACCGTTCCTGGGCCAACGCCCGCAAGAGGCGTGCGAGGAGCTTGTTGCGGGAGAGGTCGACGACGTCAGTCCCCCACGAGAAGGAGGAGCCATCCCGTGCGACCCGCAACGTGCGCCCGGCCGAGACGGCCGCCGCCGAAACTGGAGATCGGTCTCGAAGTGCCTGTACCAAAAAAGCTATCTGGCCTCGCCGCGCCGGTGGTTGCGACGTTCTCGTACGTCGACGGCGCCCGAGCCCGAGCGCCTGGAGGCAGTCGCGGGCTGTCTCGGCTGTCTCGACGCCTGCTTGTGAGAACGGGGAACAGACAGACAGATGCTATCGAGCCGCGCCGGAGAGCGTATGGCGAGAATCGCACTGGTGATTGGTCTGTCTCTGGTTGTCGGGTGCTCGGAAGACGACACAGGCGTGGCGGGTGCGATCGATACCACCGGCGCCGGCGCCACGGACGCCAAGGGCGGGACCGATGCTGCGGGCGAGACGGCCCCGGGAGCGCGGGGTCTGCAACGACGGCGTCTGCGCGGCGGCCTGCGACGATGTGGCCTGTGCGGCGATGAGCTACGTGTCGAACACCTGAGAGAAGGCGCGTCAGTGCGACGGTAGAAGTCGAGGCCGAAGATGCCTTGTTGGTCGCGGGCGTGCGTCACCGCGACGTTGCCGATCAAGTAGCCGGGACCCGCCGTAGTCCAGATGAGTGACGTGTGGTCGGTCGGGTCGACGACCGACGCCGGCATGCGACCTCGATCGCCGTCCCAGAGGCGGATCATGTCGGCCTTGGCGAGCGCGCGCACGAACGTCACACGCTGGTCTTCGCGACGGCATCGCGTTGGGCGATAGCGCGGATGTCGATGGGGCGGAGGCCTTTCACAAACCACTTCTTGCACGGCACTTGACCGGCGAGTTAGGGTCCGCCCGCTTGCAACGTGTCTCTAGCAAGCGGGTCGCCCAATGTCTCCAACGCCTCCAACCGGGCTCGGTCGCCCTGTCCGCGTGCGCATCGACGCCGTTGCGGTGAAGCATGCCCGCGACCGTGCCGGCATCGATCGCGAGGCACTCGCCGAGCGGGTCGGCACGACCCCTCGCACCCTTCAGCGGATCGAGAACGAAGGGATGGCGGGCCTTGCCCTCATCAAGCAGATCTGCGAGGTGCTGCAACTGCCGCTCGCCGCCGGATTGCGCCAGGATGCGGAAGTGATCCATGCCAGCCTGCGTGCCTACGGCTTCGCGCCCGAGCGACCGCCGAAGATGTTCGGTCGCGCGTCGGAGCTCGCCACGCTGAGGTCCCAACTCGCCGACCCCAGCGAACGCACTGTGCTCGTGCTCGAGGGTCCGGTTGGCGTGGGTAAGACGTGCCTCGCACAGCAGCTGGCGCTGGACCTCGCACCCGACTTCGACGATGGTGTCGTCTGGGTACGCGGAGACTTCAACGACGCGCGGCGCGTCAAGCTCGACATAGCTCGCGCGCTCACTTTCGACGCAATGCTCCCGCCTGAGGGGGCCGACTCGTGCGGCCGGGATTGGCGCCAGGCATTCGCGCACCACCTCTGGCAGCGACGGCGTTTGCTGGTGCTCGACGACGTCAGCGATACGGCCCAGGTGCGCGCGTTCGTCGCGGACGACGTGCGCCTGAAAGTGCTCGTGACGACCCGCTTCAAACACATCGGTGACGAGCTCACTGGTGGCAGCATCCACGTCTCGCCGTTGGATGACGGGTCGATCTTCGAGGTGCTCGCGGCGTGCCGTGAGCGGGTCGAGCTCGAGCGCAATCGGGATGCGGTTGGCCGGCTCATCCAGTTCATCGGCGGTATGCCGGGCATCGCCGAAGCTGCGTGCACGATGCTGCGTCGTGAATCGCTGGCATCACCCGCGACCTGGGTGGCACGCCTGACGCCGGATCCGGCCGCCCCTGCGGGCGATCGCCTGACCGAGTCGACGCTCTCTTACTATGGAGGGGTCATGCGGCAGGTGAGCGCGGCCGCGCGGGAGGTGTTCGCCACTTTCGGAATGTGCGGGACCGAGCCCGTGCCATTGTCGTGGCTCGCGGCGGCCGCCGGCATGGCGCCCGGCGAGGTGCAGGTCGCCGCTTCGGAGCTGCTCGACGCGCAGCTCGTCGCGCTCTACCCCACCCAGCCCTCCGACGAGGCGACCGAACCCTGGCTCCGGGTCGCGCCCCACCCCGCGGCTGCCGCGTTGGCGCTCCTTGGAAGGCGCCGGTCTTCGGACGATACGGAGCGCGCGCGCCTCGTCCTGCCTCCGCGTGATGCCGCCACGGGGAGGGATCGATGACCCGTTCTTCGCCGAGCGGGCGGCGGACCTTGCACATTGTTGTCCGAATTATGTCTGGCGATCTTCGTAGACCTGCCGCGATTTTGACTGTAAGGTCATATGGCAGCTGGGTGGTTGGCTTTATGCGGGGCCGTCATCCAACTTGTTCCTCATCGTGAGGATCGACCCAGCAGGAGCGCCGTCAGGCTCCGTGGGATCTCGGACAACCGACCCATCCATGCCGTGCGACGGTCGTGGATCCTGAGCTTCACCTCCAAGAGCAATAACTGATGCGCGGCTCTCCCGTGCTCCGGTGACGCTGGCCATTGGCCGCGCGGCGCCGAAGCTCGGGAGAGGCGCGCAGGAAGTCGTCATTTGGATGTGTGCGGTCGGGCAATACAATAGGAGGAGTCAAAATGAATTACAGAATCGGATGGATGGGACTTACAGCAGCGACGGCCCTCGTGGGTGCGTGTGCTGGCGACGGAGTGCAGGTCGGCGGTCGCAGCGGCAACCTTCAGATCAACGTGGCACCGCTCACGGTGCCGGGGCCGGTTTCGACGGCCAGCTACACCGTCAAGGTCGAGGTCCTCGGCGAGGGCGGCACCTACACGACGTTCCAGGAGTTCGCGGTCGACACGGCCAAAGGCAGCTCCGGGCAGGGGCAATTCATCGGGACCTGCCTCGCCAGCGACGACGGTACCCCGGTCGCACATCGCGCGACGATCACGCTGGTCGCAGCGGACGATGCCGACGGCAACTCGCTGCTCGACGGCTGCGAAGGCGACACGGTCCAGGTGCGTTACTTCGACTGCCTCGATGGCGGCGACGCCAAGGTCAACTCAGAGTTCCACCTGATGTGTGACCTCGCGCGCGGCTTCTCGGACTTCACGTTCCAGGTCGACAACGTCTACTGCCAGACGAAGATCGACTGCCCGGAAGAGCCCCTGCTCTACGATGCCGCCATCGACGAACGCGTTCGGACGATGGTCGTCGGCGTGCAGTGCAGCAAGGACCCGGGCGGGAGCACCGACTTCGACATCCCTGTGTTCATCGAGATGCGCTGCGACGATCTGAGCGGGATACCGTCCGACCCGAGCGGCACCGGTGACGTCGACGTGACCACCAACCCGCGCTTCATCGTCGAAGCCTACGAGGGCCAGGAGCAGATCGAGGCCATCAAGTTCAAGAACCTCGCCTACTCGCTGACCCCGGAGGCCTTCACGGGCGCCTCGAAGTGCCAGTTCACGGTCACCACGTGGCCGGAAGAGCTCATCGGCGGCGCGTTCGTGGGCGATGAGGTGCGGCTCGAGGCGGCCATCGTGCTCATGACGACGACCCTGGTGGTCGGCCCGGCCAAGGTCACCTGCGAGGACACCCAGATCGAGACCACGGTCGTCCCGGTGTTGACGTTGCAGGGCGGCACGAACGCGCTGGGCAAGCCCATGCTGAATGCCGTCGCCTACAGCTTCGGCGGCAAGGAAGATACCGTTACGCAACCGGTCTGCTACCAGGAGGCTCGCGACAACCCGGAGGACGGTTGGGAGGATCTGCGCCGGCAGGCGCTGGCCTCCTTTGGTCGAGTCAGTGAGGCGAATACGATGCTCG
>Ga0105046_10010535_pt1 | contig 14392 bp, 14 predicted proteins | sample MAT03_FD_78385 | JGI IMG/M metagenome (GOLD analysis project Ga0105046, IMG submission 78385) | Freshwater microbial communities from Lake Fryxell liftoff mats and glacier meltwater in Antarctica - MAT-03 (megahit assembly) | ecosystem: Environmental > Aquatic > Freshwater > Ice > Liftoff... | reverse complement strand
CGGCTAAAAGAGATTTTCAACTCCTGACCGAACTTTATTTTGATAACATATGGCCTGGCTTTGCGGATAAAGCTTTTGGTTTTGGACCATCTATCAGATTTGGGAATACACCTTCAAATAATTTTGGAATAATTAGCGCTTTTATTAATGCACGAATTAAAGTTGGAGATTTTTTCGATAAAAACATCTACTAATTATCTTTCTTGTCACTTAAATATACCCAGTTTACAACTAATTCTTTATTGACAAAAAATAGACAAAAACTCCCCGATAATAGCAAAGGCTTTATGCTATCTAAAATATTTCCACCTTTCGAACATCCTTTATCTCATTTTGAGATAAACAATTATGGTAATTTCGGGTTTCTGATCGCACTTCTTAATTTAAGAGTTAAGCTTGGCGATTTCTGGGAAAGAGAAGCAAGATAGAAACGTCCTTTTTTGTAGACTATTAAATTTATTCTTTAAATTTACAATTTATTATTCATAAAAGTGTCCACTTTTTTGGAATATGACTTGACAAATCTATTTAATTTTCTTAATTTTGAACTCAAATTAACCCTATTTAAAAATGCCAAACAAAAATCAGGAGGTTTTAAAAATGGCAAAAATGAAAAACTTGTTTTTCATCCTATTCACAGTTGTAACAATGGCTGGATCAACATTCTTAGTTGGTTGCGGTGGTGGAGTAGATGCAGAACAGATTCAACAGCTTAATGATTTGAAAGCAGCAGTAGATGCTCTTCAAACACAAGTTAATGCAAAGAATGATGAAAAATCAGACTTGCAAAGACAAATTGCTGAACAAGAAGCAAAAGCCAAAGAATGGCAAGATCTTGGTAAGAAAACAGCAGAAAACTGTAACAAGTAATTTTCAAAAAGTTTAAAAAACAATTATTTTAAAAATTTTAAAAAAGTTTAAAAAAGGAGACTTAAAAAATGAAATTTCATAAATTATTAGTATTTATGATGGTTTGCTCCTTGGCAGTACTTGCTAAATCCACTTTTGCTCAAGACGATGATGATGATGATGACATGTCAGGCGATCCTACTGAAATGGATGAAGATACATGGCAAGCACAAATGGATGAATACACAGCCAAGCAGACAGATCTAACAGCCCAATTAAATGCATTAAACACAGAAATTGGTTCATTAAAAAATGATTTAAGCATTAAAACTGATATTGCAAACAATGCAAAAGGCACAATGTGGTCTGGTGTTAGTTCAATGGCAGATTACGAAGCATACAAAGTGAAATTTGCAGATGCAGAGAAAAAACTTGCAGCTTGCAAAGGACCGGATGATGCAGCAGCTTTCGAAAAAGATATGTGGCCTGGCTTAACTGACGCAGGTATTAACGGAAGAATGAAATGTCTTCCTGAGTTTTATGACAGATACAATGCAATGAAGAAAAAAGTTGCAGATTGTAAAGCAATGGCTCCTAAAATGGAAGGTTACACAGTTGTTAAAGGCGATTGTTTATCAAAAATCGCAGGTATGAAAAATATCTACGGTAATTCTAGATTATGGCCTGCAATCTGGGAAGCTAACAAAAGTGGTGTTGTAAGTGCTCCACCAAAAGTAGCTAAAACTATTCCTAATCCAAATCTTATCTATCCAGGACAAGTTTTAAAAATTCCAGCATTAACAGAAGCTCAAAAAACAGAAATGATGAATAAATCTTCAAACTACAGAAAGAAAAGAGTTATGAAGAAAGAATCTTCTGATTCAACAGAAAAAAAAGAAGTTAAAAAAACTGAAATGAAAAAAGATACAACCAAAAAGAAATAAGATAAATTTTTTGGTTATCTAATATAATTAAGTTAAACCCTTATACTTGAAGAAAGTATAAGGGTTTTTTGTATACAATTCTTACTCATATAATTTAAAATATTGAACATAATAGAAAAAAAACTTTTACTTATCGGCATTGATCTTCTAAATTTTACGGGAATTAATGATGAAAATTTAAATTTAATTAAAGACAGTTTTGATTCCACTATTGTCTCTAGAGGAGATACTATTTTTTTAAAAGGTGAGGATTCGGAAATCCGGATAATTGAAAAAGTTTTTAATGAACTTATATTTCTTCAAAAACGAAAAGGTGAAATATCTTCAAAAGATGTTAATCTTGTTCTTGAACTATTAGATTCTAAAAATGCAAATTCCAATAAGCTGAAAGAAAAACTCGGATTTTCAGAAAATGAAATCAAAGATGTGATTTTATTTAAAAAAAATGATTTTATTAAACCCAGAACTTCTAATCAGCTTGAATATTTAAAGAAAGTAAGAGACAATGATATTGTTTTTGCTATCGGTCCTGCAGGCACAGGTAAGACTTATCTTGCTGTGGCTTTTGCTGTTGCTGCACTGAAAAACAAAGAAGTTACACGTATTGTATTAACAAGACCTGCCGTCGAAGCAGGAGAAAGTCTTGGGTTTTTGCCGGGTAATCTTGCTGAAAAAGTTGATCCGTATCTCAGACCATTATATGATGCACTCGAAGAAATGCTTGGGCTTGAAAAATTAGAAACTTATATGGAGAAAAAAATTATTGAAGTCATTCCGCTTGCTTATATGAGAGGACGAACGATTAATAATGCCTTTGTAATTTTAGATGAAGCACAAAACTCAACTACTCTTCAGATGAAAATGTTTTTGACACGATTAGGTCCGAATTCAAAAGCAATTGTAACAGGTGATGTGACTCAGATAGACCTTCCTAAAAGAGATATGTCGGGACTTGTTCAGATTCAGGAAATTTTAAAAAATATTGATGATATTTCATTTCTTTATTTTGAAAAATCTGATATCGTAAGGCATAAACTTGTCAAAGATATTATTAATGCCTATGAAAAATTTCAGAATCAGTAAAAAATTAATTTGTCCTGACTAATCTTACTGAAAATGCTCCATCAACATTATGTATATGTGGAAATAATTCAATGCACCCTTCTTTATTGACAACTTTTTCATTCACATAATTTTCTGCTCTGTCTATTTTAAATTCAGTGTGATTTTTTAAAAACTCTTCGACTACATTAAAGTTTTCTTCAGTCTCCGTAGTACAGGTACTGTAAATTATCGCTCCTTCGGGTTTCAGATACTTTACTGAATTTTCTAAAATCTCTGATTGCAACCTGTTTAGTTTTTCGATGTCTTCTTTTTCACGTTTCCATTTTATATCAGGCTTTTTTGATAAAACTCCAAGTCCCGAACACGGAGCATCTACAAGTATTTTATCAGCTTTACCGAGTAATGCTTCTTTTAATTCAGGAGATTTCGGATCACTTATATCATCATGAATTGTTACTGCATTTTTCACACCGAGTCGATTCAGGTTACTGTTCATAACTTCTATTCGTGATAAATATTTATCAACAGCAATTATCTGACCTTCGTTATTCATCATTTCAGACATAAAAGCTGTCTTACCTCCCGGAGCTGCACATACATCAAGTATTAAATCACCTTTCTGCGGAGAAACTAACTTAGAGGCTAAACCTGCACTTTCATCCTGTACAGAAAAAAATCCCTGTTTAAAGAATTCATCCGTATAAATTTTCGACATAGTTTTCGTTGTAAAAAAATTATCAAGATAATTTCCTTTACGGTAAAACAGATTTTTTTCTTTTAAATATTCTTCAAAATCTGAATTTGAAATTTTCAGATTATTAACTCTGAGTGCCATCACAGGTCTCTTGTTATTTTCTTCACAAAGTTTTACAGCTGCATCAAATCCAAATCTCTTTATCCACCGGTTTACCATCCAGTTAGGATGCGACTGAATAATACCGAGATAATTAACTTCATCAATTTCCCTTGTAGGCCAGACTAAATTGTCTAACGTTCTTATTATCGTTCTCAAAAGTCCGTTCACGACTCCTGCATGCTTTTCTCCGTGAATTCTTTTTATAAATTCTACTGCTTCATTTACTGCGGCTGAATACGGAATTTTATTCAAAAAAAGTATCTGATATAAAGCAACTCTCATTGCATTTCTTACTTCGGGTAAACACTTTTCATAATTTCCTCTGTAAAACCCATTTAAAAACCAATCTAATCTTCTCATCCATCTGATTACACCGTGTGAAATTTCATTCAGTAAAGCTTTGTCAAAATCATTTAAAGTGTCATTCCTGAGTTCTGCGTCGATAAGTTTTTCAAGGTAGGAATCTGTTCGCTCACATCTGCAAAGTATCTTTACTGCACACGAACGGGCGTCAGCATAAAGATTTTTAGTATATTCTATTCCCTTTTTTGATGTTCCGTTTTTTTGGTTTTTTGGTGCTAATAATTCCGGTTTTTGATTTTCCATTTGATAAAGTTAAGGTGCTTATGATTCTAAAATTGTTTATAAAAATAAATAATTGGCAGTTGAGAATAAATGTAATTTGATGAATTAAAATTCAGAAATTTTCTTAATTAATTTTTTTAACAATTTTGAATTATCAGGTATTATAAAAATTTCGCAAAGAATATTAATGTTAAATTATTTTTTTCAAATAAACTAATTAAATTTTCATCTGAGATGTTAAATGGTATTTTACAGGAATTAATTGAGGTTTAAATTACAGTGATTAAAAATTAATAATTATGATATTTATTAAAATTGTTTTTCATAAAATATTACTGCTCAATATGTTTTTGGATTCTATTTTTTCAGAGGATATTTTTGATAGTAGATTTTTTAAAAGCAACAAAATGCTGGAAATGACAGAAAAACGCACTAATTTTCTAAGCATTTTAAAAATTATATGTGCCACATTTTATAAATGTGGCACACCTGTTATTTTAAATGATATTATTAAAATAAATTTTTCATTTTCGCAATTATTCCAAAATCTCAATTTCACATTCATCAATCGAATTAATAAAAAACTTTCCGTATGATTTTGAAATTATTCTGCTGTCAAGTATTGCTATAATTCCTCTGTCTGATTTATGTCTGATTAATCTTCCGATTCCCTGTCTGAATTTTAAAATTGCCTCCGGTAATGAATATTCATAAAAACTATTACCTCCGTTTTTTTCTATAAATTCCATTTTTGCCTGCACAACCGGATGCGACGGAACAAGAAATGGAAGTCGTGTAATAACTAAATTACTCAATGCCTCTCCTGGTATATCCACACCCATCCAAAAACTGTCCAATCCAAATAAAACTGAATTTATGTCATTTTTAAATTGTGTCAGTAATGATGATCTTGAGGTTCCTGTCCCCTGCAATAAAAGTTCGATATTATCTTCTTCCATGTCACTTTTAATTTCATTTCCTATACTTTTCAGTAAAACTGAATTTGTAAATAACACCAAAGCTTTTCCTTTAGTCTGTTTGACGAAATACAAAATCCATTCTTTTAATTTATCTTTGTAAATTAATGTGTTGTCTTTTAAAGGCATCGGAATGTTCTTTGGAATATATATTTTTACCTGATTGTAAAAATCAAACGGAGATTCAAGTTTTAATTCTTCTGTATTTTCTCCGCCAAGACGTTTTTTGAAATACTGAAAATCATTATTTATTGTGAGTGTTGCACTTGTCAGAATCGTAGAATTACCGGGACGAAATATATTATTTCTGAAATATTCTGAAATATCGACAGGTGATGAACATATACTGACATTGGATTCGGGCTTCTTATTTGACAGCTCTACCCAGTAAACAAAATCATTTTCCTTTTCGTTTTTCTTCTGCTTAAGAAATTCCTCAATCACATAATTAAATTCGGAAAATCTTATAATAAATTCATTCAATTCATTTTCCTGATTTTCATCTTTACAAACCATTCTCAGTGACCGAAGATTTTTTATTAAATTATCCAGCTCGGGCTTCAATATATTTTCTTCTATTTCTTTTTCATAAACTCTTGCTGTCAGACTTTCATTATTATTATCAGACTTAACAAATAAATTTTTTCTGAGTTTGTAAAAAAATTCTCTGTTCAATTCCAGTAAATTTTCTATTACTGCCTGTATGTGAAGCGAAGGCAGTGTCAGCAAAAATCCTCTCTTCTTCTGCTGATTGTATAATTTATGTAAATGGTATTTAATCATCTCCCGCGAAACTCTCGGTGCAATATGATCTGTCGCTACCTGCTCCACAGTATGTGCTTCATCAAAAATTACAAAATCATTCAGATATAAATATCCGTTTTTATCATCGGATACACCGTCGAACAATGTAAAAAATAAATGATGATTTACAATTATTACGTCAGAATCTGCTAATTCTTTTTTTGCTTTCTGATAAAAACATTTTGTGTCTTCATAGCCGCAGGTCTTATTAGTACAGATTCCTCTTTCAGAACATACAGAATCCCAAACCGTTTCGTCTAATACAAAGTCAATATCAGAGCGGGTTCCGTCTATTGTGTTTTTTGACCAGCTGTAAATTTTTTCGAGATTTAATTTTTCGGCTGTTTCAAATAATGTGTTTGACAAATCCATTGCAGTTCGCAGCCTGTTCGGACAAAGATAATTATTTCTTCCTTTAAGAATCTTTGCTTTGAATTCTATAGGTAAAGTTTTTTGTAAGAAAGGAATGTCTTTATTAATTAACTGCTCCTGTAAATTAATCGTATATGTTGAAACTATGACTTTTTTAGCATTTTTTTTTGCATAATAAATTGCCGGAACGAGATATGCAAAACTCTTCCCTACTCCGGTCGGGGCTTCTATAAATGAATGGGATTTATTTTCTAAAGTACTTAGTATAGAATCTGCCATCTCTTCCTGTGACTTTCGGAATTCATAATTTTCATAATGCTTGGAAAGAATACCTTCTTCTGAAAAGAAGTTTTTAATTTCCGAAATAATTTCTTTAATATCTGTCAAATTAATATTTTATAATTGGATTGTTTATCTTAACGAACTTTCAAATTTTGTAATTTAATATTAAAAACAAATGAAGTTTTCTATCTGACTTTGAAATTTCAATTGATATTTTAAATCTTAAATAAAATTTATTTTATTCTTAATTACAAATTATTCATAGAATTATTCATTTAAAATGTAAAATGAGAAAACTTTCACATTCAGAAATAGAATCAGACAGAAAAGATATTACAAAAATTAATGAATACAAAAGGAATCCGGTTTATGTAATATGTGACAGTATACGCAGTATATTCAATGTAGGAGCTATTTTCCGGACTTCCGATGCAGCTTTCATCGAAAAATTATATCTGACAGGATACACTCCTTATCCTCCGCGAAAAGAAATAGAGAAAGTTGCACTCGGCGCCACAGAGAGTGTTCCGTGGGAATATTGCAAAGATCCGATGGATACTGTTTTAAAATTAAAATCTGAAGGAATTAAAATAGCGGTTTTAGAAATCACTGATAGTAAAAATTTAATCTGGAACATAACAAAAAAAGATTTTCCGTTGTGTCTGGTTTTAGGAAATGAAATCTCCGGTGTCTCAAAAGAAATAATTGATATAGCTGACACTTCTTTGGAAATTCCTATGTTAGGGATGAAGCAGTCTTTAAATGTTTCTGTGGCATACGGAATAGCAGTTTTTGAAATGGTAAGAAAACTTAGTTTTACAAAATAATACAATTTATTAATTCAGTAATTTAGTCAATTTAGCGTAAATTGTTTATCATTGACATTTTTAACCTAAAACACGTATTTTACATCAAAACAAAACTATAATATGAAAAAAACATCATTTTTAATAATCATATTCTTTATATTTTCAAACATTTCATTTTCTCAATTTAAAGTTGGGGAAAAAGAAAGCCCCGCCGGATATAATAAAAGTTCAAATAATTTAATACTTGGTTTTATTAATCCAAAAAACTTCACGATGAATCATTCATTTAATGTTTCTATGATGAATACAAGATACGGAAATGTGTCGCTTACATCTTATGTTAATTCAATGAATTACAGATTCAGTGATAAGTTAAATATAAGTGCTGATTTACAAATGCAGTATTCACCTTTTGCTTCTTCTTCACTCGGAGCTGCTTATACATCACAATTGCAAAAAGATCTCTCAGGAATATCACTGGCAAGTGCTTCATTAAATTATAAAATTTCCAAATATGCTTCAATAAATTTTCAATATACAAACAACACTAATAATAATTATTTAAATAATTTTTACAGTCCGTTTGGCTATAATAACGGATTCAACTCTTTTCAAAATTCTGATTGGAGATAATTATCAGCTTTAATATTTTTTAATTTAAACCGAAGGTATATTTTACTTTCGGTTTTTTATTTTTAAATAATTTAAAAAGAAAATTTTACGATTTGAAAAAAAATTTACTGAATTATATTTTAAACGGATTTATAATAATTTTCCTGATACTAGTTGCATACTTCGGATTCTCATTAATAAATAATTCATTAAAGACTGACAAAAGTATAAAAGAAATTACAGATACAACTAAAACAATAACAAATCAGCCAAATCTCTCAATTCAATTAGATGTTCAGAATGGCACCGGTGAAAATGGTGTCGCTTCCAAAATCACTGATTATCTCAGAAAAAATAATATCGATGTGGTTGAAATAGGAAATTACAAATCTAAAGATGTTGAAAGAACATTAATAATTGACAGAAGCGGAGATAATATAAAAGCAAAGAAAGTTGCGGCAATACTCGGGGTAAACAGTAAAAGTATAATTCAACAATTGAATAACAGTTTATATCTCGATGTTACAGTTGTTATCGGAAAAGATTTTAACGAACTAAAACCATTTTTGGAAAAGAAAAAGTAAAAACTTATGGACTCAAAAGAACTCGCATTTAATATCGCCGATCTTATACTTCAAAAGAAAGGTTCGAATATTATAGTAATGGATTTAACAAAACTTACAAACGTTACAGATTATTTTGTGATTTGCTCTGTAACTTCTGATACACAGGTCAGAGCTATCGCAGATTTTGTAAATGAAGAAATGAAAAAAGAAGATGAGCGTCCCTGGCATTATGAAGGATATACAAATTTAAGCTGGGTTTTGCTGGATTTTGTTAATGTAGTCGTTCATATTTTTCTTGATGAAAAAAGAAAGTTTTATAATCTCGAAGGATTATGGGCTGATGCAGAAATTACTGAAATTAAAGACGAATAAAAAATGTCATTAAAAAAAAGGTTTCCAAAATTACTGCTAACCACAGGTGATCCGAACGGTATAGGACCGGAAATAATATTAAAAATATTTAATCAATCTGATATTTTCAGAAAATACGATTTGAAAGTTGTCGGCTCGAGAAAGATATTTGATTATTATTCTACATTACTGAACTATCATGAAATTAATAGTTTCAATGTAGTTGATATTCCTATACCAAAAGGAATGAAAATTAATCCCGGCAAAATAAATAAGTATTCCGGAAAATTCTCCGGCGATTCGATAAAGAAAGCCGGAGAACTTTGTATGACCGGAGAATATGATGCAATAATTACATTACCGGTTTCAAAAGAATCCCTGAATTTTGGCGGATATGATTTTCCGGGACATACGGAAATGCTGACAGAGCTTACATCTTCAGACGAAACTGCCATGATACTTCATTCAAAATTATTTTCTGTTGCATTAATTACAGGTCATATACCTTTGAAGGAAGTAAGCAAAAATTTAAATGAAGATATTATTTTCAAAAAAATTGTTGCTGTAAACAACTCTTTGGTAAAAGATTTTGGAATCAAAAAACCAAAAATTGCAGTGTTATCATTGAATCCCCATTCAGGAGACGGAGGATTTCTTGGAAACGAAGAATTGAAAATTATAAATCCGGTGATAGAAAAAATGAATTTTATGGGATTTAATATCAGAGGTTCATATTCTTCAGATGCATTTTTTGCAAATAAAACATATAAGAAATTTGACATCACAATTGCAATGTATCATGATCAGGGATTAATTCCGTTTAAGATGATTGCATTTGGCGGTGGAGTAAATTTTACTGCGGGACTGAACATTATCAGAACTTCACCGGACCACGGAACTGCTTTTGACATATCCGGATTCGGAAAAGCAAATCCGGGAAGCACTTTAGAAGCAATTAAACTTGCAGGGAAATTAGTCAAAAGAAAGCTTGAATTTTAGTTTCATCTTTTAATTAAAAACTGAAGAATCATTTTCCAGTCAGTATAAAAATCATAAGGAAATCTGTCTTCAGGATTTAATTCAAATGCTTTTTCGAGCATTGCAATACCTGATTCAATATCTTCTTTTAAGAAATATATTTTAGACATTTCGTAATAAGGCTCAGCCCATTCAGGGCGATAGACTATAACATTATCAAAAGCTATGAGAGATTTATCATATTTTTTAGCTTCCTGCAAAGTACATCCGTAATCATACCATGCATCAAAATTTGTTTCTTCTAATTTTACAACCATTTCATAACTTTTTAATGCATCAGAAATTTTACCAAGAGCATATTCCGAATCTGCTTTCAGATACCAGATTTCAGAATAATCTTTACATAGAATCAGAGCAGAATTAAAATCATCAATTGCCTTTTCATAATTTTTAATACTAAAAAAACAATTTCCTCTGCCGTAATAAGACTCATAATTATGAGAATCTATTTTGATAGCTTCAGTAAAATAGCGAATTGCATTTTCAAATTCCGAAAGTTCTTCGTATGCATTTCCCATATTATGAAGTGAGTAAGAATCATTTTTCTTCAGTTTCAATGCGGTTTTATAGCATTCAATAGCTTTATACAATCTTCCGATTGAAGCATAAGCATTTCCGCAATTATACCAGGCAGATGAAAAATTATTTCTGAGAGCAATACATATTTCATAACTTTCAATTGCCTTCAGATACTTACCCATTCTGTTTAAAACGATTCCGCGGTTATACCATGCTGTGTAATTCATCGGTGAGTATTTCAGATGATCATCATATGCTTTGACAGATTCATCCAGCTTATCAAGAAAATCATAACAATATCCAAGCTCGTAAAAAGAATCTTTATGTGTCTCTTCAATTTTCAGAACATTGTTAAAACATGCGGCTGCTTTTTTAAAGTTCTCCATTTTTTCATAAGTAAGACCCATATTAAAAATAGCATCGAGATTTTCTGATTCCATTTCAATAGCTTTAGAAAAACATTCTATTGCATGCTCGTATTTATCAGAATTATCCAGTGTAATTCCTTTATTAATATATACTTCAGTATCAGTAGGATCGAGCAGAATAGCTTTATCAAAATATTCTATGGCTTCATCAAATTTTCCCAGACTATCTAATATAAGTGCCTTCTTATGCCATGCATCAGTGGAGTAAGGAGAGATGTCGAGCAATACATTTACATAGCTCATTGCTTTATCAAACTCGCCGTTATCATAATAAAAATTAATTATCTGTTCAATATTTTCTGCATCAAAACTATTTTTTGCTTCTTCTTCAAGCTTTAGAATTTTCTCAAGCTCTTCATTCTTTTTATTTTTTTTATCTCTGCTTTTTGAATTTTCATCTCCAAAAAAATCTAAACTTTCAAAATCATTCATAATTTACTCCTTTGTGGTTAATACTCAATTAAATTTTTTATGAAATTATACAAAAGTCTGAATTAAGTCAAGTAATTATTCATTAAGGGTAAAATTTTTGGATATTGAATTATGAGCTATAATTGGCTAATACTCTGATTTATTAAAGAATTTATTTGAAATATTCGTTTTTAAAGCTATTTTCTTTTAATTTGTTTGTTTATCAGTTAATACATATTTTTGATGAACTAAATACAAAATATGAAAACACTTATTACAATTTTTTTAATTTTTGTTCTTTCAATAAATCTACAGGCTCAAAACAGCAATTCAACAAAAGATACAATCTCAAACACAGGAAAAATTTGGGGACTTGCATTCGGTGATTATTATTATAAAACCGGCGGTGACTCACTTGGAAATCAATTGCAGTATACACCATATAAAAAAGATTATAACGCTTTAGATTTCCGCAGAATTTTTCTCGGATATGATTATAATTTCAGTAAAAAATTCTTTTCCAGTGTAGTTCTGGCATTTGAAGGCAGTGATGCTTTATCAAATAACAAAAGAACATTTTTTATAAAAGATGCTTATATCAGATGGAATGAAATTTTCAAGAATTCAAATTTAACCTTTGGTATAATAAGTACTCCCGGACATTCAGTAGCAGTTGAGCCATTCTGGGGTTATCGATCTGTCGAGAAAACAATTATGGATCAGAGAAATATTCTCGGAACTAGAGATTTAGGAGTAATGCTTAATGGTACTTTTGACAGTGATAAAAACTATGGTTATTATTTTATGATTGGTGACGGCTCCGGTGCTTCAATAGAAAATGATAAGTATAAAAAGTTTTATGGTAATTTATTTGCAAAATTTATGGATAAAAAATTTATGCTAGATATTTACTGCGACTATCAGGATCTTAATCCAAATCAAAGCAACACAACTTTTGACGGATTCCTGGGATATAAAACGGATGCTTTTACAGCCGGAGTTGAGTATTTTTTCCAGTATCAGAAAAATGCTTTTGCTGGCTTAACAACAGGTTTCGGACCTGATAATGTACCATCAGGATTGAGTATTTTTACAAGCGGGAAGATGTATAAAGAATTAATAAAGTTCTATGCCAGATACGATTTTTACAACCCTAATTCTAAAAACTCATCTACAGGATTTAATGAAAACTTTGTAACAGCAGGATTAGATTTTATGGTGCATCCGAAAGTTCATATAATGCCAAACATCTGGCTGAATGCTTACTCAAAAAAAACAGATCAGATATCAGGTCTTTATACACAGGTTGTTCCGAGAATTACTTTTTTTTATGATTACAGATAATTTTATAATTATTGAAATTTTAAATTAGAAACATTTTATCGGCAAAGTAAGGAAGTTTTAAACCGGTTTTGAATTCAATATCCAAAAAACAGAAGTTCAAAAGTTTTTTGGAAATTATAGAATTTTAAACCGGTGTTTTTATTCGCAATATTAATGAATTTCAATTCTATGTTTTGTTAACATTAAATATTTATAATGACTTGAATTAATAATTAAACTTACTGATTATACATAACCCCAAAAAAAAAATTAAAATAAATAATTAAACCATGGGGAAAAATTATATAAAGTTTACATTTTTTGCTACACTTCTTATTTCTTTTATTTTCTATTCATTTGATTCTGAACATTCTTCAGAAAATAAAAATCTAAAAACAAATTATTTCGTACTTGATGCGGAAACTCAAAACTGGCTTGAAAGAGTTGACTCTGTCGGCGGAAATGTTTCAGACTCCGTAATTGCAGCCGTAGATGATTATATCAAAGAGGTCAAAGGATTAAAATACCAGTCAAACAACATCAGAAGACTGCTACTCAGGGAAAACTGGTTTTGCGGGGATTATCTTGCTTCGACTGTTCCTGTTTTTGTTAACGGCACCGGCGCAGTAGCTCCTATAGGATTCACTGTAGACAGAAACTATAATTATCCGACATCCTATACCGATACGGGAGCTTACAGTGGAAAAAAAGGAAACGGAATTAACAGTTATATTGAAACAGGATTCAATCCTGTCAGTACTACTGAAATAACTTCATTTGACGGTCGCTTAATGATCTATAATATGTCTGATTCTGCCGACGCGGGAGGAATGGGCTGCAGATATGCCGGTGAAGGTTTTTATTTTTTTCCTCATCTTTCTAACGGGAATACTAAGTTCAATATCATTTCATCCGCAGAATCAAACGTTTATCTTCCTACTGCAAAAAATTATATATCTGTTCAGAGAAGAACAACATTGCTCCTTGATTTGTATTCCAGGAATAATCTGATATCTACAGTATCAAATATATACGGTTATAAAGCAAACGCTTCCATTACTTTCGGCGGAATCAGTAACGCAGGATTTATACAAAGTCATTCGAAACTTCAGTTGGGAGGATATTCTGTCGGAAAAAGTTTAAGCACTCCCCAGCAGCTTATTCATTATATTGCTGTCCAGAGATTAATGCAAAGACTTGGCAGGGATATTAATAACGGACAAGCTGATTTTAAATCCAAACTCTTTACTTTTACAGGTGATAAACTTGTAATAAATTATCAAACCCGGAATACCGGAAGTCTTCAGTTTGAAATTCAGGATGAAAATGGCATTCCTTACAGTAATTATTCAATTGAAAATTGTATACCTGTTACCGGAAATAGTTTATCTCAAACAGTAACATGGAATTCAGGAAGTAATTTATCTTCACTGGTAAATACTCCTGTTTATCTCAGAATAAAAATGTCTGATGCGGATCTTTTTTCACTCCAGTTTCAAAATAAAATTACGAACACAGACAGTTCTTTTTCCGGAATTAAACTCGGAACGTATAAGCAGTTTTTTGCAGACACTTTATTATTTACAAATAATATTCCGGTT
>Ga0105046_10010534_pt1 | contig 14394 bp, 11 predicted proteins | sample MAT03_FD_78385 | JGI IMG/M metagenome (GOLD analysis project Ga0105046, IMG submission 78385) | Freshwater microbial communities from Lake Fryxell liftoff mats and glacier meltwater in Antarctica - MAT-03 (megahit assembly) | ecosystem: Environmental > Aquatic > Freshwater > Ice > Liftoff... | reverse complement strand
TAAAAGTTTCTTCCAGCGCTCAAAAAGCTCGCGTTCATGCGCGCCATCGGTACACATATAGATTGTGCCAGAGTTCATCTGGAGAACTAATTTTTCAAATTCTGCGTCTATAGCAGCGAGGTTTGGATAAATGTCAGCATGATCAAATTCAATCGCGTTGATAATCAAAGAATCGGGCCGATAAAATGAGAACTTCGGTACTTTTGCAAAAAAACTACTATCGTACTCATCCCCCTCTACCGCTGAAATGTTTCCGGTGCCCAGGTTTAATCCACTACTAAAGCCGGGAACTGCGCCACCAACAAAAAAACTCGGGTCCACACGCAATGTGCGTAATGCGCATGCAAGCATGCCTGTCGTAGTGGTTTTTCCGTGTGTGCCTGAAACAACTACGGAATGTTTGCCTGCAATAGCTAGATCAAAAAGTAATTTCGGAAATATCGTATATGCAAGACCGCGCTCCTCAACAACGGCCACCTCAGGATGGCCGTAACTAACTGCGTTTCCTATTACTACCAAATCGCAAATTTGCGGCACATTTTTGGCATCGTAGCCGTGCATTAGCTTTACTGTTGAGCCTCGAAGAAAACTCGCCATCGGTTCATAAAATTCTTTGTCTGACCCAGAAACAATGAAGCCACGTTCTGCCAATGCCACAGCCATTTGCGCCATCGCAACACCAGCTACACCTATGACGTGCACAGCTGAACCAGGGGGAAGCTTCGCTAGCGTCGCTAAGCGCTCAACGCTAAACCAATCTTTTCCCATGCTCCAACCTTTCTCCTGGCCATTTTTTCTGGCCTATTTCCCCGCATTATCTTTAGCGTTTGTTACCATCGCTTCAGCTTCCGAGAATTTCTCGTAAAGCTGTGCATACTCGATATCGAGAGCATCATAGCGACGCTTTAGAATAAAATATTGATCGTTACCTTGCTCAATCTGTAGCATCAAAGTGGCAATCTGCGATTCGGTGCTGACCAGCTCGTTTTGCGCAAATTGAATACGCTCAGCGACCTGGGTGTTGTTCTCCATCTCTTTTAAAAGCTCTGACCACTGCGCTTGAGATTCATCTATTTTAGATTTAACTGCGCTATTTTTAGTGGCTAAGTCAGCTTGTTTGCGCTGCAGGATATTTAATTCTTCTTTTGTCTCTAGACCACTCGCTTGTAACTCGCGCTCAATTTCCTCTAACTCTCGCAGTCGTGTTTCAACTGTTTCAAGCTCAGCCTGAGTAATTGTAATCCGGCCGCGTTCAGCTTTTAGTTTTTCTTGCGCTTGTCGCAAGGCAAAGGCTGATTCCTTTACAACATTAGCGCTTACAGCCTGGCTAAGTAGCTCTTGAATACGCTGCGATAGTCCAGATTTTAGTGCTAATTCTTGCTGCACTGCTGTGACTGCAGCACCTGAGCTTGAAGCGGCTGATTGGCGCATTTGAAACACCATTACTGCGGCGCCAGCAGCGGCTGAAAGAATCGCTATTAAAATAATTATCATGCAGTTATGCGCCCTCCGTTGGTGCAGCTTCCGGCGGTTGTGGTTCCACCGTCCCTGTTTCAGCGGCATCCTTAGAAGATGGTGGCGGACTCGCAGTAGCACCCGCTACCGGCTCCCCTTGTAACGCTGGGTCACTTAAATCTAGCTCAACTTGTAACAGTTGTTGTTCTAATAATGCGATGAATTCGTTGGCTGCTGCGGGTGCAACAAAAGCTGGCAATACTAGCTCCCCAGCACTCTGCTGCTTTTTCAAAAGCGTTAGTAATATTCCGGCGGCAGCAGCGTTGAATACTAAAATACCCGCCCCAAAAGGCCACGGAGAAGGCGGTGCAACGGCTACTTCGCCTATCGCTAGCACGGTAATCGGAGGAGCATCGATACCACGCGCCACTGTTACTTTTACTTGCCTACTCTTTTCATTTACTGAGCCACGCTTTTTAGCCTCAGCTTTCAAAGTAGCTTCAAGCTCGTAGATTCCATCATGCGGAAAAGCTTTCATCGGCACTTCATAAATCGTCGCGTCGTGCCCTTTCTCAATTGGAATTAAGTAGCGTTTGCGCGCTTCGTCAACTGCAGTTAACGAAACTTGAACATTTTTAAATCCAAGGACCTCAGTGCTTAAACGCACTAAAACTGCGCCTGTAACGGGCGTTTTCTCGTGCGCGCTTGCGTCGTGCCCGTCTGTAGGTTCATCCGCTTGTGTTTTTGCAGGCTCTGCAGCGTGCTCACTTGGGGCAGATTCAGGCGCTTTGTGTTGCCCTGCCTCATGTTGTGACTCGCCATGCTCTGCACCTTCTTGTTCGACGACGATCTGAATTAAGGGCGGCTTAACTCTGAAAGGCAATTGTTGCCGACGATCGAATGTGGGGCCCTTGGCCACAACCCACATCTTATATTCGCCTGGATTCTCAAGATTAATTTTGAGTGAGAAAATTCCGTCAGCCGCAATTTTATCGCCGTGTGTTCCGTCATCAAACAAAGGCTCCTCTAATATGGGCTCTGAAACTTTATCAGTTGGAATAACCTGCACACCATAAAGGGTGTTTGTGCTCACTTCTGGTAACACAACCGGCTTATCGCCTTCGTTGAGCCGCACCTGCAATAGCGTTGGTTCACCAGATGTTACACTATTTGGCCAATCAGAAACTAATTTTAGATTAGTGAGCACCGTTGCAAATCCATCCGCCGATGCAAGCCCTTGCACCCGCCATGGACCGGCTTCTGGAGTTATAACGGTTACTACATCGAAGCGTTGGCCAACGAACCATTTTATAGAGCTATCATTTATATTAGAGCGAATCTCTTTACCGCTTGGATTAATCATCACAAGCTCCTGATCGGTTGCGCGATTTAGGTAGAAAGTTGCTTCTTTTACGTCGTTATCGATCGAGAAGCCGCGCCCAGTCAGTGGTACAACCTGTGGTTTTTTTACCGCCAAAAAGAGATCTGCGAATGACTTGTGAATTACATCCACTGACGAAGCAAACGCGCTGGCGCCTTCACTAGCAAGCGCTATCTCTGTTAATAATTGTTTATCTGCCTGGTCGCTAAAATAAAGAGTATTAATCTTTACCGATGCGGCTTTTAGTTCTGGGAGTACTGAATTTAAAAGTTGCTCTGAACGAAAAGGGGCGCTGCCAATTTTTGGATTCGGGTCCATTTTGCCGTCCGAGAGCAGCACTACTATTGCGCTAGCTTCTGGGCGTTTTTGCTGTTTTATTAAATCCCTTGCGGCCTCAACCCCAGAGAGTAAATCGGTGTATTGGCCAGCCGCTGGCAACTTAGAAACAGTTTCTTGAAGAGTCTTAGTTGCAGCCTCATCCTCATGAGCTACAAATTGACTAACAACACGAGCCGTTTCATCAAAAGCAATCACAGCAACGCGATCACCTGGGCGCAGTAAGTTTACGAATAACTTTGCCCCCTCGTAGCGCAACGCCTGCGGATCGGTTGCCAACATGCTGCCAGAAGTATCGAGTAACAAAACAGCGTCAATCTTATCGGAATCAGCGCTTAGCAAAGCGCGTTGTTCATCGGCGAAAGATTTTTCAATCAGGCCAGACGGCACAAAAAAGCTAAACCAAAGCGCGATGGAAACAGCCGCTGAGCACAAAATAGCTGGCGCAGCACGAGGTAGCGTTAAAAACTGTCCGGTCATAGAGTATTATCAATAGTACCTTCAGCAGGTTGGAGCAATTTATGATCGTAAAAGAACGCTTAATCTTCTTAAAACTCGTGGCCCTCTCGATTTTAGCGCTGATTGGCCTTGCATTTGCGGCTAGCGCCCAGCCCAAAGCTAAGCCTTTTAGTATTCCATTTACATTCCCAGCTCGCGAAAAAGTCTTAGCGCTGCGCAGTGCGGTAATTGAGACATCAAAGGGTCGAATTTATTTGGAGCTTTTTCCTGAGCAGGCGCCATGGCATGTAGCTAATTTTAAGCAGCTAGCTGACAGAGGGTTCTATTCTGGGCTTTCCTTCCATCTCTATAAGCCGGGGTTTCTAATCCAAGGCGGAGCCCCGCACGGCGACCCGTTAGGCGGGCCCGGTTATTCGCTGCCGGCTGAGTTTAGTTACGAGAAACAGCTACGCGGTACTTTGGGTATGGGTCGCGTGATGGATCAATTAAATCCAGAGCGGCGTTCACACGGCAGCCAGTTTTATATGCTGCTAGGCGATGCCCCAAATCTAACGGGTAAGTACACAGCGTTTGGCCGAGTGGCCAAGGGCATGAACATCGTTGATAAACTGCGCGAGGGGGACGTTATCAGAAAAATAACGGTGTATGTCAGGCGCTAGGTTTTATGCGCAGCAGAAAACCTAGCGCTGTTAGGTGTTGCTGGCAATAGAAGTTAAAAAATTGAGAAAGCGAATCGTTGAGCCGGCCTTTAGCTGAATCAAACAGGTTCTGGGATTTCGCAGATTTAGCGGCAGATTTACAGGTCGTTGTTGATAGATGAGCCAGCCAGATTAACGAGCCCTAAGTTTTTTCCGCTCGCTGCCACAGCTGCGCTTTTCGATCCCTTAGAAGTAATCATGATAACCTTCGTGGCTGACCCGGCTGTAACTTGTCCTGCAATCTTCTTAGTTGCGGCCAGCGCCGATAAGGAGAGAGCTGGTAGGGTGATAGCAAAAACTGTGATGAAAACGAGGCCGTGTTTAAGTTTAATAACGAGGCTCCTGAGTGTTTCAAAACACACGAGAGGTTAAATAATAACGCGAGAGGAGCCCCAATATGGATTATCTTAGAAAGCGCATTAGAAAGCGCAGTTGAATCCTTTCAAATGCGTTTTCTAGGATTATAGTTCCGGCGACTCAAGATACATCTCCTCATCGCTGGTGTGTTCTATGGCCCGCGGCGGTTCGGTGCCACGTTTAAAGTACTCTAATATCGCATCGGTTGCACCGGATGCTGAAATAATACCGGTATATTTATTAACCCAGAACGGCTCAACACCAGCCGGTACTGAGAAAACTTCAGGCTCAAGCGCTGCTGGCGCAATATATTCAATACCCAAACGATCCGCGTCGTTTTTAGCGCCGCGTACTAGATCTTCATAGCGCTGCTTATCTTGCGCCTTTAAAAACGGATCCATTGCAAAATTAAAAATAGGTACGGCAACTCTGCCGCCAGTTTCTTTATCCCCGATCTCTTTTTTCTGATCGAACCCTACCCACACACCGCATACCCAACTCGGCGTATATCCGATAAACCAAGTATCCATTTGGTCATTTGATGTGCCTGTTTTTCCAGCAACCACACGGTTTAATTCTTTCACCTTGTAACCGGTGCCCCGTTGCACAACGCCTTCCATCATATGGGCCATAATAAATGCACTTTCCTCACTAATCGCTTGGGACGCCTGGGTTAAAGAGCGAGTAGCTGAATCAAAAATAACGCGCCCAAAGCGGTCTTCTATTTTCGTTATAAAAACAGACGGATAAAGCACGCCCTTAGCGGCGAATACACCGTAGGCACGGGATAATTCCAATACCGTGACCTCTGAACTGCCCAGTGAGATGGAAGGATTACGTCCGATTTTTGATTCGATGCCGAGTTTTTTAGCGTAGCTAATAACTGCATCAAGCCCGATTTTTGAGACGATATCGACTGAAACTAAATTACGCGATCTTTCTAAGGCTACTTGTAGCGGAATCGCACCTAAAAACTTACCGTCGTAATTTCCAGGGGTCCAACTTTGATCGCCAACTTGAAAAGTACGAGGCGAGTCATGCACCGTGGTTGAAGGGGTGTAACCGAAACCATCCACCGCAGCCAAATACACAAGCGGCTTAAAAGTTGAGCCCGGCTGACGGTATGACTGCGTTACTCGATTAAATTGATTACGCTGATGGCTGTAACCCCCAACCAAAGCTACAACTTGCCCGCTATGCGGATCTAATATTGTAATTGCTCCTTCAATATCCGGGGTTTGCTCCAGCACGAAAACACCCTCAACCAAGAACGGCACTAAATTTTCAGGAAGTTCAGCAGGCTTTGATTTATCGCCTTTAGATTTCTCAACTTTTGGTAACTCGTACTTTGCGCCAACCTCTATTACATCGCCAATTTTTAGCTCACTCTCAACGCCAGCGATAAACGAAACCCGGTCGCCGCGCTGCAGCCGTTTTTTGGCCCAACTATTACCTTTTAAGTCCAGCACACCAATAACTTTTCCACCCAAGCTCAATTTTACTCGTGCGTTGGCACCACGCACAACTTCAGTCACAAGAGCCGGGAAAAGAGTCTCTGGTTTTAATTCTGGATTGCGACCGTACTGCGCTTCAAACTGCTGTGAAGTTACCGATTGCGCCAGCGCACCGCGCCAACCGCGCCGCTTATCAACTTCCCGCAATCCTAAGCCCAAGGCGCGCTCAGCGGCTTCCTGTGCCTGCATATTAAGTGCTGTATGAATCATTAGCCCATCACGATCGATCGCCAAATCGCGCCATTTTTCAGCAAGAATTCGGCGTACCTCACTTGCGTAATACGGACTTGAGAAAAAATTAGTCTCATTTGCGCGATAAAATTTAATCTCTTCAGCCGACGCATCTTTGCGCTGTTTATCAGTAATAAACCCAGCTTTGACCATCTGATCTAAAACGTATCCTTGGCGTCCCTTGGCCTTTCTGGGATGCGCGATTGGGGAATAACTAGAGGGCGCCTTTGGTAGGGCTGCCAACATGGCTGACTCAGCAATCGATAAGTCTGCTACTTCTCTTCTAAAGTAGGCGCGTGCAGCCGCTTTTAAACCGTAAGCTTTATTTCCAAAAAAAATCTGATTTAGATAGATCTCTAAAATGTCGTCTTTTGAAAGCCGCTTCTCAAGTCTATAAGAAAGAATCGCCTCTTTTACTTTGCGTAACAGTTTTTTTTCGGGCGTTAGAAGCAGATTTTTCACCACCTGCTGCGTAATCGTTGAACCACCTTGCGAGGCACTACCCGCACGAAAATTCTTTAAAACCGCACGCAAAATACTAACTGGGTCGATGCCAGGATGGCTATAAAAGCTTGCATCTTCTGCAGCCAAAAATGCCTGTCGCACTACAAGCGGCACGGCCGCAAGCTTAATTGGATAACGTCGTTCATCAAAAAATTCAGCCGCCAAAGTACCATCAGCCGCCAGCACACTTGAAACAGCCGCAGGGCGGTAGTCCTCAACGTTCTGAAAGTCTGGCAAATCACGCGAGACGTAATTCCAGGCCCAAAATCCAGCAACACCTCCAACTATGGAGCAGAGAGTTAAGAAAATTAAGGAATAAATAAAAAGTTTACGTAGCACGGTCCAACTATGCACTAGAAAAAATTAGCGAGAAAGCCAATTCACGACTAAGCTCCAGGCGCTGGAGTAGGCTCAGATTCAAGCCCCGATGCCCCCGAAGATGATGAACCCTCGCTTACCGGCGCTTTCACCAATATCTCAGTCACTGGCAGGATTTTTCTAACGGAGCTCTCAGGCACAACGAACGGCTCGGTAAGCTTATCAACGCCAACTGCGCGCCGTGAGTTTTCTAGCGCAGCGCCAACGATAATCTTGCGCACAGTGCCTGTGTTAAGAGTTATTTCGACAGAACCGTAAGGAGCTGTAAATCCGAATATCGCAGCGTCCTTGTCTTCAAGAAACTCAACCGCTGACAACGTGGAAAGGGTATTAAAATATTCAGTAATAAACGGCTCATCGCCCGGTTTCCCGTCCACCAACCAAACAGCCGCCGGTGCGGTGCCCGCCGCCGGCACCACCGCTGCACCAGTAGAGCGCGTTATTACTATACTAGAATTAGGTCGCTTTATGATGACGCTCTTTACGTCATTAGTGTCAAACGATGCCAATTGCTTTTCACGGTAATCATTCACACCCTTAAAGATTTTAGGTTGAATATTGGTCTCAAACGTAACGATGTGATTACTACCGTCACGCTGCACCGCGAACGCTTTCTTGCCATCGGGCTTAGTAAATTTACCAAAACGCGCACTAAAATTAGGCTTTGTTTTAACAGATTCCTTGTCGCTCTCCTTAAAAACTACCGCAATCGAAAAAGCAGGCGCATTTAATCCGTACTGCGCTTGCTTTTCAGCAAGATTCGCATCGTCTATAAAATCTACTGCGCGCACCGAGCGAATCGAGCGAAACACTTCGTTGATTACTGAGTTACTAACAGAAACTTGCCTAGGCGCTGTCATTTTCCAGCGGTCAGTTTGTTCAAAAACGTAGCTAGTTTGTGGATCGCTTAACGTTAGCTCTTTGACATCGCCTTCAAAAATTATCAGTGGAAGTTTATTTCTAAAATCGCTACGTTTTTTTGAGGCCGCCTCAAATAAGTCCGCAGGTACTAGATAAAGCGCCGGATCATTATCGATTTCAACGTACCGTTGATTTACATAATCATTAATCTTTCCAAACGATACCGTGCGAGAAGGTGCTGCTGCATCGTTGGTCGAAATCTTTAATGTTAGCTCTGGCGTGCTTAAGCCGTAAACCGATTTATCGTCACCGGCATCCGCTGCTGAAATCCCATCTTTTAAAGTAAGCGCTGATAAACTGGCGAAAAGAGAATTTAACGCAGCAGAATCAAGCTCGGCACCACTGACTCCAGAAAGCCCCCACTGCGCAATGTCTGCATCGGTAATAGTCTTTGCGGTACTTGATGGGGAACTTACACTTTCAGGTTTTGCATTCTCGATACTGAAACTTTCGGCCCCTTTCGCCTCAAACGTAACTGATTTAACCGTTGCTGGCACAAGCTCAGCGAATGGCTGAGCAATTTTTGCCTGTTTGATATCTTCTTTAAGTTCGAACTGCGAAATATAAAGAGTGAGTAAACCTAGAGCCACAGCCCCAGCAACGATACGTTTTAACACAGCAGCATCACCTCTAATTTTTAATCGTCTAGTTCACTAATCTAATTTATCTAATTACTTTGCACCCGCTGAGCGGCGACGGATCCAGACAAACACTCCCAATAGCACCAACAACTCAGGCACAATAAATCCAACCTGCAGCAAAGTTTTAAACGTCATCTGCGATATCGGCGTAATAGTGCTGCGCATTTGGCGCGGACGAATAGTTACGTTTGATTCCTGGCCTGCAAGCCAGCCGATTGAATTTAGAGCTAGATCGCGGTGCGCTGGATATTTAAAGTTAACGTTAGATAGCCAAGAGGAATCACCAAATACTATAGCTTTAGCTGACTTATCCCCCAGCTTTTTCTCGTATGAAACAGCAATTGTGACTGGCCCTTTAAGATCGCCAGCGCCAAATTCAGCAGATGGTTCGGTAGCCTCGTAGATACCAGCAAGATTACTCTCACCCCATCCATTGTCGCTTGTTTTTAGGAGCTCTGAATATACGGCGTTAGATTTTTCAGCATCAGTTTTTCCATCGGAACTAGCCTTGCCAGAAACCGATGCAGCGGCCTCAACAACGATTACATCTTTTGGGGTAAAGCGCTTAGTAATTTCGTGAGTACCAAAATTAGAAGCAGCAAACTGTACCGCGACTGAAGGCCCCGCGAACAACTGCGTTACAACATCAAGCACCACGTTTTTTCCAACCGTTACGCCCAGATGATTTGCTAAGTCTGCTACATCCTGCTGACCGCGAGCTTTTGTGGCTAAAAATAATCTACCACCTGAATCAACGTACTGCTCTAACGCCTCTTTTTCGCCTGGAAACAAAGGCCCCTGAGGTGCAACCCACATAACAGCAGCAGCATCTGCTGGAATACCCTTCGTTTTACTTTGCGCTAGTAATAGCTCTTCAATTTCTACGTGCTCGTCTTTTAGAGAATCAGCGAATTGCTTTAAGCCAGCCGCTGCACCATCAGAAAGTTGCGGCTCACCGTGACCAGTTAAGTAATAAACTTTTTTTGCTACGCCACCTGCAAGTTTTAAAATTCCGTTAGTAATAGCCTCTTCGCTGGACTCGTTTAGGCGCGAGATAGAAGACGCACTACCGGTGCCGTATTCAAGATAAACAAGGTTGCCGCCTTTCATGCCGAGCTTTTCTACCATTTGCGGCTTGGCGCGTGGATTGATGAATTCAGTGCTAACTTTTGTAGGATTAGCTGCCTTAAAAAGCGCTAGCATATCGCGTAAGTTATCTACCTGGCGCTCAGCTTTTACATCAAATCCGATAATCTTTAACGGTTGATCGAGTTTTACGACAGCGGAGCGTGATTGTTCGGCTAAGCTGTAGACGCCCTGCTCGGTTAAATCGATGCGTTTATCGTAACGCGCAACGATGAAATTAAGTGCCCCTAAAATGGCCACAAACACTGCGATATACAGCGCTGAGCCGCCCCAAAAACGCCAATTACGACCGCGCTCCATGCGGGTTGGAACGTGTCCTTTCGCAAAAAAAAGCCCGAAAATTATTAATCCCAATCCAAGTACTAAATGGAATATTGTATAAATGTCGCCGGCGCCTGCCATTATTTGAATTTCTCGGCTACTGCCAACCCATAAGCTTGCAAGCCCGAATACAAAAATAACAAGTCCAATAATTTTGCTATATGCCGCCATAAACTCTGAAGCCAAATCAAAAATATTAATTTTTATCTATAGCGATACGACTCAAGCGCACGCACCGAAAGGAATATCCCAAGCGTTATTAAACTAACGAAATAAAACCCGCTCTTAAGGGATATAACCCCCTTAATAAATCCGTCTACCTGCGCATTCGGTGAAATAAAACGCAGAAATTCGGATACGAATGGATTTCCGCCCTCTTCAGCGGGAGCCTGAATCACATACAATAGTAGTAACACCATCATGCTAGAGGCTGCTGCTACAATCTGATTCTCAGTATACGAAGAAGCTGCGATACCTACAGCGGATAGCCCTAAAGCGAATAGAATTACGCCGCCGATTCCTGAAAACAGAGGTGCCAATTCAGGGTCAGCTACAAACGGCAGAAACAACGGATAAACCGCCGCCAATAAAATCATCGCTACCACCAACACTCCGGTGCCTAAGAATTTACCCAATACGATTTCAAGCACGCTTACCGGTGAGGTAATCAAGAGTTCAAATGTTCCGCGTCTGCGCTCTTCAGCAATTGTGCGCATGGTAAGAATCGGAATCAGAAACACCAGCACCACTAGTAGCGTTCTAAAATACTGCTCAATCACAAACTGATTGATAGACGGTACTTGTGAACCGGCCCACGGCATCTGCGCCGCCTGCACAACGTATATGTTGTAGTAAAAAAGAATTAGGTAGAAAAAATAGGCGCTTAAAACTCCGAAAGCACCGAGTACAATATATGCAACCGGGCTGACAAACAGTGAAAGTAGTTCCCGTTTGGCGATAGCAATTACGTTTCTCATCCCAATCCAATTTTATTATTCAGTTAACATTTGCTTCAGGTAAAACATCCGACCCAGCACCAACATCAGAGGATATCGTGCTAATGAAAATCTCCTCTAAGGAGCGCTCGCCAACTAATTCTGCCAGCGGCTTCTCCATCACAACCGCGCCGCGATTGATAATCACGACTTTGTTACACACCATACTCACTTCAGGCAGAATATGCGTGCTAAGAATAACGGTATGACTGTCACCCAGAGATTTAATTAGTCTTCTAATCTCGATTATCTGCTTTGGATCAAGACCACTTGTTGGCTCATCCAGAATAATGACTTCGGGGTCGTGGATTATGGCCTGTGCAATACCTACCCGTTGGCGATATCCGCGCGACAACGTTGAGCACAGCTTTCCTGCAACATCAGCTACAAAACAACGCTCCATCGTTGAAGCAACACGGCTGTTTAACTCGCGAGAGGGTATCCCTTTTATCTGTCCCACGAACTTTAAGTACTCTTTAACTGTCATCTCAGGATAAAGAGGCGGGTTCTCTGGCAAATATCCGATGCGTTTGCGCACCTCATCTGGCTGCTCAATTACGTCATAGCCAGCAACCGTAGCGGTGCCTGAACTTGGCGGCGAATACGTTGCCAACATGCGTATGGTCGATGTTTTGCCGGCACCGTTAGGTCCAAGGAAACCAACTATGTCCCCTTTCTTTGCAGAAAACGTCACGTTTGTAACGGCGCTAAACTCGCCATATCTCTTGGAGATGTTTTTTACTTCAATCATATGACCTCTCTAGTTACGTGCATGTAATCTATGTGGCACAAAAAGCGCAAGGGCTGGTATCCTGCCAAAGATGAAAGATATCAATGTTTTGTATTCACGCATTAAAAATCTATTAGCCACGAGCGTAATTTTACTAGGCTCGATTTCGGCGTGCACGCCGCTAGTGTCCCCAGTGCCACTGTCGCCTTTTGAATCTCAGGCAAGGGGAGTAAAGGGGGATAGCGATAGTAAAGCGAGTTCGAGAACAGATGTGCGCCGCGCTCCGGGTGCGCGCTTAAATTTAGATAACGCGCTAGCGCAAGCCGGCACGAATGCAAATACGAAAAAAACCGTTCCGCCCGCCTCCGTTTTTGAAGTGCGTTGGTCCTTGCCAACAAGCAGCACAAACGTGACCGATTTTCGGATCGACTACGGTACAACTGAAACTAAATTAGCAAATTCAGTAAAGCTCGCGCGCAAAGAATTAGAATCCGAATATTCTCCCGATAAAAAGAGTTTGATTTTTCATCACCCAGTTTCTGTCGCCGGAGAAGTCTCAACGGTAGCTGTCCGCGTCACCGCCATCAGCGACGATCTCAAAGAAACCGCCAGCGCTATTTTCAGCTCACAAAGAGTTCAAAACTCTGGCAGTGAAAACGGATTTGAAGGGTCGTAAGGGTGGGTTTTAGAGAGCGCAGCGGTGGCGAAAAAGACTACACAGCGAAAGTTCTGAACTATCTACTTTCTTGAGTTGTAACTGGTCGGCATATTCACCAAAAGCCGCAATCTGAAATGCTCGACTCGACTGCCTTCGACCCAGAGCTCAGGCGAGCTTAAGGTTCCGTTCCAATTTCGTCGAAGAAAATCAATATTTTCAAGCATCTCGCTTGCCTCGACGTAGTTTTAACGAAGGCGGGCTCCCCTCGTAACGATTCAACTGCGCTTTCTGGGATGAACCCTCCGAGCAGTTTTTGCTGGGTGTGGGGTAGTCGGATCTTACGGCAGCTGACGATGTAAAATACTCGCGCTGCGATGCTACTTGTCCGCCAGAGATTTTGTGAGGCTGCTACATTCTCTCGATGCAACTTCCACCGGTGGGTGTAAATAAATATCATTTTTCGTCTCGTAGCTATTGACAGGTTTTCAGAGCACAATTTTTCGGGGACGCGAGTTAATAATAGAGTGGCCACTATCGGCGCGCATTTGAGCGCGGCAGTATAATATTGCTCGTCTTAGAAAATAATTCGTTTTGATGCCGATTCGTGCAGTGAGCGGGCCCCCAGGAGCTCGAAAAAACATGTGTTATACAAAGAGAAATATTAATTCGGAGATTACTTATAAATCTTTCTCTTTTATCTGATGCAGAATTAGCACAAACGCTATTGAAATTAACCGGTGATGAGCGCGCTGTAACACTCACAATCTTGCACCACCTTAACGAGCTTGAGCGCCGGGGAATATTCCGTGAGGCGGGATATTCTAGCTTATTCGATTACTGCACTAGAAAACTCAAGTACTCAGAGAGCAGTGCTGGCCGCCGAATAGCAGCTGCTCGAGCACTGTTGGTTAATCCTGAACTTGCGGAGTTATTTCTAAACGGCGAAGTAACTTTGTGTACAATTGCAACGGCTGCCAAAAGTATGAAGAACAACACAACGGCAGTGGCGGAAATCTGCAATAAATCTAAACGAGAAGTTGAGGCGTTAGTGAGAGCTGAAGAGGTACCTGCTAAGCCGCGTGAGGTTATAAGGGCGGTGACCATAACTGCACCATCTCTGCCATTATTGCCGCAGCCTCAACAAGAGGAGCGCGTATCAGTTAAGTTCTCACTGAGTAAAGAAACGTATCAACAATATGAAGAAGCAAGGGCTAAGCTTTCTAACTCAATTGATGGTGAGCTATCCGTAGAGGCTGTTTTCTCTAAACTTCTAGAGTTGTTCTTAAAGGCACCAAGGAAAGCTAAGCAGGATAGCACTCCCGATTCACGCTACATTCCAAAGCAGATTAAGCACGATGTCTATAAACGGGATGGCGGAAAGTGCTGTTATGTTTCTGCAGACGGCACGCAGTGCTCCGCTAAACTACATTTACAGTTTGATCATAAGCATCCGTTTGCTGCTGGCGGTGCTTCAAGTGCAGCTAATCTTAGGCTGCTCTGTCCGGCTCACAATAAGCTTTCAGCGGAGCAATATTTTGGGCGCTCATTTATAGATAGCTGTATTTCACCTCCATCGGGAGAGACACGGTGACGGGGGGCCATGATAAGGGGCTACACCGGTGTGCCGCGAAGTGCAGGCCCGTTTCCATCGTCAGCTGCCGTAAGATCC
>Ga0105046_10010531_pt1 | contig 14396 bp, 13 predicted proteins | sample MAT03_FD_78385 | JGI IMG/M metagenome (GOLD analysis project Ga0105046, IMG submission 78385) | Freshwater microbial communities from Lake Fryxell liftoff mats and glacier meltwater in Antarctica - MAT-03 (megahit assembly) | ecosystem: Environmental > Aquatic > Freshwater > Ice > Liftoff... | reverse complement strand
GATCAGGGTACCGACGCCCATGATGTCCATCATACTGCCGTATTCGCTCTTGGTCGGGGCGAAGTCGAACTCCAGCACCAAGGTCGCGGCGTTGATGAACTTCATCGTCACCATCGGGGTGCGGAAAACAGCGACGCCGGCGGCTTCCGCCATCTCGAACAGCACCGTGGGCGGCTTGGCGCCGCGCGACACGACGAGACAGGGAATGTGACGGGCGCACAGGGCCTGGCACCGGGCGCGCGCCTCGGTCTCACTGAGGCTCTTCAGGTAGGAAAGTTCCGCGCTGCCGAGCACCTGGATGCGGCGGTCGGCGAAGTAGCTGAAAAAGCCCGACAGTGCGAGGCCGGGGCGATTGATCGTGGGCTCCCGGATGCGCCGATCGAAGCCGACGCCCGGGCCGACCAGCTTCATCTGCAACGACTCGGAGTGGCGGGTGTAGAACTCGCCAACCGTCAGCGTGGGGTGTTTGGCTTCGGACGAGGTCATCAAGTGGCTGCACTCTAGCCACCTGCGAAAATCCGTCCAAAGCGGAAAATGGCCTTCGAGCGAAAAAAGTGCGTGGAACGCCGTTTGGGCGCTCCCACTTCCGCCTCTCCGCCCGAAAGCGGTGACATTTTCCCGACAGCGCGCCGATGCACCGACCTAAAATGTCGGCTCGATCAGGCCCAAGCCGTTGTCCTTGCGCCGGTAGAGGATGCTCACCTTCTCGGTTTTGGCGTTCTGGAAGACGACGAACTGGCGATTCGACATTTCCAGTTGCAACACCGCTTCATCCACGAACATCGGCTTCACCGGATACCGCTCGGTCTTGATGACGTCCGGTTGGCCTTCGGCTTCGTCGTGGAAGGCTGGCCCGAGTTCCAGGATCTGCTCCTCGATGTGGCGGATCGATTGGCCGCGCGGGCGATGATTGCGGAGGATCTTCGTTTTGTACTTCCGCATCTGCTGCGCGATCTTGGCGATCACGCCATCGATCGACGCATACATGTCGTCGCACTCGTGGCTGGCCTCGATGGTGATGTGGTTGTTGCAGTGCAGGATGATCTCGGCAAAGTGCCGGTGCTTCTCCACGTCGAGGATCACGTGCGCCTCGATGATGCGCGGGTAGTCGAGGTGCAGGTGCTCGATCTTCGAGGCGGCGTAGGCCTTGATCGGCTCGGTAACGCTGACATGACGGCCAGTGACTTTGATTGGGACGTTGACGTTGGCGGTTTGCATGTGTGGGTCCTTTCTTGGATTTCGGGGGTTACATCTGAAAGCTTTCGCCGAGGTAGACCTTGCGGGCCACGGGGTCGTTGAGCAGGAAATCCTTGTCGCCCTGCGTTACCACCTTGCCCTCGGAGATAAGGTAAGCACGATCCACGATGTTCAGGGTTTCGCGGACGTTGTGATCGGTGATGAGAATCGCGAGGCCGGAGTCGCCGAGGTTTTTGATGATCTGCTGCACGTCATACACAGCAATCGGATCAACGCCGCTGAATGGTTCGTCCAACATCAACAGACTCGGCTTGGTGACGAGCGAACGGGCGATCGTCAGGCGGCGCTTTTCACCTCCGGAAAGCGTGAGCGCGAGTTGTCTGGCGACGTGCTCGATGCCGAACTGCGTGAGCAGTTCCTCGCAGCGGTGTTTGCGCTCTTTCTTGTTCAGCGGCTGCGTCTCGAGGATCGCCATAATGTTCTCCTCGACGGTCATCTTGCGGAAGATCGACTCTTCCTGCGGCAGGTAGCCCATGCCCATCCGCGCGCGCTTGTACATCGGGAAATCGGTGACTTCCTGCTCCTTAAAATACACGCGACCGCTCGCCGGACGGACGAGGCCGACCACCATGTAAAAGCTCGTCGTTTTGCCCGCGCCATTCGGCCCGAGCAGGCCCACGATTTCGCCGCTGCGGCATTGAATATCGACGCCATTCACCACGGCGCGCCCGCCGTAGACTTTTACGAGTTTGTCCGTCCGCAGGACTTGCTGGCCGACCGCTGCTGGTTTGGTTTCGGAAATGACCACGGGGAAAATTAGAGCCCTTCCTTCTCCACGATCGTCGTCTTGTGCGGCCCTGTCGCCTTCATGCGCCCATCGCGGTTGAGGGTCATGATCGTGCCCGAGTCGGTCGCGATGACCTTGTTGATGTTCTGCAGCACCTCGGGCGAACCGTAGAGCACGATGTCGCCGCTCACCGCGTCGTAGGTCGCCTTGTCGGCTTTGCCCATACTCCGCGAGATCGTGCCATCGGCTTCGGTTTTGTCCTGCGTGATGATCACACGCTGCTCGCCGGTCGATTCGGCGACTGCTCTTTCAAGACCGCCGCTCTTTTTCTTCGCGGACGCTACATCGGGCTTCGGGGCCGGTTTGGCGGCGGCATCGGTAGCGGGCTTGGTCTTCGGATCGCTCTTGAGGTAGGCCGTGAGCTTGTCGCAGGACACGTTGAACTCCGGATCCTTCACGACCACGCTGCCGATGAAGATCGCGAGATTGGCCTTTTGATCGAAGGTCGCTTCGTTCGCGGTGATCTCCGTCGGCCCCTTCGACTTTTTTTCCTTCGGGCGTTTATCGGAGCGCAGTTCCTCGCCCGCGCGCACCGCTTCGCTGGCGCGAGCGGGGTCGAATAACGTCACCGGACCATCGTTCTTCGCGCTCGTCGGTTTCGATGGCGTCAGCGATTCGATCTGCTTGAGCAGATCCGTTTCCGAAAGAGGCTTCTCGCCCGGTTTTTGCGCGAGCGCTGCCGAGGCGAAAAGCGCGGCGAGCGTGAGGGACAGCAGGGGATGGTGTTTCACTTGGTTTTGGGCTTGGGAGTGGCGGGCGTTTCGGCCGTTTCATTGGCCAGGTCGTAGATCAGCATGCGGACTTTTCCGCCGAGGCCACCCGCTTTGGTTTTGGTATTAAAGACCATCGTATTGCCGGTGATCTCGAAATCTTCGCGTTGAATCTTCACCGCCTGGTTCGTCGTCAGCACACTGGTCTTCAGGTCCATCACCGAAGTCGGCAGATCGATCGTCATCTCGGGCTCGCCTTCATCATCAAACGTCTCCACCTGCAACTGGGACATCTCCACGTGCGACTCGTCGATCCGCCGCGCCACGCCGATCGTGAACCGCATCTGCAGTTTCCCCTGCTCGTCGCGATACGGGATTTTCAAACCCTTCGCGTCCTTCCCCTCGGGCATGGGGATATCGATCGCCTTTTCCTCGTCGGTTTCCTTTTTCTTCTCCTTCTTCTTGGCCTTTTTTTCGCCGGGCTCTTTCAAGTCGGACTTCTTGGGTTGGTCTTCGGCGCCCTTCGCCGCCATCGCCCCCATCGTGAGGAGACCAGCAGCGAAGACCGCGACGAACTTAGCGAACGAGGTCATGAATTTGACGCAATTGTTTCAGTAACCCGGGCAATTGTGCGAGCGGAATTTGATTGGGCCCGTCCGACAGCGCCTGGTTCGGGTCCTCGTGCGTCTCGATGAAAATGCCGTCGCACCCAGCGGCCGCGGCCGCGCGCGCCAGCACCGGCGCGAGGATTCCGTCGCCGCCCGTCTTGTCCCCTGCCCCGCCCGGACGCTGCACCGAGTGCGTCGCGTCGAAGACCACGGGATACCCTGCCTCGCGAATCCAGTAGAGAGAGCGCATGTCGGCCACGAGATTATTGTAGCCAAAGGTCGTCCCGCGTTCCGTAAAAAAGAATTGGTCGTTGCCGAAGGCGAGCAGCTTGTCCGCAATATTTTTCACATCCCACGGCGCGAGGAACTGGCCCTTCTTCACATTCACCACCCGCTTCGTCTCCGCCGCTGCCTGAATCAGATCCGTTTGGCGGCATAGGAACGCCGGGATTTGCAGGATATCGATATACTCCGCCGCGATCCGCGTCTCCTCCGGCGAATGCACATCCGTCGTTACCGGCACGCCGAGTTCCTGGCCGATCGCCGCGAGGATCGCGCAGCCTTCGCGCACGCCGAGACCGCGGAACGATTTCCCCGAAGTCCGGTTCGCCTTGTCATAGCTCGCCTTGAAGACGAACTGCACCCCGACCTCCGCCGCGATGCCTTGAATCTGCCGCGCCATGCGCCAGACGAATTCCTCCGACTCGATCACACATGGACCGAGGATGAAGAGCGGTTCCGGCCCGCCCAGACGGACGGACCCGATGGAAAGCACTGGAAACGCCACCCGCTTAAGCCCCGTAGCTCTTGGTGAAACGCTTGCGACTTTCCTCCGGCGCCGGCGGCTCGGGCGCAGCGGGAGCCGGTGCCGGTGCCGGTGCAGGAGCGGGCGCCGCGGGTTCTGGGGCGGGCGCACTGGCCGCGAGAGCTTCGGGCTCGGGATCGGAGGCCAGCGATTCTCCGGGGTGGAAGCCTTCCGTGCGCGCCGCTACATACTCAAACGCCTGCTCCATTTCCTCGACCGCGCTATCGATGATCTTCTGCTCCTCGGCGGAAAGGTTCCCCGCGGTCTTCGCGCGGATCACCGAGAGTTGATCGATCAGCACCCGGGCCATCGGGATATTCACATAGGCCTGACCTGTGCGCGGGTCAGGCATCTGACCGAGGCAATGCGCGGTGTTCTGCGTCTGCATCATAATGAACTCGATGAAGATCTGCGACATCTCGCCCGCTTGAAAAGTATTCGTTTGGATTTCGGCCATAGACTAAAAGACTAAGCGCGCCACTCGGGCACCGCGAAATCAATTTTTACGAATTTGACGACCACGGATCTTCGCGCCGGACTACTCCGGCCGGACGATCACGATGATCGAGGGTTGCGCGAAATACTTCCGCGCCACTGCGGCGACTTGCTCGACGGTCAGAGCCTCGATCTCGCGGCGCTGCTCCAGGTGGTGGGCGTGACCGAGGCCGTAGAGTTCGTCGAGCGCGACTTGGAAGGCGAGGGCGCCGTTGCTTTGGTTGCGAATTTCCTGCTGGCCGATGGCTTTTTCCTTGGAACGCGCGAGTTCGGCGGGCGTGAGGCCGGCGGCGGCGAGCTTGGCGATCTCGTCGAGCAGCGCTGCTTTCACGTCGGCGATTTTCTCCGGCGCGGTGCCGAGGTAGAAGGTGAACATGCCGCGCGCCAGCCCGCTCATCTGGCTGCTGCCGACGAAGTAGGCGAGGCCCATCTCCTCGCGGATGCGGAGGAAAAGGCGCGAACCGAGATCGCTGCACGCTTCATCGATGATTTCCAGCGCTGTGGAATCTGGGCTGAACAAATCGACGCCGGGAAAACCGACCATGAGCACAGCCTGCTCCTTGTCTTTAATCTCCTCGACCTCGCGGCCGGCGATCAGCGCAGGCGGCTCAGGCACGTGGGCGAGAGCGAGTTGTCCCGCGGGCAGGTCGCCGAGCGCGGCCTCGACAGCAGCGCGGACTTCCTCGGCACGCACGTCGCCGAAGACGGCGAGAACGCCATTGCGGGCGACGAGGATTTCATCGCGAAAAGCGGTGAGATCGGGCGGCGTGAGGCGGGCGACGGATTCCGGGGTGCCAGAGATGCGTCGCGCGTAGGGATGCGTGCCGAAGAGTTCGGCGCGGAGAAGATTGCGCGCGACGACGGTCATCTCCTCCTCCTCGGCCTTGAGCGAAGCGAGTTGCGCTTCCTTTTCGCGAGCCACCGCCTTCTCGGGCATCGTGGCGTTTTTCAAAACATCGGCGAGCAAACCGAGGCCGGTGCCGAAGTCGGGCCGCATGACGCGCACGGAAACGCTCAGGCTGTTGTTGCCCGCATCGCTGCCAATGCTGCCCCCAAGTTCCTCGATCTCATCCGCGATCTGCCCGGCGGTGCGCGTGGTCGTGCCTTTGAGCAGCACCTTGGAAAGCAAGCGCGTAAGGCCGCTGTGGGCCCCGGTCTCGGCGAGCACGCCGGCCTTGAATGCCGCAGTCATCGAGACGAGCGGGAGGCGATGGTCTTCACGGACGAGGAGGCGCAGGCCGTTCGAGATCTCGAATTTCTGCACCGGCCCGGCGGTGATCGCGGCGCTGGCGGCTTCGATTTTCGCGAGGGTGCCTTCGGGGTTCAGCGAGACGACGTTCAGGTTGCGATCGACGAGATAAGTCGCGAGGACGCGCTGGATGTCGGCGGCGGTGACGCGCTGGATGGCTTCGAGATAGTCGCGGGAAAGGTCGAGGTTGCGGGCGAGGATCCAGTTCGAGCCGAGATCGGAAGCGCGGCCGCGCATCGTGGTGACGCTCTGCAACTGGTGGCTGAGCGAGCCTTTCTTGGCCTTGGCGAGTTCGCGCTCCGTCGGGCCGTGTTCGCGGAGCCGCTGGATGAGGCGGAAAATCTCGACTTCGACGGCGCGGCATTTGTCGGCGTCGAGGATGGCATCCACGCCGAAGAGCCCGCCCTGCCCCGGCGCATAGCACCACGCATCCACAGAGTGAACGATGGCGAGGTCTTCGCGCAGGACTTTATAAAGATGCGAGCTGCGTCCGCTGCCGAGAATCGTCGCGGCGACATCGAGCGCGGGCACATCGACATGCGACGCCGGCGGCGTGTGCCAGGCGAGGTGGAGGCGCGTGTGCTCGGTCGCGAACTCGCTGTGCGCGTCGCGCCGACCGTGCTGGGGCGGCTCTTTGGGAATGTAAACGGGCGGCTGCGCCTGCCGCGGATGCGCAGCGAAAAGCTCGGCGATCTGCGCGTGGACGCGCTCGGCATCCACGTCGCCGACGACGACGAAGAACATGTTGTTCGGGATGTAACGGCTCTTGTAGTAGGCCATCACTTCGTCGCGCGTCAGGCTATTAAAGACGTCGAGGTAACCGATGATCGGGTGCCGATATGGATGCTCGCGGTACGCCGTGGCGAAAAGCGCCTGGCCGCTCATCCGATCGGGATCGTCCATGCCCATGGCGAACTCGCGCCGGATGACCTCCTGCTCCTTCACATATTCGTCTGCCGGCAGCGTGGAGTTCATCACCGCATCGGCGAGGAGATCGAGCGCGACGGGCACGCCTTTCGCCGGAATATCGATCCAGTACACGGTGCGATCGAAGGACGTGTAGGCATTGATGTAGCCGCCGGCGTCCTGCACGCTCTGGGCAAAGGCGCTGGCCGCACGAGTCGGCGTGCCTTTGAAAAGCATGTGCTCGAGCAAGTGCGAAAGGCCACCGCCGAGGTGCTCGCCTTCGTGAACGCTGCCGGTCTCGATCCACGCCTGCACGCTGGCCACCGGGGCGCTGTGGTCTTCCTGCACGATGAGACCGAGCCCGTTGGGTAGCGTCCAAGTGCGCGCGGTGACGGCGGGGAAGTGGATGGGCTCGCCGGTGTCAGAGCCCGTGGGAGGCTGGGACTTCATAGGGGAAATGGGACCGCCGTTAGCGGACCGCGGCCCGGGGATCAGTGGAGTTCCTCCGCGGGCTGGACGGGACAGGCGACCGCTTTTTCGGGGAGAAAAGGTGCGACGAAGGCCTCGTGAAAATCATAGACGCCCGCGAAGTCTTCCTTCGAGTCGGTGTCGGTCTTCCCGAAGACGCCCTCGCGGATGAAATTGTAAACCATCTCGCCGAAGTCCTCACACCGGCGCACGCCCCAGTAGTTGAAGACAGTCAGAACCATCGGGCCGAACTGTTTGAGCGCATACTGGCGGACGCCTTCGAGGAGTTGCTGTCCGGTGACGTGATCGGTGCCTTCGCGGGCCTTCTTACGCAGCTTCACGGTGAAATCGAGGGCATCCCTGAGAAAAATGTAGGCTTCACGACCATACCGCGAATCCTGCTGGACGATGAGGTCGAGTTTTTCTCCGAAGTCGAGTTTCTGCATAGAGGTTTGGCGCGCCGGAGAGTTCGCGGAAACGCGTGCTGGCGCCGCACGAAGCCGCGCCTACACTGCATGACCGACGACGTGAAAATGAATCACGCTCCCCAACAACGCCGCGAAGCTAAGCACGAGGTCCGGCAGCGTCAACTGCCACGTCTCTTCGCCGTGACTCTGGCGGGATTGCTCCTCCTGCGCCCCTTTCCCGCGAAGACCTCAGGGACCGCCCCTCGTGAGGAACTCCAAGCCGCAAAGATGATGGAGACCGCGCTTTTCGCCCGGCAGGCGGGCGCGGAGGAGTGGAAAAAACTGGAGCGCGCCTACGCGGATCTCGTTGCCAAATATCCCGCCGACGCCGCGGTGCGAAATGCGCAGGGGGAATTCCTATGGACGATCGGCGAGCAGGGCCGTGCGATGGAGTCGTGGCTCGCCGCGGAGAAGCTGGAGCCGGGTAATGCCGTGGTGCTGGATCACCTCGGCGATAGCTATCTCGCGGAAGGAAACGCTCAAAAGGCGGCGGCGTTTTATCGCCGAGCGGCAACGAGCTCGCCGGCCAACGCCGCGTATCATTTCAGCTACGCGAACGTGGCGTTCCTCTTTCGTCATCAACTGCTCGACGCCGACCACGCGGATGCGGATTCGCTTCTCCGCGATGCGCTCGCGCATTTCGCCGAAGCCGCGCGTTTGCAGCCACTCGATGCGGAATACGCGCGCGCTTACGCCGAAACTTTCTACAGCGTGCCCGACCCCGATTGGCGCGCCGCACTCCGCGCGTGGCAGCACTTTCACGAGATCTCTCCGCGCAAAGATTTCGCCTTGCTAAACCTCGCGCGGGTTCACATGAAATTGGGCAATAAACCCGAGGCGCGTGAGATTTTAGCCCGCATTCAAAGCCCCGAGTTCAACCGATTGAAGGCCCGCCTCCAGGAACGAATTGAGACGGAATGACTCCATTTTGAGGTTGTTTCCAGAGTAAATCTGGATTTCCTAGATCCGGGAGAGTTTGACCGCTTGAAGGCGCTGAAAATTCCTGCAAACCCGTCATTGACGACGGTCTAGGGAGCTTCTACGCTCCACGCCCGCTACCCAAAACTCTTCAACTCAACCCATCGCTAAGGGAAATCACATGCCAGAAGTCATCGTTCGCAAAGGAGAGCCAATCGACCGCGCTCTCAAACGCCTCAAGAGCAAACTCGACGCCGAAGGGATCATGGACGAAGTCCGTCGTCTCCGGGCGTATGAAACGCCGACGCAGAAATCGAAGCGCAAAGCCAAGGCCAACGCCAAGCGCGCGAAAGCGAAGTTCCGCTTCAATAGCCCCTCCTAGTCGGGCTCGCGGAAAAGTTTCCGCTTATTCCATTTTAGTTTAGGAAACAGCCAGTCCCGTTTGGATTGGCTGTTTTTCTTTTGCGGCTTTACGCGGGTTCGCACTCGCAAACGACGCGGAAGCCGACGTCGTTCGACGAATAGTCCGGGAGATTGAAGTTGCGGGCGGTGGCGCGGAGGTTCGACACGCGCGATTTCCAGCTCCCACCGCGGTAGAGGCGCTTGGCGCCGCCCATCGGTCCGCGCGGATTTGCGCGCTCCTTGCTCTTGTAGGTCTCGAATGAATCGAGGCACCACTCGAAGACATTCCCCGACATGTCCTCAAGGCCAAACGGACTCGCCCCCCGCGGATAACTTCCGACGGGCGAGGTTTCCGCAAAGCCGTCGTCGATCACATTATCCTTCCACGCAAAATTCGTGAGCTTGTCGGCGAAGTTCGCGAGTTGGCCGCTATCGAGCAAGTCGCCCCATGGGAAAGTTCGCCCATCCGAACCACGCGCGGCGTATTCCCACTCCGCTTCGGTCGGAAGGCGGTATTTCTTGCCCTCCTTCGAGCTCAGCCAGTGGCAAAATTTCTCCGCGTCCTTGCTGCTGATATAAACCACCGGATGATTGCCATCCGCCCACGGCGCGCGCTTGTTGGCATGAGTCGGGTCAAACTTTTCATACTGGGCATTGGTCACCGGGAAACGCGACATGTAGAAGCAACTCACAGTCACCTGCGCGACAGGCTGCTCGTGCGGCGCAGCGTCGCGGGCCGTGCTCCCCATCAGGAACGCCCCCGAAGAGACGAGCAGCATCTCCGCGCCTGCACTGTTCGTGTAGTTCGGAAAATCCTGCCGCTCCTGCGCTCGGGAAAGCGGCGAGACATTGATCGCAGCCTCCTTCGGCACGGGCGCCACCGGTATAGGATCAGGCTTTTTCGGCGCCGGCGCCACCGCAGGAGCAGACACCTGCTTTGGCGCAACCATCGTGGCTCCGCGGGCCGGAGGAGCCATCGGCGTCGGCGGCATCCCGCTCGCTTCTTCGAGGTAATCGTCGATCAGGTCCTCCGCCTGACCGCCCGTGAGCCCGAGACTTTCGCCCATGTTGCACAAAGCATCGCGCTGATCATCGGTCATCTCGTCGCCATCGAGGGCCAGTTTCGAAAGCCGCAGCATCCGCCGAAATTCGGCAACAGGGTCCCTGGAATCAACGTCCCCTCCACCTGCCGGGACAGCCATCGGGTACGTGGGAGCAGCGACGAACATGGTCGCCGCCACGCGCTGGGCTCCGACGCGCGCCAGTTCTTCCTCGACGGCCGCGTGCATGTCGTCGCGGGAAAGCCCGAGGCCCCGCCCGCGCTCGTAGAGGCGCTTCTCATCTTCCTCGCGCAACCGGTTTTCACCCAGTGCAAAGACCAGCAGTTTTTTGAATTCACCCAGCGCCTCCTGCACGATCTGCAAATGCAATTGCCGGTCGAAAATCGCCCGCCCTTCCGCATCGAGCAACTTGGTCCGAGCCTCCGCCAGAAACGCCGGCGCTTCATCCATCCCCGACCGCAGCATTTGCGATAGCGGATTACTCGGCTGGTTCTTGAGCGGAAGCTTTTTCTGCCACCAGATCAGAAGCTGCCGGCAATTCTCCTCGATCTGATCCGGGCTCGGATTGGATTCATAGGAGAGACATAGCCGCGCATAGAGGTCGTCGGAGCTGTAGCTCCTCCAGCCCTCCCAACGAAGCGGATTATCAGGAATCGGGTTCGGTAGCGCCACGCACGGATGAACGTTAAAAACTGCTCAACTAAACCACCTTGATCTGTAAGAGGTCAGCGGTCGCCATTTCGATTTCGCTATCTGAAAGGCCGGTATTGCGCGCGATCTGCACGCGATTCTGGCGGCCGTAGGCGTCGACGATGACTTCGAGCACTTGGTTTTCGTTGTAGGTGTAGGTCAATTCGACCGGGGACCCCTTCGGCAAAAACGGCGGCAGTTCGATGTCGCAGATGCCGAGCGGAGTGCATTCGCCAGGCACCGTGCTCTCGCCTTCCACGACGCGGACGATCGCGTTCTTCATGTTCGCCTTGGCCGTGCCGAAGGAATTCTTCGTCTCCACGGGCACCGGCGTCATTTTGCGGATCATGGGGAAAACATACTCTTCCACTTTTCCATCGTCCCAGAGGACGACACCGAGGGTGTGAGTTGTGATGTTGGTGACCTTGATCAGCGATCCATCGTCGCTGGAAAATTGATCGCGCACTTCCTGTGGCAACACCCGCTCCCCGAGTCGGTCTTCTTCGTTGAGCAGCGAAAGGACGCCCTGCACCGCCGCACCGACCGCCACCGCTTCATCCGGGCTCACGTCGTCGGCCACGGGCACATTCGAGATTTGTTTGATCATCTCTCGCACCGACGGCATGCGCGACATACCACCAGTTAGCAGGATGCGATCGACTTTAGTCCAGTCGAGGCCGGACTCCTGCATCACGATTTCACAGATCGTTTTGCACTTTTCGATGAGGTGACGGCAGCGGTTCTCGTACTCGTCCCGCGTCAGGTCGAGCTTCACGCTCTTGCCATTGAAGCTGTGGACGATCGTAGTGCGGGTGCGGCTGGAGAGCTGGATCTTCGCGGTCAGCGCGCGGTTGTAGAGATCCTGATAACTCTGCAGATCGAGCAGCGGGTTTTCGCCATGGATCTTGTCGAACTCATCCGCCACCCAATTGACGATGATATCGTCCCAGTCCTTGCCCCCGAGCCGGTGGTCACCATTGCTCGCCAACATCCGGATGTGATGGTCTTCGATCTTCATGATCGTGACGTCGAAAGTGCCTCCGCCCAAGTCGAAGACAAACACAGTTTGATTCGAGTCGAGTTTGTCGAGGCCGTAAGCGAGCGCCGCCGCAGTCGGCTCATTGATGACCTGCAACACGTTCAAGCCCGCGAGTTGCCCAGCGTGCAAAGTCGCCGTTCGCTCGGCGTCATTGAAATAAGCCGGAACCGTGATCACTGCATCCGTCACCCGTTCGCCGAGATACTTCTCCGCGTCGTTCTTGAGCTTCTTGATGATCAGCGCCGAGAGTTCCTCCGCGGAATAAATTTTCCCGTTAAATTCGCGATGAAACTGCGCCTTGCTCTTGCCCATTTCGCGCTTCACGAAATCCACAATCTTCTCCGGCTCGGCCACCGCGTTCTGCTTCGCCATGGTGCCGACGATGGCGTTCGTGCCATCGAACAGGATCACCGATGGCGTGATGCGTTCGCTTTCCGCGTTCGGGATGATCTGGGGCTTTCCGTAGGCGTCGATGTGGGCGATGGCGCAGAAGGTCGTGCCCAAGTCGATGCCCACGGCTTTTCGCTGGGCGTGGGCTTTGTCGGATTCACTCATGTGGGAGGGATGAAATTCTCAAATTAGTTGCTCGCAGGTTACATGCCCCGCTCCGGGACGCATTTACTTTTGCGACGATGCATTGGCCAGCGCGACAAGGAAACCTTCTTTCCATTTTTTGATGATCACTTCCTCGGCGCGCAGGACGCGTCCCTTCCACGAAAAGCCCCGCTTCACGCTGCGCACGATCGCGCCTTCATCATCTGGATCCTCCGCCATCTCCACCGCGACAGCCCGCTGCGTCTGCTTGTCGAGTTTGCCGAAGCCGACCGGCAGAATCATGACTTCCAGACGCGCCAGCACTTCGATGATGAATTCGCAGTTGTGCTCGATGTTCGTATCCATCGTCTTGAGGTGATCGAGCAGCTCGATCGCCGGTTCGGAGGGCAGTTGGGCCGCCTCGGCGACAGCCTCCTGCATCTGCCGGTGAATCGTCGTCAGGTCATCGTAAAGCGAGATGAGATCGCGAATGATCGGCTTGTGAACCGACTCGAGGAGAAAGCCGTCCTTGTAGCCTTTGAGTTCCTCGTGCAACGCATCGAACATCCGCTGGTTCAGGCCGTTCTTCTGGTCGAGCAGATCGTGTAAACCATCGATCAAACCCGGGAGATCGGCACGGACGGCCACAGATTGGTCGCTCACCTTATCGAGCTTGTGCAAAACGGTCGAATTCTCACCCGCGGCGCGCGTCACCGCTTCCAGCCCTTGGACGAGCGGGCGGAGCATCAGTGGCAGACTCACATATGATTTCGCCATCCGCTCTTCCACGCGCCGGGTGATCTCCTGCTCTTTTTCTACGTCAGCGCGACGGAGGGCAGCCTCGCGATCCTCGATTTTTTGTTCCGCTTCCTTGAAGAGACCACGCAATTGCGCATCAAAATCCGCGTCGAGATTCTCTTCTTGTTGAGGCATACAGCGACCTTGTTTAGCCAAAACCACGCCAACCCCGCGGGATTTCTAGAAAATTAAGAGATTCCCGGGGCCCCTAAGAACCGTAGAAACCCTTAATCGCCTTCATCAATCCCGGGATGTCGTACTGCTTGGCCTCCACGTCCACCGCCAAGCCGTGATCGCGCATCGTCTGGGAGGTGATCGGTCCGATCGACGCCATCTTCAGACCGGGCGGCAGCGGAAGCTTCAGCGCCAGAAAGTTTTCCACCGTCGAGGAACTCGTGAACGTGATCAAGTCCGCACCCTCCGCCTTAAACCGCGCCAGTGCACCGCTCAGATCCTCAGTCTCCGGCACCGTGCGATACGCGACCGCCACATCCACGATCGCTCCGAGCTTGGCCAGTTCGTTGGGCAGGACATCCCGCGCCTGCTCGGCTCGCGCCAAAAGGATGCGCTGATTCTCAATCGTGCTGTCTTTTTGAAACGCCTTCACGACCGCCTCGGCCACATATTCATCCGGCTGCAAATCCACGTGCAGATGAAATTCCCGCACCTTTGCCGCCGTCGCCGGACCGATCGCCGCGATGCGCGCTCCGCCGATCTCCCGCGCGTCCTTGAAGAGCTTGTAGAACATCTCGAAAAACGCCGTCACCCCGTTCGGGCTCGTGAAAACAATCCAGTCGTAGCTGTGCGCGTCCTGCACGAGTTGGCCGAACTCGAGCAAATCCTTCGGCGGTTCGATACGGATCGTCGGGATTTCAAAAACGTCCGCTCCAAGCTGTCGCAGCCCGGAACTCAAGGCCCCAGCTTGCTTCCGCGTCCGCGTGACCACGATCCGCTTGCCGTAAAGCGGGCGCGTCTCAAACCAGTTCAGCGAATCCCGAAGCGTGACCACCCCGCCCATCACCGCCACCGCTGGCGCCTTGAAACCCGCCGCCTCCACCTTCGCCGCCATGTCCCCGAGCGTCCCGCGCAGAGTTTGCTGCTGCCCGGTCGTCCCCCAGCGCACCAGCGCCATCGGCGTCTCGGGCGCCGCGCCGTTCTCGATCAACCGCGCGGTGATCACCCCGATCCGCTCCACGCCCATG
>Ga0105046_10010530_pt1 | contig 14396 bp, 17 predicted proteins | sample MAT03_FD_78385 | JGI IMG/M metagenome (GOLD analysis project Ga0105046, IMG submission 78385) | Freshwater microbial communities from Lake Fryxell liftoff mats and glacier meltwater in Antarctica - MAT-03 (megahit assembly) | ecosystem: Environmental > Aquatic > Freshwater > Ice > Liftoff... | reverse complement strand
TGGCCGCGGCGGGGTCTCGGTAGAGGGCATCGGACAACCTCCAGGGTGGTGCGGATTACCGGATCGGCTTCTCAACAAGCCAGGCAGGTGAAAGAATACGCGGCACGGTGAGGCGTGAGTCAGGGCTCCATGCCCTGCCTGCAACTACTGTAATGCAATCGCGTCGAATCACGCCGGTTGCGTTCCGGATCGTCGACCGGTCCGGACCGCGAACCCGTCATCCGTGGAGACCCTCATGCGAAGCCGCAGCCGAAATGGCGTTTCCGCAGCCCTCGCCGCCTGTACCCTGGGCATGTCGTTGCCAATGCTGGTGCCGGCCAGCGGGCTTGCCCAGGACTTCCCGGCCAAGCCGGTGCGCATGGTGGTCGGGTTCACACCGGGCACCACGGTCGATATCCTCGGGCGGCTGCTTGCGCAGCGGCTCGGGGAGCGCTGGGGCCAGCAGGTGGTCGTCGAGAACATTCCGGGGGCGAGCAGCACCATCGCTGCGGCCGCAGTGGCCCGCGCCCCGGCCGATGGCACCGCGTTGTTCAAGGCGATGGCGAAGGTGGACATTACCGAGATTCCGTACAAGTCGAGTACGCAGGCGCTCACCGACGTTATGGGCGGGGAGATGCTCAACTATCCGAGCCTCGCCGCTGTGCTGCCGCATGTGCGCTCGGGGCGAGTCAAGGCGCTCGCGGTCAGCGCTGCGAAGCGCTCGGCAGCGCTGCCCGATGTGCCGGCGATGGCAGAGTTTTTGCCCGGCTACGAAGCGAGCGGCTGGTACGGCGTTCTGGTGCCGGCGAGTACCCCCGCGCCGCTGGCCTCGCGGCTGCACAAGGAAATCGCGAGCGTGCTCGAAATGCCCGAGGTCGGCGAGAAGATGAGCGCCCAGGGCGCCGAGGTGATGGGCAACACGCCCGAAGCGTTCGCGCGCTTCATGCGCGAAGGGCGCGACAAGTGGGACGTGGTGCTCCGCAAGCTGAACATACCGCTCCTTTGACCCGGAGTCCCCTGCGTGCGGCGGCGGCCGGGAGAGTCGTGCGCGATGTTGGTCAGCCTGCGGGTCGATGACGCCGCTCGGCACTGATCGGAATATGACATAGTCGCGCCTTCTCCCTGCAGCCGGTGGATTCCGCCCCGGCGGCAGGCCCTCCGATCAGGGCCGTCTCACCGATGACTTCGAGCTTGCAGGCGGGCGAGACCTCCATCGCCTATCTCGTCTTCACCCTCACCTTCAGCCACGCGATGGCCACCACCGCGCTGATGCTGCTGCCGGCGGTGGCGCCGCTGGTTGCGCTCGAGTACGGCGTCGACCCGTCGCTGGTCGGCTACTACATCACGATCGTGAGCGTCGGCCTGATCACCTCGCTCTTGACGGTGAGCAACTTGAGCCGCCGGGTGGGTGGCAGCCGGACCGCCCAGATCGGCCAAGGGCTGGTCGGTATAGGGATGCTGCTGATGCTGCTGCCGTCGATCGGCTTCGTGGTGGCCGGGGCGCTGGTGATCGGCCTGGGCTTCGGCACGCTGGCGCCCGCGGCCTCGGCGCTGCTGGTGCGGTTCGCGCCGCCAGCGCGGCGCAATCTGGTGTTCTCGATCCAGCAGACGAGCGTGCCGATCGGCGGCGCGCTCGCCGCGATCGGCGGGCCGCTGATGGCGGTCAGCTTCGGCTGGCGGGTCGCGTTCCTGTCGGCGATCGCGCTGCTGGCCGCCGCCGTCGTACTTCTGCAGCGCGGCCGCGTGCATTGGGACGACGATCGCGACCCGGCGCAGCGCGTGCTGGCGCGCAGCCCGTTCGACGGTTTGCGTACCAACTGGGCGGACCCGCGACTGCGCCGCCTGTCGCTCGTCGGCATGTCGTTCTGCTGGGCGCAGTTCTGCCTGGCGACCTTCGCGGTGGTCGCTTGTGTCGCCGTGCTCGATATGAGCCTGATCGCTGCCGGGCTGGTGCTGATGGTGGTGCAGGTGACCAACGCAGTGGGCCGGATGCTCACCGGCTGGATCGCCGATCGCATCGGCAGCGCGGTGCGCGTGCTGCGCTGGATGGCCTGGGCGATGCTGATGCTAAGCATCGGCTTCCTCTGGCTGGCACCGGGGTTGCCGACCGCGGTCGTTTATGTGTTGTTCGCCGCGTTCGGGGTGACTTCGGGTGCATGGGCGGGCATCCTGATGGCCGAGGTCGGGCATCTCGCCGGACCGGGCAAGGTGGCGGCCGTGATGAGCGGCACGCTGCTCTACGTGAACCTCGGCAAGCTGTCCGGGCCGGCGGCGTTCGCGCTGATCTACAGCGTCACGCAGAGCTACAACATCGCGTTCGCGCTGCTCGCGGTGCCGGCCGCGCTGGCGATCTGGTGCCTGCGGCCGCTGGTGCGGCAGAAGGTGGAGCTGCAGCGGGCCTGAATGCAGCGCGCCCCGCGGCTGCCCGCCGCGGGGCGCGGCTACTGGACTTGGAGCATCCGCACCGCCACGATCCGCCGGAGGATAGGAACTCAAGCCGCATTCTGAACGTACCGCTGGCCGAATCGACGAGGTCATCGACGAACGTGACGCCATACTTGGCATACCTGGGGGCAGACCCGCGGGTCTGCCCCCGATCGGGCGCCCGATCAGACTTGGGTCGCCAGCAGCCGCCACCGCCCCAGCCACGCGAACAGTCCCAGGCCGCCGAGCAGCAGCCAGGCGCTCGGGGGCAGCGGGATCACCGTGGTGCCTCGGGGCTGCACCACGGTGCCCGAGAGCACCCGTTGGGCGTTGGTCGGCAGATCGAGGCCGAAGCCGTTGAACGAGAACCCGCTCCGGCTCACCTTCTGGCTGAAGAAGCCCAGCGGGGCGCTGCCAAGCAGGTTCGCGAAGAGATCCGCCGTGCTCTGCTGTGCATCCAGCCCCGGGTTGGCGGTGCCCGGACCGAACGGGTTGAAGCCCGAGAAGCTCAGGAACGAGGTGCCCGCCGCGCCGCTCAAGGTGCCCTACAAGGTGTCCGACGGTGCACCGCTCGGGGCGCGGTTCCACGCCGCCAGCCGCCCGGTCAGGTTGCCGCCCTGGTTCACGCCGCCAAAATCCAGCGTGAACGTGTTGCCCGCACTTTCGTTGAAGCTGCCCGCCCCGCTGTTCTGGCGCAACGCCGCCTGCGCGACATTGTTCAACCGCTCGGCCAATGCCACCGTCGCGCTGCCGGTCACATCCGCCAGGTTCGCGTTCTGGCTGCGGGTGGCGACCGTGGCGCTGCGGCTCAACTTGCCAGCGGTGGCGGTGCTCAGGCCCACCGTCATCGCGGCGGAGTTGGCTGCCGCGCCGGCGATCAGGAAAGGACAAGACTGCAGGTTAACGCTGGCAAACCCCGTAGCCTGGTCTCAAACAGGTATCAAACCATAACAAAATACGGGCCAGGCAGAGACTGCTTGTCGACCATCCATTTCAAGGTATGGACGCGCATTGACGCTCTTGCCCGCATGACGCACGGTGGTCAGATCAAGGAGGGTCGGATGAACGCGTCACTCATATGCGTGTGTTCCTCATTGCGCGCGCTGTCAGGCGCTGTCTCCGTCCTCGGCATGCTCGCCCTATTACTCCCATCGGCGGTGTCTGCGCAGCAATTTCCGGCGCGGCCAGTGCGTTTCCTGATTCCGCTCGCGCCTGGTGGCGACGTGGACATTACCGTTCGCGCGGTTACCCCGCGACTCAGCGCGTTCTGGGGACAACTTGTCGTCGTCGATAACCGGCCTGGTGGCACGGGCGCCATTGCATTGGAGATGGCCGCGCGCGCTCGGCCCGATGGCTACACGATCGCGCTCATCACTGGTACCCATACCGCACGGGAGGCCACTCACGCAGGCAACCTGCCTTATGGCCTGGTGAAGGACTTTGCACCGGTCACGTAGATGACTCAGCAATCCTATGTGCTCGTGTTGCACCCTTCGGTGACAGCTAAGTCGATAACAGAACTTCGATACCAGAACTGATAGCGCTGGCGAAGGCAAAGCCGGGCAGTCTGACTGACGGCTCGGCCGGCCAGGGCAGCCTGCAGCATCTGTCGGGGGCTCTATTGAACGCGTTGACCTCCGCCGATCTGCCCCACGTTGCCTACAAGGGTGGCGGACCGGCACTGGCTGATCTGCTCGGTAGGCAGATCAGCAGGGTGTTCGCGACGCCGCCCGAATCCGTGCCGTATATCAAGGCCAATCGGCTGCGTCCATTCGGCGTTACCAGCCCGACGCGGTTCCCGGCGATGCCTGATCTGCCGTCGATCGAGCGTTTCAAAACCGATGGCGTGGCGCTCGTCGGGTCAGCGCCTGGCGAGTTCCAGAACACATCCACGCCGAGATCGGAAAAAGGTAGCAGGTTGTCAAAGCGGCAGGCATCCAGGGCAACTGATGTCGACAGTGCGCTACCTGGGAAGGAAAAGATGATGCGCGTGGGATTCATAGGCTTGGGTACGATGGGCGCCCCCATCGCGCTCAATGCGATCAGGGGCGGCTTCGAGTTGACGGTACACGACGTGCGCAAGGCAGCAGCCGAACCGCATCTGAAAGGAGGCGCGAGTTGGGCCGATAGTGTTGAAGATGCAGCACTGCGCGCGGGCCGCGCAGGTCAGACTTGAGCAGCGGCAGGCGGTGGAGGCCTGAACGCGGGTCGTGCGCAGATAGGTTCAGCCCGGTTTGTCCTCTGACGACCGAACCGTCGCCTCCCGGTTGGTCCGCACCTGGGTTGATGTGACCATCCCGCACTTCACTTCAAAGAGCCAGGTGCCTTCGAATACCCGGCTGTAGGGACGCCAGACGATACACTTCCCGTCGGGTGCCTCGATGAGGCAAGAGAACCGGTCAGCAAACACGCCGTGCTTCGGTGGCCAAGGGAACAACCAGTTAACGCCTACTGCGCTGTTCCTCCAACAGGCAGGTTTTCACGTTGCGCCCGGTAGCGCGCGCGGCCACGGCGATTTGCAATGCAGGTTCGACGCCGTCCGCGGTGAATCCGAACGCGCCAGCCGCGGCGACGAAATCTCCGCGTGGAACGCAATCGATGGTGTCAGACACGCGGTTGCGCCCAAGGACGAATCTTTTCAAGCGTCCCCGCCATTGCATCCTTGGTCATGGCGACATCGTAGTCCGCCTGCAAGCCGATCCAAAAGCCATCGGACCTGCCGAAAAACCGCGACAGGCAAAGCCCGGTATCGGTCGTGATGGCGCGCGTGCCCGCGACGATCTCGCCGATCCGCCGCTGCGGCACGCCGATTTAATTGGCGAGCCGTTACTGGGTGATCTCCATCGGCTTGAGGAATTCCTCGATGAGAATTTCACCGGGACGAGGGTAGGCAATTCTGCGCAGGTTGTTCTCCGTCAGTGGTAGTCGGCGATTTCTACATCTTTGGGACCGTCGGGAGTCCAGACAAAACAAACACGGGACTGATCGTTCACGCGCACGCTGTGCTGGCTGGCCCGCCGGCCCTTCAGGGCTTCAAGGCGGCTGCCGGGCGGTACCCGCAGCTCGTCCAGCCTGCCCGCCCGGTTTAGCATCGCCAGCTTGCGCATGGCCACGGCCTCTATGTTGACGAACCGTTTTATGCGCTGCCCTTCGTAGAGCTGCTGCGTTTCGGCGCATCTGAATAAGAAGATGATCACCGCGATGTACCAACGCTTTTCGTTAGTATCTGCAAGCGCCAGCACGCCCGCCAACACGCCCTCAGGCGCGGTAGCGCATGTCGCCATGGCGCGAACCGTAAACGAGGATTCACGCTGACTTTCGATGCATCAACCCTGCAACCTCGGCACGCTCATCAAGCCGGCAGCACGTCCGGTCCGGCAATGGCCTACCCGCAACTGGACGCCCTGTTCAACGCCGCCGCAAGCGGATTGACACGGCGCTCCTGCGCGCTCGGACTCGCGCGTGACGATTGCATCGCGATTCTCGCCGCCAATTCCGACGAGTTCCTTGCCGCTGCGTTCCGCTGCGTTCGGCGCCATGCATGCCGGCTTCGTCTTTATGCCGATCAACTACAAGTTCCCGCAGGGATCTTCCTCTACACCTCGGGCTCCACCGGTCGACCGAAAGACGTCGTGCTGTCGCACGCCGGCCACATCTGGGCGACCGGCAAGCGCATCGAGGGCCAGGACTACTCGACGCAGCAGCTGTTGGTGGCCGCGCCGCTCTACCACATGAACGGGCTGGCGATCGCCCAGTTGGCGATGCGCGCTGATGCGACGCTGGTGGTGCTGCCGCAGTTCAACGCGCGCGAATACATCTCGGCGATCGAAACCTGGCGCTGCACCTGGCTGACCGCGGTGCCACCAATGCTCGCGATGATGCTGCAGAAGCAGGAGGCGATGAAACGCGCCGACCTGTCCTCGGTGCAGTTCATCCGCATGGGTTCGGCGGCGCTTAGCGCGTCGCTGCTCGCACGCATCCACGCTGCGCTCCCCGGCCAGGGTGGCCAATAACTATGGCGCCACTGAAGCGACAATGGTGGTATTCCGCCCGCACCCGGACGGCCTCCCGCAGCCGGAAATGTCAGTCGGCTACCCGCTCCCGGCGATCGAACTGCGGCTCGCTGACGGCGATGATCGTGATGCAATCGAAGGTGTGGTACAGATGAAGAGCCTAGCGGTGATGAACGAATACCATCATTAGCCCAACGCCACCCGCCGCGCGTTCACCGACGATGGCTTCTACATCACCGGTAACATCTTCCGGCGCGACGAGGCTGGTTTCCATTACTTTGTCGGCCGTGCCGACGACATGTTCGTGTCCGGCGGAGAGAACATCTATCCAAGCCAGGCCGAAAAACTGCTCGAGCGTCATCCGGCCGTCGAGCAGGCATGCTGCGTGCCGCTTCCCAACGAAATCAAGGGCATGAAGCCGGTCGCCTTCATGATGCTTAAGGCGGGCATGTGCGCCGACGAGGACGCTCTCAAGCAGCACGCACTGACCAATGCGCCGGCGTACATGCATCCGCGCCGGGTCTGGATCGTCGACGCGTTCCCGCTCGCCGGCACCAACAAGATCGACCGCAGGATCGTGACGGCAATCGCGGTGGAGCGGTCCCGGCAGCCGGGGCAGCCTTAGCCGCAAGCTGAATGCCACAAGCCGAATGGCGCCAAGCGGTGAAAAAGTGGGTTAATCTTCTCCTGGATCTTCGAGCCACAGCATAGTCGACTGAAGCGAGAATTCGTGTCTGGCGCCGCACGCCGGGTAGGTCTTTCCAGGAGAGGAAGCGTTGATGACTTCACGTCGCAGGGTACTGGGCTTGTCCGCTGGCGCTGCAGCGACCGCATGTCTGCCTGGCTTCGCGCTGGCGCAGCAATGGCCGTCGAAGCCAATCCGCATAATCATCCCGTGGACACCGGGCTCGACTACCGATGTGATCGGCCGCCTGGTCAGTAACGCACTGGCCACGGCACTCGGACAGCCGGTTGTGGTCGACAACCGATCCGGCGCCGGCGGCACCATCGGCTCGGCCGCAGTGGCCCGCGCAGAGCCCGACGGCTACACTTTACTGATCCATTCCTCGGCGCATTCGTCGGCCCCGGCCACCTTCCCCAACGCACCGTATAACCCGCGCGCCGAGTTGATCGGCGTGAGCAACCTGGGCGTGGTGCCCAACGTGATTGTCGTCAACGCCGATCGCGGCATCAAGACGCTGGCTGACCTGCTTGCGCGCGGCCGCAAGGGTGAATTGCTGTTCTCCTCGGCCGGCATCGGCAGCGCGACCCACTGGGCCGCCGAGCGTTTCCTGATGAGCGCCCGCATCAAGGCCACCCATGTTCCGCACAAGGGCGGGCCGGAAGCCATGTCTGACGTCGTCGCAGGCCGCGTCGACTTCTACGCCAGCGGATCGACCTCGGCGCTGTCCATGATCAACGCAGGCAGGGTAATCCCGCTGGCGGTCACCACACCGATACGCTCGCGTGCGTTCCCGAATGTGCCAACGACCATCGAACTCGGCTTCGCGAACAGCGACTACTCGTTCTGGAGCGGACTGCTGGCCCCGGCAAAGACGCCGCCAGCAATCGTCAACCGGCTGTCCAACGAAATGACCAGGATACTGAGCGATCCCGCGATCAGCGCGGCGCTGCTCAAGGTCGGCTGCGAGCCGGTGAGCATGACTCAGGCAGAATTTAACGCGACAATCCAGCGCGAGATGGATACCTTCCTCGAGATCGTCAAGGCCGCCGGGCTGAAGTTCGAGTAATCACCGGGAAATCGGCGAGTTTGACGAATGTCGTCGGACTCGCCGATCTCGACGACCACATCCCCATGACCGGATCCATGCTCGAACCACGCGACCGCTATCCCTACTCCTCCCCGTTCACCCGGCCGCCACTGAAGCTCCCCGACGGCGCACGGATTGTCGTCTGGCCAATCGTGAACATAGAAGACTGGAGCATCCAGCGCGCGATGCCACGCCATGTGTCGGCGCCGCCCGGCGGGCAGACCGGGGCGATTCCAGACATCCCGAACTGGACCTGGCATGAATACGGGATGCGGGTGGGCATCTGGCGGCTGTACCGCGAGCTGGAGAAGCTCGGCATCAAGCCGACACTTTCGATCAACGCAAAGGTCTGCGAGACCTCCCCGGAGCTCGCGAAGATGCTGTTCGACGCCGGCTGGGAGTTTCTCGCCCACTGTTACGAACAGATGTCGATCCACGTCGTGCCTGACCCGGCGCAGATGATCAGCCATACGCTCGAGGTGCTCGAGAAGTTCACCGGTCAGCGTCCGGCAGGATGGCTCGGGCCCGGGCGCACGCAGAAGTTTGACACCCTCGAGCAGGTCAAGGCGGCGGGCTTCAAGTGGTTTGCCGACTGGGTGTCCGACGACCAGCCTTTCTGGGTGAAGACTGCGAACGGGCCTATCGTCGCGATGCCCTACTCGACCGAGCTGAACGACATCCCGATCATGGTCGGCGGGCATCACGAGTCTGACGCGATGCTCAAGCGCACCATCGACGCCTTCAACGAGCTCTATGCCGAATCGGAACAGTCGGCGCGCGTCATGGCGCTCGCCGTACACCCTTACATCTCGGGGGCGTCGCATCGGATACGCTACTTCCGGGAGATCTTCGAGTTCCTGAATCGACACCCTGGCGTGGTGTACTGGAACGGCGAGCAGATCTACGACTGGTTCGTGTCGCAGCAGCCGGCGCCGGAATAGCCGCTGCAACGCCGCCGACCGGGGATGCGGCATAGCGTCGGCGGCAAACGCAGGATTCAGGCGGACAGGAGTTTCAAACGCTTTTTTTACGGCCGATAGCGGGCAACATGGGACACGTGCCGCTTGTGAGGTGGCGATGAGAGTCGGCAGCGGCCCGCTGAGTGGCACAGAAGTCCTTGGGGCGGTGCATCGGTGGGGCCTTCTACCGGCAACTCCCCAGAACCAGCGCGCAGTTGCCGGCCCCACGGAACCCCGGCCGCGACTGGCCCCTTAGGCCTGGCCTGACCTGCTGAGGTGCTGGGCCAATGGGACGCGGACCGTTAAGCCGCGATAAGGCGGCTTGCGTCAGCTGGCGCACGGGCCTGCAGGCCCAGGTGCGTGAGGATCCGCTCGGCTACCGGTGCTTCGAGGATGGCCGCAATGATCTTCAACTCGCCCCCGCAGTTCAGGCAGCGTTCAAGTTCAATCTCGAACACCCGCTTGAGCAGCCGGGCCCAGCTCATGCGCAACGGGTTGCGGTGTGCGCAGACTCGCCTAGCCGTGGCGAGTCCCGGCACGCTGGCGTCGTCATCTGATCCCTGATGCTGATCATACTGTTATCGTTCGCCCGGTTTGAACCCGCCGTCACCGGCTAGCGTATTCGCGACAAGATCGCTACCAGCAAGCGCAAAGGCATGTGGAGGGGCGGCGTGCGGCTGCCAAACGTTGAGTCAAGATGACGCGCAGGCCGTCGGCGCACCTAGGCGCCCAACCAGCACACTGATGTAGATCAGCGCCGCATGGCCGCTGAGGTCTGTTGAAGAAGTTTTCAGTAGGCGCGTTGTTGCAGCCGTGAGTGTCTCGGGTAGCGACCGCAAAGTCGTTGGCGGCAGCGATGGCTGCGACGAAACCGTCGGCAGTGACAATCGCCAGCCCTGCCGCCGTGGAACTGGCCACAAGCGCCGCATAGGTTTGTGTGCAGACCACGTCGAAAGGCAGGTCGCGCCTTGCAAAAAGCGGCAGCACCCGCATTTCAAGGTTTTCCTGGCAGGCCGGAACGCCGTTTGCCAACGGACAACCGTGCCACGCCGGCGCGCAGCACAGCGACGGTGATCGCGGACAGGAATAGCGTGTCCAGCGTCTGGGCGCCGATCCGCGCGATCAACCGGGCATCGGGCGCCTGGCGCAGCGGCTCCGACATTACATTCATGTCCAGCAGGATAGTGCTCCACTTGACGTAGATCTCGCGGTTGTGCTCCCCATCGGCAACCCGGCGAACTCGATCCGCCCCGGCGCACGCTGCGGCGGAAGGGACGATATGCTGTGCGGACGCTTACAAACCAGCCGATGGAGTCGCCGATGATGTTGCCGATACAATTGCCAAGACGTTTTCCGTCAAGACTGCAGATGAGGTTGCCGCCGAGGCGCACAACGCGATCCGCCCTCGCCTGTGCCGCACTGGTGGCGTTCGCCGTGCCGGCCTTCGCGCAATCCTTCCCGGCCAAGCCGCTGCGGCTGATCGTTCGCGCCCCGCCCGGCGGCGCTGACGACCTGCATGCGCGACTGCTCGCCGGTCCGCTGGGGAAGGTCCTGACCCAGCAGGTGATCGTCGAGTATCGGCCGGGCGCCGGTGGCCTGGTCGCCTGGGAGTTCATCGCGAAGTCGCCGCCCGACGGCTACACGTTGCTGCTCGCCGCATCCGGCCTCGCCGGTATCCGCAGCCTGCGGCCCGAAATGCCGGTCGACCCGTGGAAGGACTTCGCCTGGGTGTCGCAGGTAGGCACCTTCCCGCTGGTGTTCACGGTCAACAACGCCTTGCCGGTGAAGACCCTGAAGGAGCTGATCGCGCTCGCGCGCAAGCGGCCGGGGGAACTCAACTATGGGTCGTCCGGCGTCGGCGCCACGCCGCACCTGGCGGCAGAGTACTTCCGGGGTGCGGCGAAGATCGACATCAACCATGTGCCGTTCAAGGGCTCGAGCCAGCTCTACGTCGACGTGATGGCCGGACGCATCGAGATGGGGACCTCGGTGCTCGGCGGTTCGCTGCCCTTCATCAAGGCCGGCAAGATGCGCGCGCTGGCGGTGACCTCGGCCACGCGTTCGCCGCAACTGCCCGACGTGCCGACCGTGGCCGAGGCCGCCGGCCTTCCCGGCTTCGAGTTCACGCCGTTCTATGCGATCGTCACCCAGGGGCAGACGCCGGGCGCGATCGTGCAGCAGTTGTCGGCGGCGATCGGCAAGGTGATGAACGTGCCCGAGTTCCGCGACGCATTGCTGCAGGCAGGCACCGAACCGGGCGCGAACACGCCCGAGCAGATGCTCGCGCTGGCGAAGCATGCCGCCGGGCAGATCGACCGTATCGTCAAGGCTGCAGGCATCAAGGGAGGCGACTGAATACCATGGCTCGCATCGCGATCGGCGGCTTCCAGCACGAGACCAACTGCTTCGTCCCCATACGCACCGACTTCGCCTATTTTGCGGCGCATCGCGACCGGCCACCGCTGGTGCGCGGCCCGGACGTGCTGAAGTGGCTGTCCGACACCAGCTTCGCGCTGTCCGGCTTCCTGAAGGAGATGGGGCTGGCGCACGACTACGCGCCGCTGATCTGGACCAGCGGCGGCGCCGGCGGCTACGTGACGCGGGACGCGTTCGAGCGTATCGCCGGCGAGATGGTCGGCATGTTGTCGCAGGCGATGCCGGTCGATGCGATCTACCTCGACCTGCATGGCGCGGCGGTGTGCGAGGACTTCGAGGATGCCGAAGGCGAACTGCTGCGGCGCATCCGTGCCGCGGTCGGGGACACGGTGCCGGTGGTCTACAGCCTCGACTACCATGCCAACGTCACACCGGAGATGGTGGCGTATGCCGATGGCGTGGAAGCCTACCGCACCTACCCGCATGTTGACCGGGTCGATACCGGCGAGCGGGCCGCGCGGGTGTTGAAGCAGGTGCTGGAACGCGGCCGACCCGCCGGGCGCGCGTTGCGCAAACCGGCCTTCCTGCTGCCGCTCAACTCGCAATGCACGATGATCGACCCGTCGAAGGCGATCATCGAGCACTCGGCACGACTGGAACACGGCGACGTGCTGAGCGTGGCTTACCTCGCCGGCTTCCCGCCGGCCGACCTGCACGACTGCGGCCCGTCGGTCGTGGTGTACGCCTGGACACAGCCGGCCGCCGATGCCGCCGCCGATGCGCTGCTGCAGGACATTGAGGCGCGCGAGGCCGAATTCGCACAACCGCTGCTGCAGCCGGACGAAGCGGTGCAGCAGGCGATGCGCATCGCCGAGACCGCGACGCGTCCGGTAGTGATTGCCGACACCCAGGACAACCCGGGTGCCGGCGGTACCGGCGACACCACCGGCCTTCTATCCGCGCTGGTGCGCAACCACGCACGCAAGGCGGTGCTCGGCTTCTTCTTCGACCCGGAATCCGCGGCAGCCGCGCATGCGGCGGGCGCAGGGGCCGAGATGACGATCGCCCTCGGCGGACGCTTCGGCCCGCAAGGCTGCGAGCCCTACCGCGCAACCTTCCATGTCGAGCGGCTGGGCGACGGCAAGTTCACCACCACCGGCCCGTCGGTCGGTGGCCGCCAGGTCGACCTCGGCCCGATGGCGCTGCTGCGCATCGGCGGAACGGACGGCGTGGGCATCGTGGTGACCACGAAGCGCATGCAGGCGCACGACCAGTCGCCGTTCAGGCACCTGGGCATCGAGCCGTCGGAGCAGAAGATACTGGTACTCAAGAGTACCGTGCACTTTCGCGCCGACTTCCAGCCGATCGCCGAGACAGTGCTGGTGGCAGTGGCACCCGGCGGCCATGTGGTCGACACCACGCAGTATGCATTCCGCCGACTGCGCGCCGGCGTAAGGCTGTTCCCGCTCGGGCCGAGCTTCGTACCCCGGCAGCATGCTGTTTGAGAATCCAATTCCCGGTTGCCATTGCCGCGAGAATCGCCAACGCCGCAAATCGGGAGCCGACCGCCCAGTAGCGCGACGGTGCTACAGACTGGAAAAGACCGGCGAAAACCGCTCCGGCGTGGTCCTTTCGGACTAATGGAAGGCCGAAGGGCCACGAAGGCCGAAGGGCCATTGACACGGGTTGGCTGCTTGTTGACACTCAACCCTACCGATCATCCGGCTGCAAACAAGGGAGAGTGTCATGGTTCGTCGACTTGTTTTCGCTGCTTTCGTTTCTGCATCGCTGATATGCGCATCGGCGCAGGGTGCGACCTTGCTCTATCAGCAGAACTTCGAATCGCCAGTGAACTTCGTCAACGACGGTGGCGACTTCAACATCTTCCGGACTGTCAACCAACTGTATGCCAATCAGCCCGCGGGATTCGCTTTCGCCCAGGACTTCACGGTAGAGACACTGCGCATCGGCGGCACAGAGGCTTTCGGGCAGGGTTACAAGGACCCGCAAGGCGTCGGCGGTCAGTATGTGCTCGGAATGTTGTCGACATTCCAGAATGACCGTCTGGGCCTGGCTTTCAATGTCGGCACATTCAAGTTCCTCAATTTCCGGGTCGACATTTCTTCGATCGATCTCGACCGTCAAGGGGGGCCGTTCGTGCCGGTGAATGGCGCGGCCCCGCTCTTCCGATTCCGTCTGTTCGACAACCCCACCGGAGCGCTCAGCATCGGGGCTGGAACGCCACTCAGTTCGTTCGATGCGAACGGTGTCATTGCGGCGAACAAGTTCACCTTCAACTGGACCAACGTTCTGGGCGCGCTCGATGCCACCGGCAACACCAACGGCAATGTGATCCTTCAGGTCGACCTAATCAGCGGCGGCTATGCTGCATTCGACAACTTCATCATCGCCGCGTCGGATATTTCAGGTGAAGTGCCCGGCACGGTGATTCCGCTGCCGCCCGGCTTCGTGCTGATGGCAGGTGGCATGCTGTTGCTGGGTGGCGCGGCGCGCCGGAGCCGTTCAGCGCGTCGTTGATCGGCCCGTTTCGGCGCGGGCAGCGTTCCCAGGCTGCTCCCAGGGCCGTGCCCAGCCGCTGCGTTGGGTCCTGCACGCTGGCGGCTTGAGCCACGTCCGCGCTGAGATCGAGGTCTGCCTGACTTTGACCGCGCGTAGCAAATGTCCTGGAGATGGGGAGTTCGTCAGCGACTTTTGCCGTGTACTGGAATCCGCATGCCGCCTTCACGCTGCGACGATCACCGGCAGCCCGGTGACGGTTTCCGGCGAAGCCTGCAACCGGCGGAGTCGGTCTGCTGCACGCGATTGCCGGCGAGCTGCTGGTGCGCGGCGGGCCCGGTGCAGCGCTGCCGGCA
>Ga0105046_10010528_pt1 | contig 14397 bp, 10 predicted proteins | sample MAT03_FD_78385 | JGI IMG/M metagenome (GOLD analysis project Ga0105046, IMG submission 78385) | Freshwater microbial communities from Lake Fryxell liftoff mats and glacier meltwater in Antarctica - MAT-03 (megahit assembly) | ecosystem: Environmental > Aquatic > Freshwater > Ice > Liftoff... | reverse complement strand
GATTTGCAGTAACCTTTGTAACCATCAAACATGCCTTCTACAAACCACCATCCATCATCCTCCATTCGATGAATGAGTACACACTCCCCAAACAGCAACTGACTCATCATCTCAGAGCGATGATCGGTCGTAAATCGCGAGGGCGCTGCGGGAACTTTACAAACTGCATATTGCATGGATCAGAATTATGTTTGGGCTAAATTATGGAATTAATATAAGTTTACATCTTATAAAAAACAACGGGCGATCCAACTTGCAAGCAAAAGAATATAAACATATTGAAGACAGTGAATTGCTGCAACGTTATTACAAAGATAACGACAATGAGTGGCTGGGTATCCTGCTTCAACGATACACGCTTTTGCTATTAGGTGTTTGCATGAAATATTTAAAAAATGAAGCAGACGCCAAAGACAGCGTACAACAGGTATTTTTAAACGTGATTCATACTCTTCCAAAATACAAAGTGGAATATTTTAAAAGCTGGTTGTATATGGTGGCGAAAAATCATTGTTTGATGAAACTCCGCGACAAAGGGCTGATAACGATAGAGATCAACGAACAGGTATTGATGGCTAAAGACACTGAAGACAGCATACAGGAAGCCAAACAAAAAGATCATCACTTACAGCAAATGGAAATCGCTTTAAATGAATTGAACACAGAGCAAAAGCTTTGTGTAACTTTGTTTTACCTGCAAAAAAAGACCTATCAGCAAATTGCGGAGAATACCGGTTTCAGTGTGATGCAGGTGAAAAGTTACATTCAAAATGGCAAACGAAATTTAAAAATAATCATGCTCAGCATGAGTAAACATGAATCCTGATTTAAAAGACATATTATCCCAATTGAACAAAGAGGTAGATCAGGAAAAACTGTTGGAATACCTCAGCAGAAACCTCTCCTCTGCAGAACAGCACGAGCTGGAAATGCAGTTGAACGATGACGCATTTTTAAGTGATGCCATGGATGGGTTGGAACAATTAGAGCAGAGCGAAAAATTACCAGCAATGGTTCAGCAACTCAATGCCGGACTGAAATCAAAATTAGATCAAAAGAAAAAGAAACGCAGAAGAAGCGGCGCTTTCAAAGACAACTGGACTTATTACAGCATTATTATTTTATTATTGCTCATCGTATTGGGTTACGTTGTTATCAGAAAAATAATACACACTTAAATGCTATTCGCTTAATACCATCATTTGAGGTTTCTTTAAAGGATTTGCCTTTGCACAAGAGCCAGCATGGGTGTTTCAGAAGTAACGATAGCATAGTGAAGCACACCCGGTGGAATAACGATTACCTGTCCCTTTGAATAGTTTACTGGTTTCCCGTCAAAATACATAGTACAAGCACCTTCCATTATGGCAATGTATTCGTTGAAGTCATCGTGTATTTCTGCCTCCTGACGGTAACGTATCCAGGCAGCAAGGTTGATGACTTCTCTGGTAGAGGGCAATTCGAATATTTGTGATTCTTCCTCATCTGCAATAAATCCTGGAATAGTATTGGCTTTGATTACTTCTTCTAACCGTTGTATTTCTACCAATTGATGCAAGAGTGGAATAAATTCTGGTTGAATCTGTGTCTGTTGTTCATATACCTGTTGCATCACGGCCTGTTTTAAGGAAGCCCTGGGTTTGAGTTCTGTTTGAAAAATCGCCTTATTTAAGGCTGCCCTAACTGTTTCTATTTCTGCTGCCACTTCTGGAAATTGACTGGCCATGCTGTTAACCATTGTATTTTCTTCCTCCGAAGTAAATCCTAAACAATAGACCTCGATTATTCCCGACAATATAAACTCCTGTACATTCACTCTGCAAAATTACTACTTCTGTTTGCATCATAAAAAAAAAGCTGCTCCGGTGAGGGAGCAGCTTTGCTATGGTATTAAACTTATTTATTGTTTAATAAACCTGAGCGTTTTGCGTTCGCCTTCGTCGGTTACACCAGTAACCTGGTAAGTACCTGCTGCAAGGTTGCTTAGGTTTAGCGAAACCTGGTTGCTACCAGCAATCAGTACCACTCTTTGTTTGCCCAGTTGCTTACCTGCCAAATCAGTTACTATGATTTCCATGGTAGATTTTACCGCACTGCTGATACTAAGTATCGCTTTGGTTTCTACAGGATTTGGAATCATGCTAACGATCTCAAAGCCTTTGCTTTTATTGAGGATGGCAACGGTAGCACTATAGGTGATTTTACCATCTATATCGGTCGACTTCAGACGGTAGTAATTGATGCCCGCCAATGGATCTGTATCGGCATAGCTAAATGGTTGTAAACAGCGAAGTGCAGTTTCTGTTTGCGTTTGAATGGTTTTAAAATTACGACCATCTGCGCTGCGCTCTACTTCCATTTTAACGAATGGAGAATTGTAACAGGTAACTTTCCAATCGAGCAAATTGCTGTTAGATTGTTTGGTACCTCTGAAGTATTCAACAGTGATGGGGAGTGCTACAAAAAGTTCTCCGCCTATGGCAAACTCAGAGAAACCAGTCATACCAGTTCTGCTTACAACGGGTGCTGCATTTGAACCAGTGGCTGTGACATGAGTTCCGTCTAGTACCCAATCACCGCCCACAGTGGGACGTTTAATGAGCACTGTTCTGGTAAAGTCAATAACATCTGTAGCGCCATTTCCAGTGAAAGTAGCGGTATAGTTACCACCTGTTAAACCATCTGCCGGATCAATTATCCAAGATCCTTGGTTACTGGCACGATTCACGATTAGTGCACCTTCCGTTAGTTGAGATGCGTTAGGGAATGGTGGGGCAACAGTAGAGAAATTAGCTGTCAGCGTTCCGGCTGTCGAAGGTGCCGTTGTAAAGTTTACAGCGGCGGGTTTGTAATTCACGCCATCACCCAATGGGAACGTTGCAGTACCTGTTGTAGCGGCATACCATTTTTTTAATGGGCCGAAAACATAACCATTCGTTCTTGCCATCGTACCAATCGCAGTTCCACTTACGCCTACCGTGAGAAGGTTAGTTGGGGTAGTATTGAGTCTGCCATTTGTAAGGTTGAGTGCTGCACTTACTCTATATGGATTGCTGATTGTAGCACCACTCGCGTTTGTATTGTCGATAGTTAATGTATTAAAATTAGCCGTTGGTGTTAATAATGCGTTTCTGAAAGTTCCTCTACCACCGATAGTTTGAGCAAGGGTAGAGGGAGTAAATCCTAAAGTTGTAGCTGTCAAAGATGTAGCATTACCCAGGTAAACAAATCCGGGAGCAGTTAATGTACCACCAGTGTTAACAGTGATATTACCACCTACTATAATTGCTCCATTAGCAACTGTTCCTCCCTGACGGAGTTCTGCACCATCATTGATGGTTAGATTACCGGAAATAGCCATGATGTAGAAACTACCATTTAGAAAAACGAAACGATTGGGCCCACCTGTTACGGTTTCCAACACTACATTACCGAAGCTAATGATGCCTGAACCATTCCAGGAATAGAACTGGAAACCATTCGCAGAACCTGCGTCTGTGGATATACCATCTCCAAATCTAAACGTATGTGCCGGTCCGCAATTAATGGAACCTACAACAGTCAAACTCACTTGCACAGTATTGGTTAAAGCCACATGAGGATCTACCACTGTAATTCTACCACCAGTCAGACTGATATTGGCGGCGTTAGCAGCATCGATGGACAAAATAAACGTTCCTGTACCTACAGAATTTAATGCAACACCTGCAGCGTTACCGTCAACATTGATATCTCCACCAACTTGGTTAAAGAAAGAGCCTGTTGCTACAGCCAGATTTCCGTTTACGTTCAGTACACCGCCATTTACAGTGAGCGTACCGTTATTAGATAAAGTGTTATTGTTTAATGTACAACCAACCGTAAGATCACCTGAAGCAACAGTTAATGTGCCCCCTATTGCTATAACGAGTAGTCTGCTAACATTACCAGCAGAATTCACGGTTACATTGTGTGTAGCATTGATCTGGACGTTATCAGAACAAACAGGAACAACACCAGTGTTCCATGTGCTTCCAATATTCCAATCGCCTGAAGTTACAGAAGTAATGGGTGGAGGAGAAGTGGTGTTCCAGCCATAGTAATCATCACCTGTAGGTACAATTGGCCCAGGTGCCACTATACCAGTAACCCTACTTCCGGTTGCTGGAAGTGCTCCCGAACCACTAGAAACACTCACTACATTCCAGGGACCGCCAGGAGAGGCACTTTGGCCTATAAATAATGATGCCGCATCTGGAACAAGCGCATCAGCCGCGTTGTAGTTGAGTGTGACAGTTGGATTTGTTCCGTAAGTAGCACCCGCATTCGATTGAATCCTATAGGTTCTTGTACCGGTTACGAAACCAGCAGGATTCACAGTGCCGGTAGGCGCTGCTGTTCTTGACGCAGTAAGGGACGTTACGGTGGAGCCTGTGGCTAAAGAACCAGTTCCTGTAGTTGCTACAAAAGGTGCATCAAAAGGAAAAGTTCTGGTAAGAGACCCCCCTGGGGTAGAAAGTCGAATTACTCCCGAGATATTGGAATTAATATTACCCGTAGTTCCTGCGTAAGCAGGATGGCTGAATTGTATGGTGTTGGTACCTGCATTAATCAATCCATTGGTTAATGCGATGGGAGCAGAGGCATATAATTCAAGACCGCTGTTCAAATTAAGACCACCAGCTGACATTGTCAGATTATTGATTCTCCTGTTAGCTGGGATTGTTACATCATCCTGGTGAACAGCGGGTGATGGTTGTGGAATAAACCAATTCATCGTAATATTGTAAAGTCCTACACGACTAGTAGTACCCGTTGCAGTCGTAGTAAACCCTCCACCTACTACACCAGTTGCAGGTGCAGCAACATATCCAAATCCAGGATTTGTGATGGTGAAGTTATTAACCATTCCGTTTGAAATGCTGGCAGTTGCCGTTGCCAAAGAGTTGGCAGGAAATTCAGCCGTAGCTCCAGCGCCACCGCCGCCTGTAAGTGTGAGCGTAGGTGGTACTTGCCATAAGGTTCCACCACCTGTTGCAATCACAGAAACTACCTGCCCTTGAGCAACAACTACGGTGAATGTTGGATTAGCTGACCCGGTAAGTGCCACACCTCCACTCAGTGTTACGGTTGGAGTAGCAGTGTAACCCGTACCACCATTAGTAACTAAATTTAAAAAGGCCGTTGGAAGGGCAAAACCTACCTGAGGGGCAGCAGAATAACCCACACCTCCCGATGTTACAAATGCAGCACCAACAGACTGATTACTCGTGATATTCAAACCGCCCGTAATACTAACATTTCCACTTTTTAGGGTAAGAGCAACGGTATTCCCGGCGGAAACTACATTTACAACTGCAACTGCAGCAGCACCTGAACCAGTACCACCAGCTATCGTAACAACTGGATTAGATCGGTAGCCATCTCCTGCATTTGTAATCGTGATACTTCTAAGTGTTCCAGTAACATCATCGATATTAGGAACTGCTGTGGCAATAATGCCAGCTCCTGTTGGAGCCGCCAATGTAATGGTAGGTGGAGTAGCGGTGTTGTAGCCTGTACCCATGTTGGTGACTGCTACCTGATATACCTGTTGGTTGATGGCTTGACCATAGAATTGTGCAGTATTACTAATACTCAATTTACCATTGGTATTCAACGTACCTGCTGTAAGGGCAAAAAGTCTGGTGGTCAAATTCTGGCTAGTATTGATGACGTTGTTTCCTAAATTTTGGAAAAACAAACCAGAAACAATTCCACCTACAAAATTTCCTGAACCACTTAACACCTGATTCGGGCTTGCAGCGGGTGAGTTGAAATTGATTAGAGTATGAAATGCACCTACATAAGCAGCATGAACGGTTCCATTATTGGTAAAGTTTCCAGCTACAGCTACGTTCACACCATCAGGGCTCGCAGCTGAGGTAAACATGTTTAGGTTTGCCCCTTCACTCACCACAATGTTTCCAGATGCGGTAAGAGTATTTGCCGCAGCATTCCATTGGAGAATACCCGAGCCGCCTTGTCCTACTGTCAAATTTCTTACAATTACAGGTTGATTTATGGTAACTATTGCTCCATCAGCAATCTGAGCATCATCAGCGCCTGGCACTACGCCACCTACCCAAGTAGCAGGACTGCTCCACAATCCGCCAATGGCTGTAGAAATAGCAGAACCAGCTGGTCTGGAAGTGAGTGAAATGTCATCGAGTGCTGCTGGTGGATTGACTAGGTCAGAAAAATCTGATTTCCAGCTAAAAATAAGCCGATAAGTAGTCCCCGGTACAAGTGGAAAATTAATGGTCCCGTCATTGTAAGCGGCAGAATTGTTATTGTAAAAACCAGAAATTGAGCCAAAACCAGCTATTTGATTAACAGCGGGGATCGCTAAATTGGCTGTTGGCGTTACACTTGTAGGTGCTAGGAACACCTTCAAATTATCAAAGTCCTGTCCTAATCCGCCCTCGCCCCTCGCTTTCCATTTAAAATTTAATACCCCAACATTTTCGCCCGCAGGTACTGTAAAGTCTCTGTAAAGATGTTGTATCACTGACAGTTGAGAGTACGCCCATGCCCCACCTTCGCCGACTGCCGATGAGATGTAAGCACAGGAGGTGCCGGCAAAAACAACCGGGGCGGTGCCCGTTGTCCACTTATCTGTAGAGGAGTTCGCAAATAACCAGTTGTTACTGGCCAGGGTAGGACCCGATTCAAAGCCCCCATCGCCTGTAGGGCTAATTAATACTGTTTGTGCGGTTGATGCAATTGAAAAAAGGAGCATCCAACCAGCAATTAATAGGTAAATCTTCTTCATAAAAGATGTAAGTTGGTTAAGAATATAAATTCAAATAAAATAAGTCTGGCCTAGTCTAGATGAAAAGGTTTCAACGTCATTCAATTTTGTTTAAATAGAGAAGGTTGGTTTATGATAGGAAAAATGGACTGCTGGATATTTGACCCTAAGCGGAGGATGAAAATAAGGAATATTGCTTAAAATAAATTAATGTTAAGAAAATATTTTTTGTTTACAATAAAAAAACTCCCTTTCGGGAGTTTTTTATTAAACAATGGGAATAATTTTTATTTTTTCCTAAAAAACAAGCGGAGCGGAACACCACTAAAATCAAAGTTTTCTCTTAACTTGTTTTCGAGATAATTTTTATACGGTGCTTTGATATCATCCGGATAATTACAGAAAAAGGCAAAACTTGGTGTATAGGTTGGCAACTGGGTTACGTATTTTATTTTAATTGCGTTACCCCTTACCACAGGAGGATGGTAAGCATCAATGGCTTTGAGCATCACTTCATTTAATTTGGAGGTCATCACCTTGCGCAGTTTGTTGTCGTACACTTTCAACGCAGCCTCAATGCTCTGAAATATGCGTTGCTTCTCTGTTACAGAAATAAAGACAATGGGTACATCTGTAAAAGGGGCTAGTTTTTGCTTTAGTTCTTTTTCATAATCGCGGGCGGTATTGGTGGCTTTTTCTACCAAATCCCATTTGTTCACCAGCACCACTACTCCTTTGCCCTTTTTAACGGCCATTGAAAATATAGACAGGTCCTGGGCGGTAATTCCTTTTCCCGCATCTAACAACAACAAACAAATATCTGCTTCATCCATTGCCTTGATAGCACGGATCACAGAATAGAATTCTAAGTCTTCATGCACTTTCGATTTCCTGCGGATACCCGCTGTATCAATTAGAATGAATTCTTTGTTGAATAAATTGTAGTGCGTGTGAATGGTATCTCTCGTGGTTCCGGCAATATCGCTCACGATGGTTCTTTCTTTGCCAATCAGCGCATTCAAGAGAGAAGACTTACCCACGTTTGGCTGACCAATGATCGCAAATTTTGGAATTTTATCGGCACCCTCATCAACATTTGAATCTTCTTCTTTCATCAGATCGGTGATGGCATCCAACAACTCCCCTGTTCCGCTTCCACTGATGGAGGAGATGAAAAATATATGTTCAAAACCAAGGCTGTAAAATTCGCTTGCCTCCAACATTCTGTTGTGATTGTCCACTTTGTTCACCACTAAAAAGACAGGCTTTACGCTTCTTCTTAATAAGTCGGCCATGCTTTCATCCAGGTTGGTAATTCCCGCAGAAGCATCCACCATAAAAATGATGGCATTGGCTTCATCGATCGCTATGTGTACTTGCTTTCGAATCTCTCTTTCAAAAACGTCGTCACTACCCGCCACAAACCCACCGGTATCAATCACATTGAATGACTTACCGATCCACTCTGCTACACCATATTGCCTGTCTCTTGTAACGCCGCTCGTGTCATCTACGATGGCTTTGCGTTGTTCCAACATGCGGTTGAAAAATGTACTTTTGCCTACGTTTGGCCTTCCTGTTATTGCTACTGTAAAACTCATAAAAACTGGTTGGCAGCAGGCAAATGCCGGTTGGCAATTAGCTGACTGCACATTTTAATAACTTTATTTAAATAAAAAATCTAACTCTATTTGATCAAAAACTTTTCCAGATTGCACATGACCTGCGCAAAAAATCTTCCAACTACAGCGCATCGTTCTCGTCATTTCTAATACTTCTGCCCGGAATTATATCTACATTCTAATGAAATCTCATATTTACTCCAAAAATATAGATAGACAACCAATACGATTTCTTAAAAATAATTAAGTCAAGGCAAGTTTTCCTACTTCTTATTGTTCGAAATCGAATTAAACCGCCTAGTACCCATACTCTTTTAAAAACAGATCGCTGTCTCTCCATTTGGGTCGCACTTTTACATACAGTTCCAAAAATACTTTGCTCCCCAAAAACTCTTCAATATCTTTTCGGGCCAATGTACCCAGCTTTTTGATCATGCTGCCACCCTCGCCTAAAATGATTCCTTTTTGAGTATCTCTTTGTACGATGATATCTGCAGAAATTTTAATGAGTGTTGTTTTTTCTTTGAACTCCTGCACTAGCACCGTGGTATGGTAAGGCAGCTCTTCTTGGTACAATTGAAATATTTTTTCCCTTACCAGTTCACCTACAAAAAATTTAGTAGGCAAATCACTGATATCGTCTCCATCATAAAAAGGATGGCCTTCGGGCAAATAAGATAAGATGCGATCTAATAAATCGTTGATACCTGATTTTTTCAAAGCAGATATTTCTACTACTTCTTTGCAGTAGGTTTGTGCTTCAAAAAAAGCACGGGCAGCTTTGAGGGTTTCGGGGTCTTTTACTGCATCCGTTTTATTGAGAATAACAATCACTGGCGCTTTTAGCCGGAGGCTTTTAAAAATTTCGTGACTGGCCGCTGCAGGTTCTCTTGCATCAGCAATCAGCAAAGCCAGGTCTGCATCTTCCAATGAACCCTTAACAGCTTGCATCATTTTTTCGTGCAGTTTGTATTTGGGATCAATGATACCGGGCGTATCTGAAAAAATGATCTGGTAATTGTCATCCGTTAAAATGGCTTTAATACGATGACGCGTAGTTTGAACTTTATGAGAAACAATGGCCATCTTTTCGCCCATCAATGTATTGAGCAAAGTACTTTTACCAGCGTTGGGTTTGCCAAAAATATTTACGAAACCTACTTTCATAATTGTGAATGGTTGCAAAAACAAGAAACCAATTATCACATGAAGCCGTTGAAGAGGAGATAATCAATTCCATTGCAATTGTAGTTACAAGGAAAAAAGCCAGTTGTTACGGTGGCTGTTTTAAAACACCCGATATTTTGGGTATTTAATTTATTTTTTGGTAGAAACTTTTTTACAGGTACCACCGGTTTCAAATAAAAAAAAGCCTAGCGGACCAGGCTTTTTAATTTCTTTTGTTGCGAAGAGAAGGATCGAACTTCTGACCTTCGGGTTATGAGCCCGACGAGCTACCGCTGCTCTACTTCGCGATGCAAAAGTAAACCTTTAATGCTAAGCAGCCAAAAGATTTAAAAAGTATTTTGTTTTAGTTAGTCGGTTCTTTTGATTTCACTCACGCCGCCCTTCTTGATATCGATGGTAGATACTGGTCCTTTGTAGTATATTTTACTGGCTCCTGAGGCGTTTGCCAGCAGCGTTTTATTTACTGTTACATATACATCTGAGGCCCCGGACACTTCAATCGTACAATTTTCTACCAGAAGATTGTATCCAGCAAAATCACTGGCCCCGCTGCAACGCATGTCCAACAACTCCACTTTGCCATTCATTTTTGCTTCACTTGCGCCGCTTAAATTCATGTACAGAGAATCTACCCTAAACGTACCTTTCAGCTCACTGGCGCCCGTTAATTCAATGCTAAGGTGCTGCAACCGAACGGCTCCCACAACCAATATTTCTGCCGCACCAGATGCCTGAAGCATTCTAATATCCCGGAATGAAAGATAAACAGTGTATCGGCGATTTTTATTGCTCGGAGATTGGCTCCCTACCCTGCTGATTTTTAAAATATTGTTGGCTACTTCCGTTTTAATATCGGAAATATATTTTTCGTCTGAAGCACTTACGGCCAAAGCTATTTGATCAGATTGATTTAATACCAGTTTAACGTTTTGTGCGATCTCGACGCGATTAAAGGTAGCGTTGATCGTTCTAAGCTGTGCATGTTCATCCAGTACCATTTGATCTTGGGCAAACAGAGTAGAACATACGCCTGCAATGGCAATGATCATTAAAGTAATTTTTTTCATACGAATCCTTTTCATTCCTGCTTTACAGAGCCACCGCTGTTCACTGATTTCTTTTCCACAATGGCATTTCCTTTGTATTTTATAACTCCGCCACTACTAGCGGAAGCTGTTAACGTTTTCTCTACTTCTACCCATACATTAGCACCGCTGGAAACCTTGGCTTCACATTCCTGTGTGGTTAAACCATATCCTTTAAAAGCTGCACCACTGCTGGCAGATGCCGATAAAGAAAGTGCCGTTCCCGTTACATAAATTTCCGCTCCGCTGTCCACATCCGCGCTCAAAGATTTTACCTGAAGTTTGCCTGTAAACTTTGCACCACTTCCAAAAGATATACTCATTTGATCAGCAGCAATTTCATTGGCAAGTTTCACTATTGCGCCAGAAGAACCTTTAATGGATTCAATGTTTTTGCAGCTAAGGTACACTTTCATTTTTCGGTTGCGGTCCTTCCCCCGATTCATCCCCTTAGAGTCGAACCAAATTTTTAATACGCCGTTCTCAACGTCTGTTTTTAGTAGGGCTTCATATTTTTCATCAGAAAAGCTGGTTGCAAGGGCCAGCTCATCACTTTGGGTGAGAAGCAACTCGATACCACTCGAGACGTTGATTTTCGTAAACGTTCCAGACAGTGCCCTGGTTTTGGCTTTTGGATCATTGTACACTTTGGTTGGCTGTGTTAGTGCAGTAAAACTAATGCAACACAACAGCAGGGTAAATAATTTATTCATGGCTATACTTTTTTATGATACGAATGGAGGTCAGATTTTGTTACAATCAAAAAAAATAATTTTTTATATTACTGAAGCCATTAATTTTGTATCAGATTTAATAACTCGACTGAATTTCCGGGGTGCTTCTAATCAGAGGCTGAGATTACACCCGCTAAACCTGCTCAGGATAATGCCTGCGAAGGGAGTAAACAAATTTCTATACCGGCGAATACTGCCCGGATGTTCAGCACAAACCTTTTATTGTATGATGAAAATGTATGCATTGAGCAGTTGCATGATCATGGCCAGCTTGGGCAGCTTGGCACAATCCGACTCCAAATTGAACGACACCAGCTACCTGCAACCCGTAGAAATGAACGCAGTGAGGGCAAACGACAAAACACCGATTGCTAAAACAAATCTTTCCAGAAAAGAAATTGAGCAACGAAACAATGGTCAGGACCTTCCTTTTCTCCTTCAATTTACCCCCTCTGTTGTGGTAAATTCCGATGCCGGAAATGGGATTGGGTACACCGGCATTCGAATCAGGGGAACAGATGCCAGTCGCATCAACATCACCCTCAATGGCATTCCTTACAATGATGCCGAAAGTCAGGGTACGTTTTTAGTTAACATCCCCGACTTCGTTTCCAGTACTGGTAGCATTCAGGTACAGCGAGGCGTGGGTACTTCTACCAACGGGGCTGGTGCATTTGGAGGCAGCATCAATCTGAGCACCAATGAAGTTAAAACCAAGCGTTCGTTAGAGTTGAACAACACCGTGGGCAGCTTCAATAGCTGGAAAAACACCCTGCTGTTCAACAGCGGCATTTTTGGTAAAAACTTTACTTTCGATGCCAGATTAAGTAGCATCAGAAGCGATGGATATGTACAACGCGCCAGTAGCAACCTCCGTGCATTTTATACCAGCCTGGCTTATGTTGATGAAAAAAATTCACTCCGCTTTAATGTTTTTTCCGGTAAAGAAAAAACCTATCAATCCTGGTATGGTGTAGACGAAGCCACCTTAAAAACCAATAGAACTGCCAATAGTGCCGGCACCGAAAAACCCGGCGCTCCTTACGACAACGAAACCGATAATTACGGACAAACGCATTATCAGTTGTTTTACAACAGAAAAATAAATAGCCATTGGAAAGGAAATGCGGCCTTGTTCTATACAAAAGGGAAAGGATATTTCGAACAATACAAGGCCGGCGAATCATTGAGCGACTATCAATTACCAAATTTGGTAACGCCAGATTCTACTTATAGTGAAACAGACCTGGTGCGACAATTGTGGCTCGACAATGATTTTTACGGCGGAATTTTTTCATTGCAGTACGAGCAAGCCAAGAGACAAGTAATCATTGGCGGAGGTGTAAACGCTTATGATGGTGATCATTTTGGAAAAATCGTTTGGACGGAAGTGTCTGCTCCCGTTCCGGATAAATTTCGTTGGTATAACAATACCGCTTTTAAAACCGATGTTTCTTTGTACACAAAATACACGGAGAAACTGGGTAAAAATTGGCAGAGCTTTGTAGATATTCAAGTGCGAAGCGTACAGTATGAAATTAGCGGTTTCAGAAACAACCCGGGATTGACGGTAAACAATGATTATACTTTCCTAAATCCGAAAGCAGGGTTTACGTACACTCATAAAAATACACAAGCATATTTATCTTATGGAAGGGCCAATAAAGAGCCCAACAGAGATGATTTTGAAGCGGGCATTCTGGAACAACCATTGCCAGAAGAATTGAATGATTTTGAATTGGGCTTTGAACAGAAGAACAAAATTTTTTCCTGGAGTGCCAACGTGTACTACATGTTATACAGGAATCAATTGGTACTTACCGGAAAAGTGAACGACGTGGGTGCCTATACCAGAACCAATATTCGCAACAGCTACCGGTTGGGCACTGAATTACAAGCTGCATTTGTGGTGAACAAATGGATGAACATTGGAGCCAACGCTACCCTGAGCAGCAACAAAGTAAAAAACTTTTCAGAGTACATCGATGACTATGATAACGGTGGCCAACAAACGAAGTTGTATAAAAATGCAGACATTGCTTTTTCGCCTTCTGTGATCGGAGCTTTGTTGGTAAATATCATCCCGGCAAAAAACTGGGAATTGAATTTGGAAGGAAAATATGTTGGAAAACAATACCTCGACAATACCTCGCAGGATTCGAGAAGTCTGGAGGCATTTTACAACCAAAATCTCCGGTTAGCTTACACCACCACTTTTAAAAGTGTAAAAGCGTTGAACCTGTTTGCGCAGGTATCCAACGTTTTTTCTAAAAAGTATGAACCCAATGGATATACGTTCAGCTACATCGCCGGAGGTAGTCAAATCACTGAAAATTTTTATTTCCCGATGGCTCCTATCCAATACACATTGGGATTGAACATCCGTTTGTAAAGTTGATAAAAAACAAGAAGCCTGTTGAGGTAGGTGGCTACTCCAACAGGCTTCTTTATGTAAATAAATTAACTTTTTTTATTTGTATTTTTCCTGCCAATTGAGCATTCCGCCGGTGAGGTTGATGACATTGGTAAAGCCCATGGTTTCCAGGATCAAACAAGCTTGTCCACTTCGATTACCGCTTCTGCAATAAATGATCAACTCTTCATTTTTAAGATCATCAATCTCATCTGTTTGCATGGTTTGAATATTACCCAATGGCAAAAAAAGCCCCCCAATATTGAAGGCAGCCCTTTCGTCGGGTTCCCTTACATCGAGCAGCTGCAGTTTTTCACCTGCATCTAATCTTGCTTTTACTTCTTCAACAGTGGTTAATTTCATACGCTTTTATTTTATTCTTTGTTTATAATGGTTGTACTGTCTTTGACCACCATTTGAACGGGTGATATCCACACATCCATTACCTGCCCGGCTTGTATGTAAATAAATTGTTTGTCTTCTGTAAACCTTGGTGGACTTTGTTTTACAATAAAAGCGCCGGCAGTATCGGTGATGATTGTATTATCGTATGGAATGGTGCTTCCGAGTGTAATTCCATTTT
>Ga0105046_10010527_pt1 | contig 14398 bp, 13 predicted proteins | sample MAT03_FD_78385 | JGI IMG/M metagenome (GOLD analysis project Ga0105046, IMG submission 78385) | Freshwater microbial communities from Lake Fryxell liftoff mats and glacier meltwater in Antarctica - MAT-03 (megahit assembly) | ecosystem: Environmental > Aquatic > Freshwater > Ice > Liftoff... | reverse complement strand
TTCCGAACTCTGCGAGCTCCTGTGAAAAACGGATCGATGTTTGGAAATACCTCGGAGGATTTTACAGGAGGACGGAAAAGGGCGCAGAGGTCGGAGGCGGAAGAGGTCAGGGGTTGTGGATTTGAATCTGACCGCTCTCCTCTGACCGCTGACCTCTCTCCCCCGCCCGATCTCTTCCGAACTCCGCGAGCTCCTGCAAAAATCGACCGGTGCCGACGGCTTAAACGGGAGGACGGCATTCCGCCGTCACCACTCGCCTACGGATGGGTCACGCGCAGATGCTCGCCTTCGACCGCGACGGCCGAGAGCTTTTTCCAGCCTTCGAGCACATCTGCGGGCAGCGGTTGAATCTGCGCGATAAACTGGAGGACCTTCGGGGCGAAGTTGGGAATCCGATGGGTGGCGAGCGATCCGAGAAAAAGCTCGCGCGGAACGAAGGCGAACTGTTCGCCGTCGCGTTGGAAATCCCCGCGCGTTTGGATCACGATCGGAATCGCGAAACCGACCAGATTGACGGTGGCGGGTGCTCCGATTTGCAAAAGACCGTCGGCGATGCGGAAATTGATCTGCGCCGGGACCACGGTGTCCGTGGAACTCGGGGACAGCGGCTTCATGGCATTGACGGCCCATCCGTTGAGTTCCACCTCGGTGAGCACGAGATCGCCAGGCTGACCCTCGACCAGAAGCTGTTTTTTGCGCATCCACGTGCGCCCCGTATTCGCGTTGCTCACCCCCGGCAGGTAATAAACCGTGTTTTGGTTGGCCGCTTCGGAAGGCTCCTTTGCCGTCACCACGGGTTTAAATACCAACCAGACCGCGGCCGCGATAATCCCCACGACGAGGCTTAAACCGGCTCCGAAAATGATCTCGATCCAACCTGGACCGTAGACCGCGCGTGCTTGTTTCTTGTCCATGGGAGATTGGGCCTTACATCGGATCAGACCGCTCGGGATTGAGCTTTGCGAGAATCTTCCACAAAGCGGAAATAAGCTGCATAGTACGTCCAACTTGCGGCCAGCCCCGCAAAAATGGTGAACGTCATCAGCGGGTAGCCCGCAACGAGGAAGCCCACAACCGCAAACGTGGGAACCAGAAAGTGGGCGCGGCTGGAGCGTAACATCGCCCCCAAGATATAGATCCGAAAAGCGTCACGATACTCCTCGCGCTTCTGGAATTGGTAGATGCCGGCCGCGGTCAGGGGGCCGGCGAGCATGATGGCCGGAATCAGCGGGACGTAGACGATGACTCCGTACGCCATCATGCGAAGGGGCCACGTGAGCATCCAGGCGAGCAGGACGGGAACGATTCCGAGGAAGATAAAGATGATAAACGCGGCCAGCCCATTGGTGAACAGCCGTCGCCAATCGTCCCATGCGGGTAGCATCGGGGTTTCGCCGCGACGGGAGCGCGCGATCAGCTCGTAAAGATATCCGAATGCAAAGAAGTGTGCGATGGGGATGAGCAGCAGCATCGCCCCGATCACACACTTCACAAACCAAGACGAGTTATTGAAAAGGCGTTTGCAAACGAGTTCGAGCGTCGGCATTTCGGCGGGCAAGGTGTCAGGAGCGTGGCGGCTAGTCTATGGACTTCACAACCAAATTTAATGCCTGGGTCTCGTTGACGGAAAGCGGATTGACGAAGCACGTTCCTCTGGCGACGACACGTCCGCAACGCCTTCACCAGGCTATGCGTTACAGCCTCGAGGCGGGTGGAAAACGGCTGCGTCCGGTGTTGGTTTTCGCATCGGCCGAGCTGTTCGACCCGGCTGGGTCCCGCGACCCCCTCCCGGCGGCCGTGGCGGTGGAGTGCCTGCATACCTACTCCTTGATTCACGACGATCTCCCCTGCATGGACGACGACGACCTCAGGCGCGGGCGGCCGACCGTGCACAAAGCGTTTGACGAAGCCACTGCCCTCCTCGCAGGAGATGCGCTCCTGACACATGCATTTTATTTATTGATAACGGCTTATGCTTCCGACCTGGCAATTGCCACCGAATTGGTGCGCGAACTGGGCTCAGCAGCCGGGAGCGAACGGCTGATTGGCGGGCAGATGGAGGACCTCCTCGCGGAAAATCATCCTGAAACCCATCCCGCCGATCTTGAGTACATCCATCTCAACAAAACCGCGGCGATGATCGAAGCGGCTTTGACGATGGGCGCTCGTCTGGGCGGGGCGGGGGCTGCGGCACTGGAGACGGTCCGTGTCGCGGGACGCCATCTCGGCCTGGCGTTCCAGATCGTCGACGATGTCCTCGATGCGACGGCCGATACGGCGACCTTGGGCAAAACCGCCGGAAAGGATGCTAAAGCGGGGAAGTCGACCTATGTGAGTCTCCACGGAGTGGAAGGGGCGCGGCGCATGGCCCGCGAGCGCTCGCAGGCAGCGATCGACGCGTGGCAACGGCTTCCCGGCGACACGTCGTTTCTCGTCGAATTAACGCGGTTTCTAACCGAGCGGAAGAAGTGATAGGTCGTCCGTTGAATTGCGGACTTTCATACCCTGGAGGGCCTCGCTCCGTCGAGGCCGACTCGCAACCCGGCAGAAGCTCGGACGGTAGAGTTTGGAGTCCGGACTTTAGTCCGTCCGGAAAGAGTGCGAGCGGGTTTCGGACGGCCTGAAGGCCGGACTCCAAACGTTTTTGCAGCGAGGGGGGCAGCGTTGGCAGCGCGCGAGCGCGCAATCCCGGCCTCGACGCAGCGCGGCCCTCCAGTACTAACACGCCTCTGCTCTTGTTCTTTGCCCATTCCTGCGCTCTGCTCGCGGTGCGTGAGCCGTTCCAGCCGTCTCCTTTCGCATCCCATGGTGCGTGTTTTTTTCGCGTTTTTCGCGATGTGTGTCGTTGTCCGCGCTCAGCAGCGCGATGACGAGCGCATCGCCGAACTCAAAGAAGAAATCCAGGCGATGGACGGTGTCGTCCAAGCTGCGAAGAACGCCCAGGAAAAAGCGAGGCTCGAGGTCAAACAGCAGCGGCAGCGCGAGGAGTTGAAGATTTTGGAAGATCGCCAGGCGATCGATGCGCGTCAGAAAGCGCTCGGACAAAAAAAATTTACGAGTCCGCTCGACGCTTTGCGCGAGGAACTGCGCGGCATCGACACGACCGCGGAAGATGCGGAAAAGCGAGTGACCGAGCTGACGGCGCGGCGGAAAACCGTGAGCTCTGCGCGCGACGCGCTTCTGACGCAGCTCTCCGCGATCAAGTCCCGTTCCGACGTGGACGTCGCCCGCGAGACGGAACTTTCCGAGCAGATCTACACGCGCAACGAGGAACTGCGTGCACTCGCACTGCAGCGCGAAGCGGCCGAACTCGAGGTGGACCTGGCGCGAGAAGCGGCACGTCTGCGCGAGCACATCAAGACAATCGAACGCAGCGCGCGTCCCACGCTGCGCGCGCTTTTCGACAGTTTTACCTACTTGGGAAATGCCGGGAAAGCCAGCGACCGGCTCTCGCCTCTTTTCACGAACGTAGAACAGAATCTGCAGATTGGAGAGAGCGTACTTGCGCTCGGACAGCAGAAGCTCGCCAAATTCGACGAAGAAGTCGCCTTGCTCGACAAGCAGACGGGATTTTTCTCCAACAATCCGAAGGTCGTGCGCTTGCTGGCCGCTCAACGCAGTCAAAAGAAGGCGATTACAGAGCGGTTGGTCTTTGCCGCCGCTCAAGTGGATGCGCTGAAGCACGCCCAGCAAATTCTCGAGCAGCGAAAAGCCCTCGGCGTCCTCGACCTCTCCGTGGCGGAGGAGCAGTTTTCCGAACTCAAGTCGGCTTACCTCAATCGCCTGCGCTGGCCCGGCGCTTTGCTGGTCGGATTCGTCGGCCTTTATTTTGTCGTTTCGATCGTCGCTCTGCCCGTCCTCTATAAAAACGAGAGCCTGTTCCTCGCGCGGCGGCTCACCCGGTATCTGATGATCACGCTGGCGGTGGGCGCCGTCGCGAGTTTTCTCTTCGACGATTTGACGATGGTGGCGGCTACAATGGGCATCGTCAGCGCCGCGTTGGTCATCTCGCTGCAGGACGTGTGTACGTCCGCGTTCGGATGGTTCGTGATCATGGTCGGCGCGAAATTCGGTATCGGCGACCGGTTGCAGGTGGAGGAATGCCGCGGAGACGTCATCGACATCCAGTTGCTGAGAACCACTTTGCTGGAGGTAAATGGCTGGTTGGGTTGCGACGAGCCCACGGGCCGGGTAATTCTCGTTCCCAATAATTTCATCTTCAAAACGAAGATCTATAATTTCAGCCACGGGCACCCCTACATCTGGGGGAAGATCGACGTGACGGTTTCGTTCGACTGCGCGACGGTGGCGAATGAGCTTTTCCATCGTGTCCTGAGCGAGGAAACCGCCGCGGAGTTTGCCGCCGCGCGCACCGCGGCGCAGCGGATGCGAAAGCGTTACGGCGTTTCCGACGCCACCTACGAACCGCGCGTGACGTCGGCGATCACGGGAAACGACGTGATCTTCTCGCTTTATTACGTCGCGCACTTTCGAACCTTCGCCACGGTGCGCAATCGCGTCGACCACCGGCTGATTGAAGAAATCGCCAAGCAGCCCAGGATCCAGCTGGCCGTTACCAGCTTGCAGTTGACCCATATGAATTCCCCGCCGCCGCCGGGGCGCGCTTAAGGACGAAAACGGAGGTTGCCGCCGAAGGGTTTCGGCCAGTGTCCGTCGGTTCGGACCTCCGTGCGATGGATGCGGGTCCACCAATGCCTTCCGCCCTTCGCAATCGACAAACCGGTGGGGCCCGCAATGGTTCAAGCGCGATGCCCGAATCGACGCCCGTCAACCCTGCCGATCCCGGTTTGGAAGTGCGCACTTACTTTGTGCGCACCCGCAACGTGCTCCTGGCCCGGGCGGAGTTCAGTCAGCTGTACGTGGACTATTATCTCCATTTGTCGGATCATTCGATGCGGCCCCTTCCCGAGCATGACGCGATTTTCAAACGCGCGCTGGCGGGGTTCGTCCTGCACGCGGCGTCGCGTCCCTGGAACGAGACGATCGCCTGGACCGTCAATTTCCAGGATCCGCTGCTGAACGTTTTCATCACCGGCGACAACCACGACGGCAGCGTGACGGGGCGGGTTTTCGACGAGAATGTGAAGCAGCTCCCGTCCTCCGTGTTTTACTGCGATGTGGTGCGCGATCGGGAGCAGAAACGCCGGAGCGCCGTGGAGTTTTCCGGCCGAGATCCGCTGGTCGCGGCCGAAGTCTTCTATGCGCAAAGCGAGCAGCGCAAGGGCCGGTATTTCCAGACCGCCGACGAAGATTTCGCACTGGCGGTGGAGCATCCCGATTGCGATCTCGCCTGGTTGAACGCGTTGACGACGGAACGGATCGAGGAAGTGGACCGGACCGAGGAGGTCGCGCTCCTCGAACGCCGGATCTTCCGCTGGCACTGCGGCTGCAATCAGCAGCGCATGCTCGAGGTGCTCGCGCCCGTTTTTCGCACCGAGCCGGAGGAGCTTTTTGCCGGGGACGAGAAACTCGAGATGCGTTGCCCGCGTTGCGGTGCGCGTCACCTGATCACGCGCGAAATGCTCGAGGCGTTCGTCGCGCAACGTCCCGACTGAGCGGAGCCGCGATGGATCTAATTTGTGGATACACTGCGGCCGGCGCCGAGCTTCGGCTGCAAATCTTAGCGACCGCGGCCGCCATGGTTTTCGCGCCATGAACCCGGTGGAGACGATCGGTGCCATCCTCGGTACGATCGGGGTGGTCCTGATGATCCGCCGGCACCTGCTGGCCTGGCCGGTCGGAATGGTGCAGGTGGCGGTCTATGGCTGGGTTTTCTTCCGGGCGAAATTGTATTCGGACGTCATCCTTCAAGGCGTTTTTTTCGTTTTGCTCGCTTACGGCTGGTGGCGTTGGCGACGCGGGGATAAGGCCGGCGCGGCCAGGGTCGAATTGCCGGTCTCGCGCCTCAGCGGAAAGGCACGCGTCGGATTCGCGCTGGCCGGGGTCGGCCTGACCTTCCTTTGGGGAGAGTTCATGCATCGCACGACGGAGGCCTCCCTTCCGTATTGGGATGCCTCGATCCTCGCCTTCAGCCTGCTTTCTCAGTGGTTGCAGGCCCGCAAAAAGATCGAGAACTGGATTGGCTGGATCGTGGTGAACGTCATCGCCATTGGCGTCTACGCGGCCAAGGACCTCACGATCACGGCCATGCTCTACACGGTGTTTCTGGCGCTGGCGTTCGTCGGCTTCAGGGCCTGGCGTCTCGCCGAACGCGAACGGATCGCATGAGCGCACCGATCGTTCGCATTGCCTTGTTCGGACCCGAGTCGACCGGCAAAACCCAGCTGGCCGAAGCGTTGAGCGTACGTTATGGGGAGCCTTGGGTGCACGAATATGTGCGGGAGTTTTGGGAACGACGCGAAGGAACGATCGTCGCTGCGGATCTCGGGGAAATCGCGCGCGGCCAGATCCAAAACGAAGAGGCTGCCGTGCAACTCGCGACCCGCGCGGTCTTTTGCGATACCGAGTTGCTCACCAATGTGCTGTGGGCCGACCTGCTTTTTCCGGGGAGCTGTCCTCCTTGGGTCAGGCGGGCGGCCGAGGAGAGGTGTCGGGCTTATGCGGTTTATCTGCTCTGTCTGACGGACCTGCCGTTTTCGCCCGATCCGCAACGCTGTTTTCCCGATGAGGCGGATCGAGCGGCGTGCATGCTGCGCTGGCGAGAGACGCTGACGTCGCGAGGGCTTCCGACCGCGGACATTTTCGGCAGTGGAAACGAACGACTCGAGCGAGCTTGCGCCGCGGTCGATTCGGTTCTGAACATCACGGTTTGATGGATGCCGCCTATCAGGATCGTTTCGGGGGAGTCGGACGTCTTTTAGGCGCACCGGCACTCGCGCGGCTGAGTCGGGCGCATGTCGCGGTGATCGGGATTGGCGGAGTGGGCTCCTGGACCGTGGAGGCGCTCGCGCGCTCGGGCATCGGTGCGCTCACCCTCGTGGATTTGGACGACGTGTGCGTGACGAATACCAACCGCCAGCTCCCCGCGTTGGTGGCGACGATCGGCCAACCCAAGGTCGAGGTCCTCGCGGCGCGCGTTCGCCAGATCAATCCCGACTGCCGCGTGGCGGCAGTGTCCGAATTCTTCAGCGCGCAATCGGCCGATCGACTGTTGGACCGGCCGTTCGATTGTGTGGTGGATGCGATCGACGTGCTGACCAACAAATGTTTGCTGATCGCATCGGCAAGGGCCCGCAATTTTCCCACCGTCACCATTGGAGGAGCCGGCGGAAAACGCGACGCGACCTATGTGAAACGTGGAGATCTCGGCGACGCGTACGGCGACGAACTGTTGCGTCAGGTGCGCAAGAAGCTGCGACGCGATCACGGGTTTGCCCAGGGCGAAACCAAAGGAGCGATGAGCTTCGGCGTCCGCTGTATCTGGTCGAACGAGCAGCGCGTTTATCCCCGTGCGGACGGTACCTGTGCACTCGAGCCGAAGCAGGGTATGAGCGCCCGGATGGATTGTTCGGGCGGTTTCGGGGCGGGTGTCTGGGTCACCGGGACGTTTGGCCTCGCTGCGGCGCAAGAGACGATCGGACTCATTTTGGAGCGCAGTGAAGCGGCGCTCGCTCGGCCGCCGGTCGCAGCCATTTTTTAACGAAAAAGACCGCCTTTCGCGCGTGCGAAAAGCGGTCTGAAAAACCAGGGGCACGACCGCGTTGCGGTCGACTGGGTGGGAAGCTTGAGCTTATTCTAGCCAGCTCCCGACGAGTTCGCGGGCGGCGTCGCCCTCGGCCTGGAGCTTGCCGTCCGTTCCGTAGACTTTGAAGTGAGGAATCGACCGCAGTTTGTATTGAGCGGCCACGGGGGATTTCCAGTCGATGCCTTTCACGTCCGGGCGATTGATGTCGACCTTGACCACCACGATATCGGCTCTGCTCGCGTGGAGCTTGTCGAGCTTCGGGGAAATCGCGACGCACGGCGGGCAGTACTCGCTGGTGAAATCGAAAACCGTGATCTTGCCCGGGACCGCAAGCTCGGCGAGTTTTACCTCGGCCCCGTGCGAGACGCGCTCGGGTTTTTCGGGTTTGGAAGTCGCGGGTGCCGCTGACACCCAGGAGGAGAGGGCGAACAAAACGACCGCAGAGGCGGCCATAAATCGATGAGGTGACGTCATGGAGAGGAGGGAGTTTGGACTGAATCGGAGATGAAAACGTTAGGGTGAAAAACCGATTTCGCGAGCGGATCGGTTCGCTAATTCGGAAAGGGGGGGAGGGGAATACCGAATCGGGGGGCCGAAAGGGAGCGCTCGGGCAGGAGGGCGGGGATCAGCGGCCGCAGCCAAAGGCGGACCCATAACCGTAGCCGCGGCCAAAGCGGCCATACCGACCCCAGTCGTCGCATCCGTCCATCAGCCAGGCGTCGCCCCGATACTGGCCGATACGAATCGCCGTGGTGACTCCAGAGGTGGGGTCTTCGTAACTCATGGCCATCGATCCGCCGTAGAAACTGCGTCCGCCACTCCCCATGCCGTAAGTGAGAGAAACTTCGCCATGAATTTCGCGGCGAATGCGGGTCGTCTCGATGCTGTCCACCGCCGTCGCCCGAGCGAACGTCCCCGGCTTGCTGGGCAACGCCATCGTTCGTGCGATCGTGCTATCGAGCGCGCTGCGTTCTACGGTGGTGAGCAGGTCCAGCCCCGCCGACTTCTGTTGCGCGTCGGTGCGCCGCTGGGTGAATGACGTCGCGAAACCCTTCACATCGCCCTGTCGCGCCAACATCAGCTCACGGGTGATCTGCCGATTCAACTCCTTGCGTTGTGCCTCGGATAACTTGCCCAAACCGGAGGAAGCTTGCTCCGAGGCCACGAGTGTCTCGGTGAAGGGTTTTTCGATCGAAACCTGCGCAGGCAAGAAAGGAACGATCAGGAGCGAAACTCCTGCGATCAGTGCACGCCGACCACGCGAGAAAGATGAAGGAGCATGCATTAATGAGAGAGACGCCGGAAACCTCTTCCGTGTTCCCTCGGGCAGCAACGGCTCCCGTATGTTCCTTTTGTGGGTAACGTGGCGGACTCGAGCACGACTTGATGGAGCGAATCCCGGCATTGATCGGAAAGTAGCGATGAAGAATATTTTATGGCTCGCAAAATCGTTTGCCGTCAACTCGTCGGCTCCGCTTCTCGGCGGCGCAGTTGCCCGCACGCGGCATCGATGTCGGGTCCCCGCGCCCGGCGGAGATGGGTGACGACCCCGTGAGAACGCAAAGTATCGACAAATAACTCGGCCACTTCGTGAGAAGACGGTTTATAGCTTCGTCCCTTCAAACTCAGCCCGGTGGCATTGTAGCTAAGCACGTTCACATGCATCCGACGCTTCGCCAGGAGCTGCGCCAAGAGAGCGGCTTGCTGTAGCGAGTCGTTCACGCCTTGCAATAGGCAGTATTGTACGATGACCGGGCGTCCTGTCACGGCTTGATACGAGTCGGCCGCGGCAAGGATCTCGTCGACTTTGAATCGGCGTCCCATTGGCAATAAATCTGCGCGCGTCGCATCGTCCGGAGCGTGCAGCGAGACCGCGAGCTGAACGCCGAGGCCGGCGTTTGCGAGCGTTTGTATGCCGGGCACAATGCCCACGGTGGAAATCGTGATCTGGCGCCATCCCAACGATCCGAGTTCGTTCGCTCCGATGCGGCGCACGGCGGCGAGCACGGCGTCCAGATTCAGCATGGGTTCGCCCATGCCCATGAAAACGAGGGTTTGCAGGCGACGCCCCGTCGCGAGGGCCTCGGAACGCAACGTGAGGAACTGTTCGACGATTTCCCCGGACGTGAGATTCCGTTCAAAGCCGGTTTTCGTCGTTGCGCAAAAGTCGCAGCCCATGGCGCAGCCGACCTGCGACGAGATGCAGCCAGCCGCCCGGCCCCCGCGAAAATCCGGCATGAGCACGCACTCCACGGTGCGTTTGTCGTGAAGCTGGCGCAGAAGTTTGGTCGTTCCGTCTTCGGAGACTTGCCGGACGAGGAGCGACGAGCCACTCAGGGGAAGCTCACGCTCTACGCGGTCGAGCAGGCCCTGCGGGAAAAGAATCCCAGTCTGCCGTGAGAGACCTCCGCCGGAGCGATAATACGCGCGGAGTACCGGGGCAGCATGCGAAGGTTTTACCCCCCACGCCACAAAGTGCTCTTGGAGGGCCTCGATCGTTAGTTCGGAAAGCGCGCGCACGAAAAAATTGGGGAACTCGAAGGAAGTGGGTCGCGCGCTCAAGCGGCGGGCGAGGCGCCTCGCATTCCGATGGGTCGGGCCGGATTTCCAGCGACGACAGTATCGGGCGCGACGTCTCGGGTGACGACCGCGCAGGCCCCGATCACCGCGTTGGCGCCCACCGTAATGCCCGGGAGCACGAACGCGCGCGCACCGATAAAGGCATTGTGTCCCACGACGATCGGCGCCGTTTGCAGGGAAAGGCGCGGGTCGTCGAAGGCGTGAGTCCCGGTGCAGAGGAACGCCTCTTGCGAGACCGTGGCCGCCGCGTGCAGCTCGATGGGCGCCAGGCAGTAGACGGCCACGCCCTCGCCCACGCAGGCGCGATCGTGCAGGGTCAGGTGCGGGGGAAAATGGATACGCGCGCTTCCGTGCACGAAAGGGCGTCCGTGGATACGCGCACCGAAAAGTCCGAGGACGAAAATCCGCCAGGCGTTGAAGGGCTTCGGCGTCCAACGGCAGGTCAGCGCCCATGTCGCGACCCACATCGCGCGTTTGGCGCGTTGCGACCGCGGCCAAGGGGATGTGTACGCATCCGCTTGGGCGTGGGTCGTGAGGGTGGCTTTCATCCGGCTTCGGGAGCGAAGCAGGGTTTACCGCGACGTCGATCTTCGAAAGGCTAAGCGCTTTCGTCTTCCTGTCGGGGAAAGACGCCGGGCAGCTCGGGGTCCGGAGTAGCACGGGCGAACGATGGGCTGGTCCCGTGACCGGCAAAAGCGAGGGTTTCGGAGACTCGGGTGGCGAGCGTCGTCTCGTAGCGCCTCCAGCTGAACTCTTTGGCCCGGGCCGCCGCTCGCAGTCCCATCTCGACGCGTCGGTCGGGCTCGCGATAGAGCAGGTGAAGACGCTCCGCGATTGCGTTTGAGGAGCGGATGGGCACTAAAAAGCCCTCGTTGCCATCCGAAATCAGGTCGGGCGCTGCGCTGTTCGGCGTCGCGATCACCGGCAATCCCATCGCCATGGCGTCGAGGAGTTCGGAGCCGAAGCTCTCGAAAAGGGAGGGAAACACGAGCACGTCGTGTTGGGTCATCTCTCGCAGGACCTCGGTGTGATTGCCGTAGGGCAAGAAGCGAACTTTGGAGAGCTCGCGCTCGAGCGCCGGAATGGACCGGGGCGGTTTCCGGCCGATGATTGTGAGCTCCGCGGCCCCGCCGAGTTGTTGCACGGCGGAAAACAGATAGCTCAAACCTCGCCGCTGGCTCAAAGGCCCGACATAGAGCACCCGTAACTTATCGGTGGACGTGCGGTTCGACTCCGCCAAGCCTTGGGGCGGGGTGGGACAGCCGTACGGCACCACCGCGATTCGCGCGCGAATCCGGCCCTCCTCCTCCAAGGTCCTCTTGGTGAAGGCACTGGCCACCACCACGACGTCTGCGAGCTCCAGCTCGGTGTCGCGACGCCGATTCTTCGCAGCGCCGTTGTGAACGTTCCCGAGCAGACTGGCCCACTCCGGCTCGTTTTCCGCCTCCTCCTCGAGGATCTCTTGTGCGGCCTTCCAGTGCCCGATCGGCTGATCGTAAATACAAAGCTGCCCGGCATCTTTTGCAGCGCGAAACGCATATTCGGCACCGTTTTCGTAGGCGTAGACCCCGGTAAACGTGGCTTGGCTCAAACGTTTAGCGACTTGGCGGTCCAGCGATCGATAAACCGCGTCTTCGCTGCACGGACCAGTGTCCGAATCGGTGAACGCTCCGAGTCCCACTCGGCTGGCAAGTTGACGCGACGCCTCTCGCCACGGGTAGGTATGAATCTTCCGGTTCAGTTCCAACGGATAGGATCGTCGCTGAAGCCGTTGATTGAATCGCTTGGGCAACAGACTTCCGAGCCACGAGGGCACTGCGTAGTTGATTCCCGTCCAAAACTCCCCGAGGAGACCGGCGCGATGCAGTCCGAGCGCTGCGTGGCGCACGTTCGCATTACCGGTGGGATGGGTGAGAAGAATCATGAAGGGAGACGAAGCAGGGAAGCCAACGAGACTGCTCGGTGGCATCGCTGGCGGCCGCGCAGGCGTTCGACAGCTGGCGTCTAAAATCGGCACGATTCGTGGGGAAGTTTTTCAAAAGAGTATGAAAGCGGGGTTTGCGCGTTCCCTGTCTCCGATTTGCACCTGCACGCCACGGTAGAACCAGAGCGAAAGAGTGCGGAAATCCTCATCGTACACCGAAAATGCTGGGCACATTAGGAGGAAACCCCCTACGTAGATACTCTAATTCCCCCATGATTTGTTTGGGGAAATCTTCCTAGGATGTTTTCTGTGTTTTCTCTTTTAGGTTTCGCGAAACCGCGTCGCAGGATTTTGTTTTCGAACGGTATTGCTATGCTTTCTGCGTTCGCGATTTCGACCGGCGCGTTTGCGGACGAATTAGTCCTTCGCTGGGTGGACAATTCGGCGAACGAGTCCGGGTTTCGGGTCGAGCGAAAGACGGCGGTTTCGGATTTCCAGGCGATCGGAACGTCGCCGGCGAACGAGCCCTCGTTTGCGGATAGCGCCGCGATGGCGGGAGAGTCGTATTGGTACCGAGTTTGTGCCTACAACAGTTTCGGTTCCTCCGCATACGCGACGTCCAGCGAAATCAAGCTCCCGGCGGCACCCGTTTCGACTCCCGTTTCCCCGCCCACGATTGGCGTGATCGCGAATGTCTCGATCAAAATCGATCAGGGCACGGGAGCCATCGGCTTTTCCGTCTCCGATCCCAATGTCTCGGCGAACTCTATCGTGTTGAGCGTCAGTTCCTCCAATCCGGATTTATTGCCGGTCGGACGCATCAATTTTGGTGGGCTGGCGGCAGGTCGCTGGATCAGCGCCACTCCCTTTCTGGGCCAAGCCGGCGTGGCTGTCTTGACGATCGTGGCGAGCAATGGCTCCTCCAGCTCTTCCCGAAGTTTTACGGTGACGGTGCTCGCTTTGTCCGCTCCGCCGACGCCGTCGCCCGATTCGAGGGGCAACGGCGGCACTCCTCCGGTGGCCACCGCGACGCTCGGTCCTCGCTTCTATTTCGGTCAGTTCGGAGCCTCGGTTGGCGATGTCTTTGGCGTCTTGGTGCGAGCGGATGGTTCGGCGTCGATGCTCGGTTCCGCGGCTTGGGCAAACGTCCCGTTCGCGCCACTGCCTTTTACCGTGTCCGCAATCGGGGACTTTTCCGGAACGAGTTCCGCATGGGGTGCTTTTGCGGGAAAAGCGACCGAACTTTCCCTGGCGGCTACGTTTACCGACCGGAGCCTGGCGATTAACGGAACGGCTGACGTTTCCGGTGGGGCGATCTCCGCGTTCGCCGGCCTCTATTCGGGTGCGATTTGTCCGACCGTCGATGGCCAAGTCACTGCGTTGGTCGGACCGTCGGGAAGGGTTTTGATCGCCCTCTCGTTGAATGGCGTTGTCGTCAGTACCCTCGCTTCCCTTGGACTCGATGGCACACTCTCGACTGTATTACCCAATGGCAGCATCCTCTCGCTCGGATTCGATCCGGGAAATGCCACCTTCGGCGGCCGCTTGGCGTCGGGCGGTCGGGCGCTGGCGATCTTGGGAAACCGCGAGGACGGTTTGCCGCGTTCGAGTCTCATCAATCTGTCCGGCCGTGCCTTCGTCGAATCCACCGCGGGCTCGATGATCGCGGGGTTTTCGATTTCCGGCGTGGGAAACAAACCGCTCCTCGTTCGGGCGATCGGACCTACGCTCGCACTTTTCGGAGTACGCAACGCGTTGCCCGACTCTCGGATGACCGTCTGGCAAGCGGGGAGTGCCGCCGGTTCGGCCCCTTACGCTCAAAATGACGACTGGGCCGCGACGGCAGTTCCCGCGAGCAGTGCGGCCTCCGCGGCTTTCGCACTTCCAGCAGGAAGTCGTGACGCCGCCATGGTTCTGAACGCCGCAGCTGGCGGCTATTCCACCGAGATTTCGGGGGTCGGTGGGTCCAGTGGAACGGCCCTCGTCGAACTTTATGACGCTCAGTCGGATCAGGGCCAAGGGACTGCGCGGTTGAACAATATTTCGCTTCGCACCTGGGTAGGCGCGGGCGAGCGCGTGGTCGTTGCGGGCTTTGTGATCGGAGGAAATTCCGCCAAACGGTTGCTCATCCGGGCAGTGGGACCCGAGCTTGGGCTGTTCGGAATTCAAAACGCGCTGTCCGATCCGCAGTTGACCCTTTTTCAAACCGTCAACGGGGACTCGATTCC
>Ga0105046_10010525_pt1 | contig 14399 bp, 11 predicted proteins | sample MAT03_FD_78385 | JGI IMG/M metagenome (GOLD analysis project Ga0105046, IMG submission 78385) | Freshwater microbial communities from Lake Fryxell liftoff mats and glacier meltwater in Antarctica - MAT-03 (megahit assembly) | ecosystem: Environmental > Aquatic > Freshwater > Ice > Liftoff... | reverse complement strand
GCAACTCGCTTTCGCGATGGCAACTCGCCATGTGCATACAGAAACTCATCCAGGGGCACACCACCGACAAGTTCCACTAGAAACCGGTCGTCGATCTCGGCGATCTCACCCAACAGGATCTCGAAATCTCTTCGTGAGGCTTTGAACTCTTTTTTTGCCTCGCGAATCAACCCACCCGGTGCGAGTCCGTCGTCCTCCTCCAGTTTCCGAACGAATGCGGCCAGGCGATCGAGGTACGTGCGAGCATCCGTCGGAACGGCCTGGAATCGAAGAACGCTCTCGTAGCGTGCCAGCAGAGTTTCATGCAGTGACAGGTCGGGCAACCGCGCTGCCATCTGCAAATGAACCGTGTAACCCCAGCGATCGAGTGCCGCGAGCCAACGGCTCAGTTTGCGGATATCGTCCTCCAGCTCATCGGCGAGGGCTCTATCTCGACCGGTTGGACGGAAGAGGGTTCGACGCATGATTTTTGCTAGTGCCGTCCGTGCCGACTTCAACCGGGCCGCACGCTCGCCCGCCTGGTTGTACAGTTTCTCGGCCGTGTACAGAAGCCGGACATCGTCGGATTCTTCCGAGGTGAGCGCCGTATTTCTCTGCTCGGAGGTTCCCGTGTCGATTGCTCGTGAATCGTCGTAGCATCCTTCGTACCGACTGGGCAGATCAAGTTTGCCGTTCTCGGCAATCCAGCGGCTCACGACTTCGCTCGGTACGAAAATGGAGTCCTCCGCCGTTTGCAAAACATCCAGGTAGCGAAGGCGAGTCAACTCACCCCGCCATTTTTGCGAATCCGCCAGGAGGATCGAAGCCGGCCGATCGTCGCGCTCGGACGCGACAAATGTTCGTTTAGCACTCTGCTCTCGTTCGAGTGGCGATGGCAATCCCACCCACATGGTCGATAGGTATGTCTGTCCAGGTTCAAACACATCGGCATACTTGCCGGCATTCGGACTGCGCAGACTCGGCGTCTGGCCCAGGGTAAAGTCGTTATGAGCTTCCCACAACGCGGTTGATGCATCCAGCGAGTGAGCATAAAGGTCGACAGTAAATATCCCGCAGCGTGCCTCGCGTTTCAAGAATTCGTCGGCCTGGTGCAATGTTGCTCCCGCAAAATCAGCGCGTAAGACCGCATGAACCAGAGAATCCGAGCCAGCAAGGCAAACCGCCGCCAGGTCGTCGGACAGTGCATCCTCGTTACGTTTGGCGAGGCGAAAGAGAATCCGCCCGATTGCCCTCTGAGGGTAGGTCACGATGAGATGAACTTTTCGCAACCATCGAGCAAGCCCGGAAAAAGAGTTTTCACTTTCAGCCATCTCGTCAATAAAGTCGTTCCCGTCGAGAAGTAATCGCAGCAACTCGCCAAGCACATGTCGCCGGCCATCGAGTCGGCCTCGGGAAAACGGGGCGAGTGTTCGCGCAACAACGGCCTGGAACTCGCTCAGCGTCAAAGTGTTCCATAGCCAAAGTCCCACGATCAACTCCGAGCGGCCGGGTCGAATCAGGCCGAAGAGCGAGCGTCGGCCAATCAATGCGAGTTCGACGCCGGAACCCAGTGTGATCGACTTGGGAGTCGAACAACCGAGATCCCCTGCAACTTGATGGACGAAAGCATGGGCGACCGGCTCGTCTTGGACCGGAAGCGCGAGAACGGCGGCCGGTGCTTGCCATCGACGCGGGAGAAGCGATTTCAGCGAGACCAGCGAGAGCGTTGCGAAGACTAGAAACCCGGCAGCGAGAAGTGCGACATGAAAATCTTCCGCGAGTAGACAGAGCATTCCGCCCGCGGCGAATAGCATAGGGCAAAGGACGAACGAGAAAACCCCGGCAGCAAGCAGTAAGAGGCTAGACCATCGCCGCTGGTTACGACCAATCGCCCGACGCCCCAGTCCTTCCGGAACGTGGCGTGGAGGCGGCGGGTAGGGCGGGACCGGCAACTCCATCGAATCGCGCTCCGAACCGGGAACAACCAACACCATTATGAATACGAACGAAGCGAATTACGACTGGAACGCGGCCCGCGAGCGCATGATTCTCGACCCGAGCATCATCAATTTGAACACCGGTTCGTTCGGCCCGCTACCAAGCCCGGTCTTCGATCGCGTCACGGAATTGCGGCACTGGCTCGCGGCCGAGCCGACACATTTCTTCGTCCGCCAAGCACCGCCGTTGCTTTGGACGGCCCGCGATCGCCTGGCGAATTATCTTGGCACTGTTCCTTCGAGGCTAGTCTTCACGGCGAATGTCTCGGCCGCCATCAACATCGTTGCGTCGGGTTTGTCGATTTCGACCCCCGGCGAGATTCTGCTGACCGATCACGAATACGGGGCCATGCACTGGTGCTGGGAACGAGTCGCCCAACGGGCCGGGTTAACACTTCGTACCTTTCCGCTGCCGACCATGGCAAGCGAGCCGGGCGAAATTGTCGAGGCGGCCAGGCGAGCAATGACTCCGCGCACGCGACTGTTCTTCTTCAGCCACGTACTTTCCCCAACCGGATTGGTGCTCCCCGCGAAGGAGTTGTGTGCTGACGCCAGGCGTCGCGGGATCATTTCACTCGTCGATGGAGCGCATGGACCGGCGATGATTCCCCTGAATGTCAGCGATGTCGGTGCTGACTTCTATACCGGCAACTGTCACAAGTGGATGCTAGCACCTACTGGAACCGGCTTTCTAGTCATCGGGCCTGGAAATGAAGATCGCCTACAGCCAATGCAAGTAAGCTGGGGCTATCGGCCCGACCAATACCCGCTCGCCGACCAAGAGCCACTGCGACGCGATCCCGATCGGCCCGACCCATTCGGCTCCACGAGACGAACGCGTTTCCTGGAATTCGAAGGTACACGCGATATTTGCCCGTGGCTCACCGTGCCGGAATCGATCGAATTCCAGGCCGACATTGGTGTCGACCGAATCCGCCAACGAATCGAGGTGTTGGTTCAATACACGCAGAAGAAGATCGGCGGATTGGGATTAAAGCTTGCGACGCCATCGACGCCAGGAATGCACGGTTCCCTGACGGCATTCGAGTTACCGTTCACCGGACCCGAGAAAGCCGTGGCGTTACGCAAAGAGATTTGGAAACACCGGATCGAGGTGCCCATTATTGAACGCCCGGACCGACTGCTGATCCGCGTTTCGACTCACTTTTACAACACGCGTGAGGAGATTGACCGGCTGGCCGAGGTGTTGCCGGGGGCGATGCGAGCTGTCGCAAATGCGTAATGGCGATCTCCGTCAGTACCGAAAAATGGTTCCAGAAAGTTCGCGCCACCCCTCTTCTGAGGAATCCAACTTTTGTGGAATCAACCAACTTTTCTGGAACAATTATTGCGTGGCCTCACCTGCTCTGCTGCCCTTATAAAGCATATTTGGCATCCTCAAGCAACTCGGCCCATTGCTTGTCCGTGTTACCTACGGCTTCACCACCTGATTTAGTCGCAGGGAATGCCGAGTTGGCGAAAGAATGCAGCGTTTCTGCGCATTGCGTCTCTGAGTAGCTTGCTGAAGTAAATCACTTCCATGTGCAGATTCAGCTCTGGATCAAAGTCCCAGTAGCCGTGTCCATCGACTGCCTTGTTCATCTTTCGGTACTTGACGAATTGTGAGATTTTGTCTGCCGGGTCGCAAATCACGTAGCCAAAGTAGCGAGTGTCGGGCGAAACTTCGATTGGACGTCCTTCAGGAGACTTGGCCTTCCCGCTTCGAATCAGTTCGACATAATCCACGATTTGGTTGATCGGATTATCCTTTTCGCTGTATCCCTCCTTAACCGGTCGCTTGAATTCTAGGATCGTTACCGAGTCGAAGGGTGGATCGCCCTGGGTGTACGCTATCGGATTGTCAAAAGCGATAAGGTCAGGCCTTCGCTTACTGTCGACTTCCACAGCCGCATTTTGGTCGAATGGAATATCCGATGCAAGGTAATGAAAAAACGCCAGACGATCATCCACCAGCCAGAGATTCGCGGCTCCTACTGAAAGATCCTCATTGGTTCGTTTACGTGGGAAAATGATATCGTGAATGGTCTTCTCAAGCGGCAGCGATCCATCGGGGGATGGTTTGATCGAACTACGGAGTAGTTCGAGGACGGCCCGGCGGTGTGCTACATACCGCGCTAAGTCAGCTTGTCCGACCTCGGTGTACTGTGAAAAGCTCTCTAGAAATCTGTCGTAGGTCGCATGTTCTTCGGGCCCAAGCGAGGTCAACAGTCGTCCAACGGCATCCCGGACTCCCTTCTCCGAGTCCGCCTGGATCTCGTTGAGAATCCGTTGGTATTCCAGGTTCCGCTTTGGTTCAGGTAGTGTTGTCGGCACCGCAGCCACTTCATCTGGCCGTCTCGACAAAATCGGCTTGAACCACGGAGCTTTACTATCGATGAATGTCTGGTGCTTTTTGAGCGTTTGTTCGCGAATCGGGTCGATGATCGGCTTCAGGTAGGCCCGGACGCGTGCAGTTATTTCCCCAAGCAGTCGGTCATAGGTTACCCCGTCAAATAATTCGTCAGCCTTATCAAAATCGAAGGCGAGCCGGTGTTCGTTAACCGAATTGTCCAAATAGCTCCCCGAGACGTAGACGGAATACACGACTGGGCGAACGTCAGTAGGGCGACAAATCGGCCCATTCGGCTCTGGCACTCGTTCGTGCAGAGACTCACTTTCAACTTGCCGTCGATTCGCACACAGCCTGATTCGATGATTGGAATCATTCGGAGACAAGGCCAAAATGTGCCTGATAGTGAACTTCTTCTTTCCAACTTTGATCTCCTCCTGTTGGCTTTCGACCACAACCTGTTTCTCGCAAAAATCGATCAAATCGATCTTCTCGCTACTGTCCACAAGCGTAACGCGCGCACAATCTTTGAGAATGAAGTGCTCCATGCACTCCTCGACAATCTGCCTCGCAAAAACGTCCATGCTCCTAGGAAACTTGGCCTCGGGCAGTGCTGAGCACATCTTGACGGAAGTCCGCAAGGCGGTTGATTCGGGCACGTCCTCTACTCGCATTGTTTCCACGCCCTTGGCTGTTGGCCGGAATCGAAAAGTGCGACGACGTGTCTTGTCTCCATCTCGAAAGACACTCACGACCTCAACTGACGCGAACGCCTTCAGATAGGAGAAGCGACCCAGCCCTTTGCCGCCTATTGCAATCTTGTGCATCGAATCGGCCGAATTGAATGAACCGAAGTTGTCTGTCGTAAATCCAACGCCATTATCGACGACCTCCATGTCCTGAACAGGTTGCTCTGTCCAGCCCTCTCCTATTAATCCTTCGGCGGCAGCCTTCCGTGTAATCAGGATCTGTACCAAGCTACGACGGTTGTCCCCGGAACGAATTGCGTCGAACGAGTTCACCATCGCCTCGATTATTGGCAAAAGGGGCCGGTTTTTTTGAACGGCGTGTTGCGGAGTTTCCCCCGGACATCGGTTAGCATGTAGGTGACCTGAGTGCGAAAGATCAGCGAGTTTCAGTGCCATTCCAGTCCAAAAAACCAGCAGACTTTCCTATCGTCCTTTTCATTAGCATACCTCTTTTTTGATACCAAAGTGGATGGCAATTGGTTCAAAAATTGCAAACACGACCCACCCCCTCCGGGCGGGCTGTCTTAAATCGAAGCGACTTCCGATCAGGTATCATGAGTCTTTCGAATGCTCAATCCGCCCCTCCATCGGGCTGCTCGCTGTCGCGTAAGGCTTCTTCAGAATCCGTCCCGCGAGAGGCCAGCCGGCCCGAATCTGTTGCATAACGCATCGCCGAGGGAAGTAGGGTGGGCGCGGATGGCACATGCTTGCTAAGATCAACTTCGTTCCTGGAGGTCAAAAATGTCCGCGAAATCCTTGACAATCGCTGTCCCCGAATCTTTACTGAAGCAACTCCGTGCGCGTGCCCGCCAGGCCAAGCACAGCGTGGAATCCGAAGTGGTCAACCTCTTGAACGATGCCATCTCGGACGAGGAGTCGCTTCCGACCGATATTGAGTCGCATGAACGTAAACTGTACGGCGTCGAGGGTCTGCCAGGGGATTCGCCAAAGGGCACTACTAAGAAGACCGAGCAAGAGTACGAACAGGATTGGGAGAATGCGATTTCCCAAGTTCCCAAACTCGACGACGGGGAGCTTCGAAAAGCCGTTAAGCCCATCATGACCCCCAAGCAGTCCGAGCGATTGGCCGAACTGAACCGCAAGGCCCAGGCTGGGGGTCTGATAGATGCCGAGAAAGTCGAACAGCGCGAATTGCTCCATGTTTACGACAAGTCGATGGTGGTTCGCGCAGCCGTGTTGGCGGAATTGAATAGGCGTGGTTTTGATGTCTCGAAATATGTCGCCCCGTGAGCAAATCTTCCATCCCGCTCGTGCTTCGTCGACAGGTCGCAAGCGATTCGTGCTATCGTTGCGGCTATTGCTTGACGCTTGAAGTCATTGGCATCCCGATGGAGTTCGATCACATCATTCCAGAATCGCATGACGGCCCCACCACTCGCGCGAACCTCTGGCTCGCCTGTTCGCGCTGTAACAACTCAAAAGCCGATCGGACCCACGCGATCGACTCTGTCTCGCAAAAGCGAGTCCGGCTTTTCAATCCACGGAAAGACAAGTGGGATGCGCATTTCCGCTGGGCCGACGGGGGACAACGAATCGAGGGCAAGACAGCGATTGGCCGTGCAACGGTCGAAGCACTGAACTTCAATCTTCGGGTTCGAGTCATGGCCCGCCGCCTTTGGATCGATGCGGGCTGGCATCCGCCGTTGAGCTAGACTGGCCTGGAAAATTAGAGCCGGTAGATGTTCGAATTCGTTGCTAGGCTGATTTTGCTCAAGTATCATTGATTGGAGAGGAAAGATACGGGATTCGATCGACAAAATACGTGGTGACGAGCCATGACAGCCGAAAACTTCGACACTGTACTTGAGACACTTCGAGATCTTCGTCCATTCCGTGTTTTCACGGTCGAACTGACCGGCGGCACTCGCTTTGAGGTCGATCATGCTGGTGCCTTGGTCGTAAGGGACGGTGTAGCGGTGTTCCTTGCTCCGGGCGGCAAGCCGGTATGGTTCGACCACGATAGTGTCAGCCACATCGACGGGGTCAACAATGGAAAATTGACAATGGAAAATTGACAATTGTATAGGGGGAGATCGCCGTGCCCGCAAATGTTGTGAAGGGAAAAGTCGTTTGCACTCGCTGTACGGATTGTGAACCTTTACAAGCACTTGTGTGCGGAGAAACGAGAATTCGTCCTTTCGAAGCAGGTCTTGCGTTCTGGTACGGCGATTGGGGCGATGATCCGCGAGGCTGAACAGGCGGAGAGCAAGGCAGACTTTGTTCACAAACTGAGCATCGCTCTTAAGGATGCAAACGAATCCGAATACTGGTTGCTTCTCCTCCACCGTACGGACTATTTGGAAACGGCCGCATTCGACTCGATCCACTTGGATGTCGTGGAACTTCTCAAACTACTCACGAGCATCATCAAATCCACAAAACGAAACATCTCTAGTTGACAATTCTCAATTGACAACTGTCAATTAATGAGCCCCTCCATCGGGCTGCTCGCGGTCGCGTAAAGCTTCTTTGGAATTCGCCCCGCGAGATACGCCAATCGCCCTGCATCGGTTGCATAACGCATCGCCCAGGCCATGCGTAATGGGTCTTTCGCGCTGGCGATGGCCGTGTTCAAGAGCACGCCGTCACAGCCAAGTTCCATGGCCGCGGAGACGTCGCTTGCGGTGCCGACACCGGCATCGACGATCACGGGATAATCGGGGTCGCCTTCCTTCAAATATTCGAGACAGATGCGGATGTTGTTGGGGTTCAAAATGCCCTGGCCGCTGCCGATTGGCGAACCGGCGGGCATCACGCTTGCCGCACCAGCATTCTTGATTCGTTTCGCCAGAATCGGGTCATCGCTGGTGTAAACGAGAACCTGGAATCCTTCCTTCACCAGCACTTCCGTGGCCTTGAGCGTGTCGATCGGATCGGGCAGCAGTGTCTTCTTGTCCGCCAGGCATTCGAGCTTGACCCAGTCGGCTCCGGGGTTGCCGAGGTTCGTTAGCAGTTCACGAGCCAGTCTCGCATGGCGAATCGCATCCTCCGCACTGAAACACCCGGCAGTGTTGGGCAGGATCGTGTAACGCGACAGGTCGAGAAAGTCGAGCAGATTGCGCCCTTCGGCATCGACGAGCCGTTCGCGGCGCACGGCCACCGTCGTCACCTCGCAACCGCTGGCATCGAGCGAATCCCGCATCAGATCGTAGGTGGTATATTTGCCGGTGCCCGTGAAGAGGCGTGAGCGAAAGACGAACTTGCCGATCTTCAGGGGTTTGTCCATTGGCGGATCGAGGGACGCACCGCCACCTACGAGAGTGACAATCTCAACGCGATCGCCATCGTTGAGCGTGCGCGATTCCTGCTCGTCCTTGCGAACGACCAGTTCGTTTACTTCGACTGCCAGCCGCTTCGAATCTCGGCCCAACTGGCGAAGAAGCTCCGCGACGGTGATCGGTGCGGGAAGCGAATGCGTCTCGGCGTTTATCGTGATGTGCGGCATGGTGTTCTCTTGCGGGTAGCCCAAAGTAGTCGGCACACTCCGTGTGCCGACTCCCGCACACGGAGTGTGCGGGCTACTATTCAGATTACCGATTGCGGGTTGCTTGGCCCAATTGCCGCAAGAGCCTCCAGGCGACCTGGCGGGGTCAGTCTCAAACGATCGAGTTCCTGATTGGCCCAACCTCGGGCGACAATTCTCCGTGCAACCGCAAGGGTGTCCCTTTGCTTCCAGTTCACATGCTCGTGCAGCGTATCGAGTCGGCTCTCTTTTTCCTCTTCGGGCGTTCCTTCATGCTGGTACAAGTGAATCGCCAGCATCGTCTCGAAGAAATTTCTTCGCTGGCGAACGCGATGCATCGCCATGCGAATCAGGCCATGTCTCGGCGAGGCGATCAAGACTGTGGCGAAGGTCGCACCCATGAACACGGCCACGGTGCCGGCAATAGTGACGTTCAGCACGTTGGCCAGAGTAGTTCCGGCCACGGCAGCAGTGACACCGATCCCGACGCCTAGAGGCACCATCACGGAAAGACGATCCGTCAGCAAATATGCCGATGCAGGGGGAACTACGAAGAATGCCACCACCAATACCGGGCCGACCGCATCGAACGCCGTCACGGCCGTGAGCGACACCAGCCCCATCAACGAATAATGAAGCAAGGTCGGTGCGAAACCAAGCGTGAAGGCCAGGCCGGTGTCGAAGCTTGAGAGCTTCAGTTCTTTGAACAGCACAAGCACGAATGCGGCATTCGCCAAGAACATCCCGCTCATGACGAGCAGCGACAATGGTCCCAAGTCGTACAAACCGATTGAAGCTCGATTCAGAGGGGCCATCTCCGGGCTACCTAACAGAACTCGGTCCACATCGAGATGCGTATTGCGCGCGTGGTAGGTCGCGAGAATCACCCCCAGTGCGAATAATGCCGGGAACACCAGGCCGATGGCCGCGTCTTCCTTCACGAACCGGGATTTGGAAACCGCCTCCACCAACGCAACCGTGATCAGCCCCGTCGTGGCAGCTCCGAGCATGAGTAACGGTGACTTCAGATCGTGAGTGATCAGAAAAGCGAGCACGATACCCAATAGCAGTACATGCCCGATTGCGTCCGTGAGGAGGGCCATTCGCCGCAAGACGAGAAACGAACCCAACACAGCGCACGCCGCCGCCGCGACTGCCAGCGAGCCGCACACTTCCCAAAACCGAATTGTCTGCAAGAACGACATAGCGAGACGCTCGAGTCCAATTACCGCGATCACAAAGAAAGGCAATAGAACGCGGATGACGCGGATTGCACGGATATACACGGATCGAATTCGGACTGAAGTTTCTGATCCGTGAAACTCCGCGTCATCCGTTCGATCCGTGTTCCATTGTCTTTTGTTTCTAAGAGTTTCATGCGCTAGAACCGTCGCTGGCGGGAGAGCAGGTATTCAATCAACGCCTTGTCGAAGCTAATGCCCGTGTGCAACGGCACGTAGTCGATGTTCGCCTTGAACGATTCTTCCTTGAATCGGTTGCGAAACTCTTCGACACTGCGGCGATAATCTTCGCGCATTCCCTTGGCGTCGAGTTGCATCTCCTCGGCACTCTCGACGTCCACGAATTCAACCAAGCCTTCAAACGGGAACTCGACTTCCGCTTCATCCAGAATGTGAAACAGAATGATCTCGTTGCCGCGATGGCGAAGGTGATACAGCGATTTCAACAGTTCGTCGGGGTCGGTGAGCAAGTCGCTAAAGATCATGATCAGGCTCTTGCTGCGAATCAATGCCGCAAGCTGGTGTAGCCCGTGGGCCAGATCGGTTTGGCCGGCCGGTTTCAGGTTCGATAGCAGCGCAAGAATATTGCCCAGTTGGGTCCGCTTGCTCTTCGGCGGAATCACATCGCGAAGCTTGTCGGCACAGGTCACGAGGCCGACCGGATCTTGCTGGTAGATCATCAAATACCCGAGGGCGGCCGCCAGGCAGATCGAATACTCGAACTTGGTGAGCCGTTCTTGTTCCGTGCTGGCCGCCGAGAGCAGATGCTGCGAGCCGGAAACCTTTGCCTTCTCCATCTCGCGAACGCCGCACCAGTCCATCGAGGCCGAGAGGTCCATCACCAAGTAACCGGTGACGTTCGTCTCGGCCTGGAACTTCTTGACGTAGTAGCGATCGGTCTTGGCATAGACGTTCCAGTCGAGATCTTTGAGATCGTCGCCGGCGGAATACTTGCGATGCTCGGAGAACTCGACCGAGAAGCCTTGAAACGGACTGGAATGCAGACCGGCGAGAAACCCCTCGACAATGAACTTGGCTCGCAGGTCCAGCCGAGCCACCTGGGCGATGACGTTCGGACGAAGATATTTTTCGGTAGTGGACATATGTTGAAGACTGACTCTCAGCAATCCGCGTTTTCTTGGAAAGGGCTTGATTCGTAGCCGCATCATCATCATACAGGCCGGGAGTTTGGAACGACCGGCCCCACTCTGGGATTTTGACTCAAGTTGGAACGAATTCGCCCATGCAAGTCCCGACGCCGACCGCGTTTAATAAACGACCGGCTAAATTCCTTCCCCCGAGGAACACTCGAATGACTCGTTTACGCTCGTTCCGATTGAACTGCGAACATCTCGAAGCCCGCGATGTGCCCTCGACCGCCATGCTGACCTCGACGGGCGTTCTCAAAATTCTCGGCACCACTGCGGCGGATAGCATCACCGTTCGCCACGAAGCCGGATCGATCACGATTGACGATACTTCGATTCAATCCGGAGGTTCAACGTTCGACTCGATTCCGGTCGCGTCCATCAAGCGAATCGACATCTGGGGCTACGAAGGGGACGACGTCATCTTCCTCGGTGCCGCCGGCCAGGAAGTGGCGATCAAGACGAATGTCTACGGGGGAATCGGGAACGACTGGATCTATGGCGGCATCGGCAAAGACACGATAAACGGCGGCAATGGCAACGATTCGCTCTTTGGCAATCTTGGAACCGATGCACTCTACGGCAACAACGGCGACGACTTCCTGGACGACGGCGACCGCCTGAAGTCCGAGATCGTGGCCGGCGGTTGGGGCTACGACTGGAACGCGGACGTGGTGGCCATCGGTGGCACGCGAGCCAAAGACGTTCAGCAAGTCAACTCGCCGACCTGTTCGTTCCTGGCCAGCGTCTCGGGCCTGTGCGACATCGGCTACGACTTCCGCGAATGGATCACCTACGATGGCGTAAACGAAGAGGGCGTCCCGGTTTACTCGGTCGCCTTCTGGGACGGCAGCGACTGGGCCTGGCAGTCGGTGGAATTCGATGGCACGCTTTACGACAGCGACACCGACCCACGAGTCGAGGGCGAGTCTTGGGTGGTGCTCATGAACCGTGCCTGGATGGCTTGGCGCGACGATGACGGGACGGCACTTCCACACGAGGCGATCTACGCGTTGACGGGCACAGAAGCGTCCAGTGCGGATTACACGGATACGATGATGGCCGACGCCGAGTTGGATGTCATCATCGACACGTTGAACGCAGGGGGGATGATCGTCGCCGGCACGGGCAACGAACAATACCTCGCGACCGACATCCTGATCGCTAGCCACACGTATACCGTTCAGGACGTCCAGGAATATCGCGGCCAAATCTGGCTGACGCTCCGCAATCCCTGGGGCATCGACGGCGGAGCATTGACAAGCGGCAACAAACTCGACGGCTTCGTGTTCGTCACCTGGGAAGAGTTCCAGCAGTCGATGGTGTACCTGGCGGCGTTTTGAGTTCGGGCGAGCGGAGCGTCGTAGTCCGCTCCGCTCGCCTTCTAGCGCTGCCCTTCGAAGTTTCTCAATCGTCGTCATTAATGTAGCCGACCGCGAATGTGTTGAAGAACGTCGCGTTGACGGCATTGCTGAGATTCATGGTGAACGATTCCATTTCCTCGAAGGTGGTGTCTCCGTAAATGGTGACCGTGATTGTCTTGCTCGTTTCCAGGGGAGCAAAGGTGAGGGTTCCGCTCGTGGCTTCGTAGTCGCTTCCGGCACTCGCGGCGTATAGGTCACCACCATCCGACGAAGCGAAATCCATCGACACACTCAAAGAACTGGGATTGCTCAGGGTCACTGCGAAGCTGAATATCGTGGTGCCGCTATTTCCTTCTTGCACAAATAGAGCGGGACTGGCCATGATCGTGATCGTGGGTTGTTGATCGTCGTTCTCAATCGTCCCCAGGCCCGTGAAATCGCTGAGAGTCGCGTTCACGGGCGAACTCAGGGACAGTGAAAAGGTTTCGTGAGCCTCCTGGGTGGTGTCGCCATTCACGAGGGCGGAGATCAGCATGCTCGTCTGTCCGGAAGCAAAGGTGAGCGTGCCGTTGAGGGCGGTATAATCGCTGGGACTTCCTGCTGTCCCGGCAGTTGTAGCGTAGTTCACCGTGACGGCCGGCTGGCTGGCGTGCGACAGCGTGACGGGGAAATTGAAGCTGGTGGTGCCACTGTTCGTTTCGAGACTGGTCACGTCGCCGATGACGATGCTTGGCACGGCATCGTCGTTCACGATTGTGCCCTGCCCAACGCCGTCCAAAATGCTCGCGGCCGTTGCCGAGCCGAGATTAACGAAGAAGTTCTCGTTCAATTCGTAAACGGTGTCGCCATTGACCGGAACGTTGAACGCCTTGTTGGTCTCGTAAGGGTTAAATGTCAGAGTGCCGCTCGTGGCCGCGAAGTCCGATGAGGAACTCGCAGTGAACGAAGAGGTGGAATAGTCAACGGTGATTGTTTGTGCCGAGGCAGCGGACAGCGAAACCGTGAAATTGGCATTCGTGGTGCCGCTGTTGCCTTCGGTCACTGAGGCGTCTGAGATGGACAAAGTCGGATTAGTCAGGTCGACGACGGTAATCACGAATCCGACTGTGTCGCCCTCCGTTTCGAAGAATAACCAAAGGGCTGTATTGCCGCTCGCTAATTCGGCTGAATCAAGAACTGATTGCCCGTCTGTAAGGGTCACAAGAGCAGTCGGCGTTGCCGAGTATGTATAGGCCGACAGATAGAGGGGTTTGCCCTCGGTATCGCTCCGAAGTACCAGGTTGTTATTCGTCCCGCTGTAGATCCCGGCGAAGGGAGACCCGTTCGGGTACACTGGGGACAGCGTTGCACTCGGATCCAACACCGAGTCCCCGTCAGCGGAAGTCATGTCTTCGACGAGGTCGGCGGACGAGGCCGTGAAAAGTCCGTATCCGCTCGCGTTGGCGGCGGAAAAGGTGAAATCATCCCCGTCTGTGGAATCGAAGGTAAAGATGCGGTATGCCTGCCCTACGGCCAGCGTGGGCAGGGCCGGGGTCGGGATCGAAGCGAGGACAATTTCTGTTACTCCACGCGATGTGCCCAGTTTGGCTCGATCTCGACCGCCCGTCACCGCAGCCGCTGATGTGAGATCTATATCGTCCGACCAGTAGTTGATGGGAGCATTCGGCTTATTTACCCACGCATAATGTTCGGCCAATTTACTTGAAGCGTCGTGCCATGCAGCGTTGGTTGTGGCCCAATTGGACGGCGCGTATTGGTTTGTCGTACTCCTCGTGGCATTAAAAGAAACCTCTGTCTTCGCAACATTCCAATCGGTGTTTCCGTGAGACTTCACTCGCCATCGAATCTCATCAACGACTGTTATTCCATTGGCACCGCGTGCTGCCTTTGCTTCCTCCTTTGTAAAGTCGTAGGTGACCCGCATGGATGCCTCAAGGTTGTGTGACCCGATAACGTTACCTGTATCCCAAGGTCAGCGCACGAAAAACTGCCGTGTTTTCTAGGCAATTTCAGGAATTTGTGTGAGATAACGAGGCGATTTTTGATTGATGCCCTTTAGTATCCGTTTTGATGTTAATTACACTAAT
>Ga0105046_10010524_pt1 | contig 14399 bp, 10 predicted proteins | sample MAT03_FD_78385 | JGI IMG/M metagenome (GOLD analysis project Ga0105046, IMG submission 78385) | Freshwater microbial communities from Lake Fryxell liftoff mats and glacier meltwater in Antarctica - MAT-03 (megahit assembly) | ecosystem: Environmental > Aquatic > Freshwater > Ice > Liftoff... | reverse complement strand
GGGCAGATCGCCGAGTTCCGCTGGGACCACGAAACCAGGCTGTCCGGCCCCCTCTTCGAGCATTTTAAGAAACAAGTCAGTAAAGCCACCGCCCTGCGCCGCGAGATCTTCCTGCTCAGCGATGAACAAGACGCCGCCAAACGTAGTACCCTCAAAAGCGCCGACGACGCGATCCACGAGGCCCGGCTTGTTGGCGATGCGGCGATCAGCGCGTTCTTCTCCGAGGACTCGGATAAGAAACGCCAACAACGCCGCGAGGAGCTTTATAAAGAGACGGTCCAGCCCGCCCAGAACGGCGACGCCAGGGCCCTGAACCGCCTGGAACAGCTCAGCCAGGCGCTTCGCAGCGGCGACAAGCCTGTGTCGCCGTTTCACTGGGAGATCGAGTTTCCGGAGGTCTTCGACCGCGAAAATCCGGGCTTCGATTGCTTTGTGGGCAACCCGCCCTTCATGGGGGGCTCAAAGATCTCGGTCATCGGCGGAACTCCATACCTCGCTTGGGTCCTGGCGCTTCATCAAGACACGCATGGAAACGCAGACCTCGTTGCGCATTTTTTTCGCCGCACATTCCACCTAACGCGAGCACACGGCACTTCTGGGCTGATCGCAACGAACACAGTTGCACAAGGCGACACTCGAGAGTCCGGCCTTAAATGGCTCTGCTCGCATAAAGGAGCGATTTACTCCGCCCATCGGCGGATCAAATGGCCGGGAGCGGCTGCCGTCATCGTAAGCGTCGTTCACGTCATCAAGGGCAGCTTTACACCAACAGTACTCGATGGGGCCTCACTGCCCAGAATCTCGGCCTTCCTGCTTGGCGGCCAAACGGATTCAACACCTGCACGACTTGCGGCGAACGCCAACAAGTTTTTCGGCGGTGCAAAAATCTACGGCCAAGGTTTCCTTTTCAGCGATGGCGATGAAGACACAACGCCGCTCGCCGAAATGCATCGACTTATCGCTCGGAACCCTCGGAACCAAGAGCGGATCTTCCCATACATCGGAGGCGAGGAACTTAACACGGATCCAACGCACGCCAATCATCGATTCGTGATCAATTTCGGAACCATGAGTCTTGATGACGCGGCACGATGGCCGGACCTCCTCGAAATCGTACGGCAACGAGTCAAACCCGAACGCGACAGGCACACAACAAATGAGATCGCCCTTCGGCAGAAGGAGTACTGGTGGCGATTCAGAAGTGACACACCGCGATTACGCGAAGCCACCGCCAGCATATCACGCTGCCTCACCAATTCTCAGGTGAGTGCTCATCACGCTTTCGCCTTTCAGCCAAAAGAGCGCCTGTTCTCCCACGCGCTCAATGTTTTCGGATTCGCTACGAGCGCAGCATTTGCGTCATTCCAGGCGCGACCACACGAGATCTGGGCACGCTTCCTCGGCTCCTCGATGAAAGACGATCTGCGTTACGCCGGGTCTGATTGCTTCGAAACATTTCCATTCCCCGCGGACTTTGAAACAAGCCACGCCCTCAACGCAATCGGAGAGCTCTACTACGGCCTTCGTAGCGACCTGATGATCCGTAACAATGAGGGGTTGACGAAGACCTACAACCGCTTCCACGACCCCGACGAGCGCGACCCGGACATCATAAAACTCCGCGAACTCCACGGCGAGATGGACCACGCCGTCCTGACGGCCTACGGCTGGAGCGACCTCGCCGAGCGCGCCACCTGCGAGTTCCGCCTCGACTACGAGGACGACGACGAGCCCAGCGACGACGACGCCCCCCCGCGCCCGCACCAAAAAGAAACCCTGGCGCTACCGCTGGCCCCAAGACTTCCACGACGAGGTCCTCGCCCGCCTCCTCGACCTCAACCAGGTACGCGCCGAACAAGAACGCCTCACCGGCCTCGCCGCCACCCCCAAAAGCGCCAAGCCCAAGCCGACCGCCAAGAAGGCCAGCAAGGCGTCCGCGAAGAAAACCGCGAGCGCGACCCAGACCGCCCTCCTCCCCCCCGACGACGACTGACCTTGACGCCATGCCGATACCCCCGAACATCGACCCCTTCCGCGCCCTGGCGCTCTGCTTCGGTGTCACGCTCCCCTCGGACAAGCAGCGTGACCGCGATGCCGCGTTAGAAGGACTCGCCCGGTTCCTCGAGGTCACCCCCGCGCAGCGAAGAGCGCTGAATAAGAATATTCCGCCTCTCCTTCGAGCTCTGACGGCCCTGACGGCCAGCACCGGCGAAGGATGGCTCGAACTTCCCGAGCGCCTCAACAATGTCCTCGGCAAGCTCATCGCGCTGACTCCATCCGTCAAAAGGGTCCTGACACCACGCGTCGCAGTCAAGCTCGACAATGTACTTAATAATCCGCGGCTCCCTCCCCCCACCTTGAGCACTCTCTTCGAGGTGCTCATCGCCAGAGCCCCTCGTACATCAGAAGACCCGGCTGCCTCGCCTCGCAAGTTTTGCCAATCTCTCCGCGAACGACATCCGCAGGCATATGAGCGGGCCTTGCATGCGTATAGGAAATTGTTTCACTCTGCCGACAGCGAAGGCGCGACCGACAGCGCCGATTCAGCGCCGATCCACCGGATCTCCCGGATCCTCGCTCGCCTCGAACGGGCCGGTAACTATCCAAAGCGCCCCCGCGAGGCCATCGAAGCGGCCTTGCACGCCTGGGCGGGAGCCTTCGAGAGCGCTATGCTCAAGGCCCTTATCTTCATCTGGTACATCGCGCAGCCGCTGAGCAAAGCCCCCGAGAAGCTCATCCCACCGCAAGGGGCCGCAGGTCGAGCAGACGGCACCGTCAATCCGGAGTTCAAGAAAGGCCCGATCTTCAAGGAAGCCCACGCCTGGTGCGAGGCTCAAGGCATTGACTTCCCATTCTACCCCAAGCTGGACCAACTGCGCAATTCACAGGCTCACGAGGATTATACCCTCTCCGCACGCATGGTCGAACTCCAGGGCCATCACGGGGTCCTCGACAGGATGAACATCAAGGACCTCGTATCGCGCGTCGAACAAGACATCCATTTCGCCTACTTCTTCGATCAGGGCCTCCTCGAGGCTGAGAGCGAGCGAAAAGAGCAATCTCCAGAAGTTGACGCCGCATGGAAAGCCGCCATCGCGTACCTGCCCGAGCTCAACCAGGCGATCAAGCCAGCCCCTCAACGTCGTAGCCAAACGCAGCGAGCGAAGCCGACGATGGCCAAGGCAAAGACCACGACGAAGGCCAAGGTCAAGACCACGACGAAGGTAGCCGCGAAGAAACAGGCCAAGTCGACGGCCAAGTCCAAGCCGACCGCGATGGCCAAGGCCAAGGCAGCCACGACCGCCAAGGCAAGCCCGGCCGCCAAGTCGAAGGCCAAGTCGACGGCCAAGAGCAAGGTGGCCTCGCGGCGTTCTTGAAAGGCTGGTCTCCCCATGCAACTCACCGCCATCACCAGCCTCCGCCGCGTCGAGAAGCTAGTCGAGCACTTCCGAGATCGCCTCAGGAGCATCGAAACGGAGGACGAACGCAAGGTGGGGAACCCGTCGTCCACAAGCATATGCACCGTCGATATACATCGTGACCACGGCTTCTGGGTCGTTCTCGACGACCGCAGTATCGACACTCAGACATGGCACGTCTTCGGCTTGATCAATGACCGCCTGGACACCCCAGACTCCACCCTCGAGCACGTCTGCCAGATCAATTTCTCCTACGAGGGTGACGTCGGTAGAGTCGGCGGATTGTTCGCCCAGGATCAACGCGGCAACATCTATATTACACACTCCGGGGGTGTTGGGGGCGGCCGCGCAGGGATCGGCAAGAACGCATTCTTGGACTTCCTCGCCGAGCGCACGCACGACCTCGTGCCCGTCGAGGTCGACGTGGCACGCGCTCCCCCTACCCAGCGCCTTGTACTCTGCGACTTGGATGACCCGCTTCTACCCCAGAAGATCGCGCGCTTCGTCCGCCTCGTCGCCGATTTCAAGGCGACCGTGCGAGGCCAGCCGCTCCCCTCGTGGCCGCCGGTTACCCAATCGGTGCCTCCCACCGGCCAGGGACGCCAGCAGAGCCCCGAGATCCGGCGTGCCGTCGAGCGACACGCCATGGACCGCGTCGAGCGCCACTATCGAACGCAGGGTTACTCCGTGGAGCGCGTCACCACCCAGCCAGGCGAGCTCGACCTACGATGCCTCCGGCGCGGACGGGAGCTCCGCGTGGAGGTGAAAGGGACCACCAGCGCGGGCGACTCCGTCGAGCTCACCGCCGCCGAAGTTCGCTACGCGGCGAAGGGCAACCCGCCGGTTCACCTCGCCGTCGTTTCGAGCATCCAGGTTGACAGCGATCGCAGCCCACCCCTAGCGAGCGGCGGTGAGCTCTACATATACGAGAGCTTCACCCCCTCGGACCATACCCTGACCCCCACCAAGTTCCGCTGCACCCTCGACCATTCCCGTGGCAAGTACGCCTAAATCTCGCGCCTGCCCCCTTTTCCAACGCGACGCGCCTGCGCGGCTCCGCGCGCAGCAGCGATCCCCCGCTCGTAGTAGCGTCCCTCTCACCAAGCGGATACAGTGGCCGCCCCGTTTCGATTCCGCGCAAAGGCACCATGAAAGCATCTGAGACCGAGTTCAAGAAGATCATCGAGGGGACCACCCAGTTCTTCGTCCCCCACTACCAGCGCGCCTACTCCTGGCATCAGAAGCAATGGCTGCAGCTCTGGGACGATGTCGTCGGCCTCGCGGCGGACCGCAGCAACGGCGCTCCGGAGGCCGCAAAGCCCACACACTTTATCGGTTCAATGGTGACGATCCCCGGGGTGTCGGTACCTCAGGGAGTCGCCAAGTACGTGCTCATCGACGGTCAGCAGCGGCTCACGACCCTCATGCTCCTCCTGGCGGCCCTGCGTGATCTCGCCCGCGAACTCGGAGATGCCCGCCGGGCTGAGATGGTTCACAACCTGTACCTGACGAACCAATATCAAGAAAAACTTGAACACTACAAGCTGCTACCCACCAAGGCGGACGATCCGAACAGCAGTGACCAACAGGCGTTCATCAGGATCCTCTCCCCTGAGGTCGGCCCGAGGGTCCCGGAACATCGCGCGACCGCAGCCTACGAGTTCTTCGCCAAGAGGATCCGACTGCCGACCGCACCCCGGCCGGATGTCCTCATTGACACCATTACGACGGGCTTGATGATCGTCTCCATCGTCCTCGATCGCGACGATAATCCGTACACAATTTTCGAGAGCCTAAACGCCAAGGGACAGCCCCTTTCGCAAGCCGACCTGATCCGCAACTACTTCTTCATGAGAATCCACCAGGACGAACATGAAAGAGCGCACACGCAATTCTGGCAGCCGATGGAGCGCATGCTCGCAGATACAGATATGACGGAGTTCTTTCGTCAGTACCTGATGAGAGACGGCACCCTGGTCAAGATCGACGCGGTGTACATCGAGCTGAAGCGATCGACCGACCGCCGCAGTTCGCTCAGCCCCATGGGACAGCTCCAGGAGCTGCACCAGTACGCCGAGTTCTTTGGCCGCATCACACACCCCGTGCGTGAGCCGAACCCGCTCGTCCGGCGAGCACTGACCAACCTCCGCCGGCTCAACCTGGGCATCACAGCATCCTTCCTGCTGAATCTTTACCACGACTACGCCAGTCAGCAGATCAGCCCCGAAGTCATGGCTCAAGCGCTCTCGACGGTCGAGAACTTCCTGCTTCGCCGCTTCGTGTGTGGCGTGCCAACGAACGTCTTGAACAAAATCTTCCCTGCGCTCTACAAACAGACCTGCACCGGCGGCAAGTTCAGCCTCGAACTCCTGAAGGCCTACCTCGCCGAGCGAGGCTATCCGACCGACGACGATTTCAAGATCCGTCTGGCGGATGCGCGAATGTACGGCGGTGGCGATCGCCGCGACAAGACCAAGTTTATCCTCGACCGCATTGAGCAGTCTTTCGGCCACAAAGAGGCCGTCAGCACGGATCCTCTGACGATCGAACATGTCATGCCGCAGACGCTGAGCCCGCAATGGCGCGAGGCCCTCGGGGCGGATATCGACGAGCAATTCGAGACGTACCTGCATCAGCTCGGGAACTTGACGCTCACCGGCTACAACGCCGAGCTCTCGAACGACCCCTACCCTGCGAAGCGCCATCGCTTGCTCCAGAGCCACATCGAACTCAATCGCTACTTTCAGGGCATCGAGGCCTGGAACTTCGAGACCATCGAGGCGCGCTCGCTCGCCCTGGCGCAGCAGGCGCTCTCCATCTGGCCCAGCTTTCGGCCCCAGAAGGAGGGACCTGCTCGCCCGCATGGGATGGTGACCGGCACCAAGCCCAGCATTGTGTATATCGGCGACGAGAATCACGAGGTCAAAGACTGGAGCGACGTCCTTGAGTTCGTCATGACATACCTCAGCGAGAGCCATTCTGAGCAATTCCCGGCGCTACAGGAGGACTTCCCCAAGCAGATCGCCGGCAGGGCGAACCAGCTTCGTACTCCGCGCCAATTGACCAACGGGTACTTTTACGAGACCAACATGAGTGCGAACCGCATCTTCCGGCTCTGCGAACAATTGCTCGACTACGTGGGTTCCCGCGAGTTGTTGCGGGTCGAGACTCGGAAGTAGCGGCACCGACCACAGCCGTTCGCCGCCCGCCGAATACGACTGAACTCAAGCCAAGAAGGTCAGCAAGCGTTGCTCCAAGGATGAGGCCACCCCAATACAGGTCGCCCTGATCGACAACGCAGACGACGACCAAACCGGACTCTCCATGGCCAAACACCCTCAGAAGCCCTCCATGACCGAAGCCGAAGCCACGACAAACCCGCTCGACAGGTTACTCGGCGACCTCTCGAAGCACGGCCAGGACCTTGAGCTGGGCGAACGCTTGTGGGCACAGTTGGCCGCGCACGGTCATGAGGTCATCCCGGCGATCCTCGATTATGCCGATGGTGAGCGGCCATTCAAATCGGTCGATCGTGCGCTCCAGCGGATCCTCGAGGCCACCGACCCGGAATTGCTCGGACATGCCGCGTCTCTGCTCGAAGCATCGCTGGGTCGTACAGTCCCCTTGACCCGCCGGATCGCCGCTATCAAGGCGTTTCCATACGGCTTCAGGCAAGACCCTCGTACGCACGACCGTCTCCTCAATCTGGCACTCGATCCGGGCGAGGAGACCGCGGCTCGGGCTGCCGCCCTGGGCGCCCTCGCTGAAATGAAGCCCCGAGGTCCCCAAGCAGAGCGTCTGCTCGCCATCCTCGAGACCGACCAGGAGCACTGGCTGTCCCAGGGCCCACTCCGGGAGGCTGTGTTCCTGTGCCTGCGTCGTCACGCGCTCGAGATCCCCAGTCGCCAGCTCCTGCGACGCCTCGAGCCGCTCCTGACACACCCCGACGCTCACCTTCGCAAGCGCACCATCGAGCTCATCGGCGCATTCGGAGACATCGACATCATCGAACACCTCTTCGCCCTGCCCGACGCACCGCTCCACCGACGCGAGATCCTGGACGCGGTCGCCGCGATCACCAACCGCCCGATCAATCTGCTCAGCATGCGCGCGGACGCTTTCGAGGCCTTCATCGCGCGTGTCCTGAAACGAATGGGCTTCGAGGACGTCAAGGTGACCCGCTTCTCGGGCGACGAAGGCATCGACGCCGAATGCACACGGGTGGGCCAGGGCTTTGCAGGCACGGTGAAGGAGAAAGTCATCGTACAATGTAAGCGCTACACGACCAAGCCGATCGACGAGGCTACGATTATCGCTTTCGCGGACACTGTACTCCAGCACCAGGCGCACCACGGACTCTTCATCACGACCTCGAAATACACAAGTGGCGCACGCGAATTTGCCAGGCCGCGCAAGAACCTCGACCTCATCGCCGGGGACGACCTCGTCCGGCGCCTCGAGAAGGACTTCGCCGCCAATCGCTACACCATACGAGTCCACACGTGACCCAATCTGAGTCCTCGATTGCTCGTTCAGACTGAAAGGAAGACATTGCTCGAATCATCCGCCACCGCAGACATCTTCGAACTCCTCGGCGTCAAGGAGCGAGAGAACACCTACACCCGCCTCCTCGCCTATCTCCTGAAGGCGAGCCCCGGCCTGCGCGACAGGCTGATCGAGCGCGCGTTCGGATCGTCCGTCCTACCGGCGACCGCGTTCTCGACCGAATGTCAGACCAGCCTTGATCCTGAGAACATCCCAGATCTGCTATTGGAGGCCACAGACGAGGCCGGCAAACGCTGGGTCTTGTTCGTGGAAACCAAGGTCCACGCGAGTGAGGACCTGGAGCAGACGGCGCGTTACCACGCTGCATGCGTCACGCGCGTCGGCAGCGACGAGCGCGTCGGCGGCGTGTTTCTCACGCTCAAGGGCGCCGACCCCAAACACGGCAAGGTCCACGCCCTCTCGCACAAAGAGCTGGCGACATGGGTCGAGGATCATGCCGCCGACTTCGCGGTCAACCCGATGCTTCACGGTGCCGCCTCTGCGTACGTCGCCCGGGCACGCGTCGAGCCTCCGGTCGCCCGGGAAACCACGCAGCTCAAGGCGCTCCTGGAGCGGCGCGAGGGGCTCATTCCCAGGCTCGCCGGCGCCGAGGCCATCGCCGCCGCGTGCGTCACCAAACTGCCAGGCTGGGAGTCCTGGGCGGTCAAGATCCAGGGCCACGGTCACGCCAACCCTGGGTTGTTGTTCCGCCAGGCAGGATGGCTGGGTCCAGAAAAGCTCGGGACGAGGTGGACCCGGGGTAACTACAACCTTCACCTCGAGATCGAGCTCACCAGCGCCGCCACCTGGCGGATAAAGCTCCACCTCGAGACCGAGCCGTACCTCCCGCAACGAAAGCTCGCCGCAGTCGCCGGGCACGAGAAGTTCACGGCAATGCGCGACCACTTCCGCAAGCTCCTCACGGACAAGCTCGAGCCAGCGAGCGGCTGGAAGCCAAGGGGACGCAAGCTGCAGATCGCCACCTACAAGTTATCGGTCGGCCCCGAGTCCACCGTCGCCGAACTCCTTGCGGCTTTGGCACCAGCGTTGGAGTATATCGCTCCCCTCGTTTCAACCGCACTGGCAAAGGTCAGCGCTTCGTAGCCGCAGCGCGCATTCACCAATCACGGATTGATCGATCCCCCATGGAATTCGACATAAACTGGCTCATCAAGATCGCCCGCGCCGCACACGCCCATCACAAAGCGCATCACCGCATCGAAGTCACCGTCACCCAGCGGACCGACGACCTCGGGATCCGCCTCGCCGTCGACCTGCAGGCCGCGATCCCCGACGATGCGCTGATCTTCGCCAGGATCAGCGGCGCCTGGCTCGGTAACCTCGCGGCCGTCGATGATGTGCTGTACCGCGACGCCGATGGCAGCTTCCTGACGATCGGCCCCGTCGTCGGCCAGCGCGCCGCCCTCTACATCCCCTACGGCGCCGCCAGCAACCGTGGCCCCGGACTCTACAACCTCGATATGAGCATCCAACTCCTCGGCAGCAACCCCGAGAAACCGACCGAGGTCGCCCACGCCACGATAAAGCTCGCCCTCCCCGAGCAACGTCCGTGGCGCCGCCTCGCGTTCTTTCTGCCGCTCGTCCAGCTCTGTATGGCGGTGATCCGCGTCGACGACGAGATCCTACCCATCGAGATCCGCGGCCTCAAGTCGCTCCTCGGCGACGGCATCCCGCTCTCCGCCCAGGACCTCTCCGACCTCCGCCACCTCATGAAAGCCCCGACTCCGTCCGACCTCGCGGGGCCCCTACAAAGCCTCATGCTCCGCTTACCGATGCTAACCCCGCAATCCACGCTCGAACTCCTCACCGAGGTCGCCCGCCTCGACGGCGCCGTCAACGTCCACGAATACGCCGTCCTCTCGCACATCGCCGCCCTCCTCGGCTTCCCGACCGCGCGCCACGCCGCCCTCATCGCCCCCCCAACAGCCCGCCCCCTCGCCCCAGTCCGGACCACTTGACGCACAACTGATGCTCTCGGCTAATGGCATCATTCTCCACCACCCATCCATTCGCCTATCACACCTTCCCGCTGACCGCGGCGCGGTCGCTCTGGTCAAGCGGCACCCTGCTCGGGAAGGCTGACCTGGGCGGCGCGGTCCAGGCGCGAAGGACCAGCGCGGGGACGGATCACCGGCTCGGCTTCTCGCACTTCGTTCACCTCTATCTCCCGCGGCGCGGCGCCTCGCCGGCCTCGCTGCCGATCCTCGGCGCTCAGCTCCAGCCGGCGCTCGAGCCCGCGTGCCCGCACGCGCTGCTCGTGGTGCCCACCGCCGGCCTCGCGGACGCGGATTGCTCGCTATGCAACTGGAACATCGCGGTGAGCCGGCCCGGCGTGCCCGGCGTGGCCCACGGCGGCAACTGGACCCGGGGCACCAACCCCAACCGCATCGCCGAGGTGTGGCGGGCCTTTCGCGCGACGAGCCCGGACCCCGTGATGGCCCGCGGCTTCTGGGGCGACCCCGAGGTGCCGATCCTCGCGGGCGACCAGATCGCCGGCAACCTGCGGCTGCTCAGCCGCGCCCCGCAGAAGACGCCCGAACTCCTGCTGCGATCCCCCGCCCGTGTGTTCGCCGGCGCGACGATCCTCGCCTTCTCACGCGCCGATCTCACATCGCTACAAAGTCTCGGCCCGCCCCCGGACGGCGCCACACTCTCCTTCGCCGAACTCCCCGGATACGACCCCGAAGACGACCCGCTCGGACCCCGCCGCCTGGCCCTCGACGCTTTCCTCGCAGGCCAAGGCGACCGCCCAAACATCGACTTCGACGCCATCCGCCGCCGCCCCAAATAGCCCCGCCCACCGGGTTGCGCTCTCAGCGCAGACATGACGGAGAGCCGAGCGCCAGCAGTTCGACGCCGCGCCACAGCCGGGGTAACCTCCGCCCCCGCTCCTGAAGCAGGACAGACCGAATGCTCCACGCCCTTCGACTGCACGACTATCGCTCTTTCGCCGACTCCGGCCGGATCGAGCTGTCCGACGTGAACATCTTCATCGGACCCAACAGCGCCGGCAAGTCGAACATCATGACGGCGATCGAGCTCGCGCTGGTCAATAGCAACCGCACTGGATTGACCCCGCTAGACCTCTCGCAGGTGCCATCTTTCGGCTCCTTCGACTCGATTCTCCGGCGCCCCGGCAAGCATCGTAAGTCCGACGATGCAGAGTTCTCGCTCCTTTGCGAGTGGCAAAAGTTCGGCGCGCGCCACTTCTTCCGCCGCTCTCCGTCCTCCGGCGCCACAATCGTGCATAGGACCGAGTACTTCTCCCGAGGCTCACCCGAGAACCTCGTGCTCACTGCCGAAGCGACCGACGCCGAGGGTAGCGAATACCATGGTCTTGATAGCAAAAAGCGCATCCAGGCGATCCGATTTCTCCAGGGAGCGCCACTGTTGGTCCACCAGCAGACCCGCCACCGGGTACAGGGTGTAAAGGCCGTCGGGCCTCCTGGGCCGAGCGCGCGCCGCGACACCGTGGTCGTCCGCCCGCACCGTCCCGTGCCCCGATCTGTCTACGTCCTCGACGATCCATTAATGCACGCCGACGACAGCCGGCTCATCAGCGACCTCCTGCGCCTTTGGAGCGACGACGGCGACAGCAAGGCCCGGGCGACCATCGTCGAGAACTTGCAGACCATGAAGCTCGCCGTCGACATCGAGGCGCGCACCCTGGGGCGCCGAAAAGGCCCTCGCACCGCCGAGATCCGCGTCGCTCCGCGAAAGAAGAGCGACGTCGCCACGCTCGCCGACGTCGGCTACGGCGTGAGCCAGATCCTCCCGCTGCTCTCGCACGACGCCCAGCTCGCGGATGGCAACCTCGTCGCCTACCAACCCGAGGCCCACCTCCACCCGCTCGCCCAGTCGCGCCTCGCGGATGTCTTCGTCGCCTCGGCCGCGCGCGGCAATAAGGTCTACGTCGAGACCCACAGCGAGCACCTCGTGCTCCGCCTTCAGACCCTTGTCGCCGCCGGGCTCGACCCGGCCAAGGTCCGCGTCTTCTGCGTCGAACACGACGGCAAGCAGTCGGTCGTCACGACGATGACCTTCGACAAGCAGGGCATCCCGAAAGTACGCTGGCCGAAGGGCTTCCTCGACACCGGGCTGGATCTGGCGCGAGACCTCGCCGCGCAGCGTCGGGAGCAGGCGCGATGACGCGGGCGGACCCGCGCGCGTTCTACGACACGGTCATCTTCAACCTGTCCCTCAACAAGGCAGACGCTGACCACGAAGCCTGCAGGGCCCTGCTCGACATCGACAGCGCCGCGATCACATGGTGCATCGTCATATCGGCGATCACGAGGGGCGAGGCGAGCCTCGACGAGTATCTGGATCAGCTCGAGCAGCGCTGCGCCCTTCAAGGCGTCGAGTGGGTCGAGGTCAGCGCGCCTGAGATCGCCGCAGTGGCCAAGATACACCGCTCACTCAAAGCGAAGCTCACCAGCGCCGGCATGCAACCCCCTGACATCAAACAGGCCTTCGCCGCGGTGGGCGGCAGGGCGTCGCTGTTCGTGACCCGCGACCGTGACTTCCGCGACCCGAAGGACAAGGGGCAACGGGGCAAGAAGCGCCGGGGAACGACGGTCCACAACCTGCTCCGGGACACGCTCCATCTCGAGGTGCTGTTTCCGATCGACGCGCACGCAACACTGATCCCCGGGAGCATGGGGGACGCCGGATAGGCACGGCCCGCCCTGTGCGAACGGAATTCGTCGCCCTGCTCGCCGCTTCTCTGGTGTCTTGCGCCGCACTCCAGTACCGTCGCCACGTGCAGGCTCCTGCCCAGGTCCGCGATCAGCTCGCCTCAGCCCTCGCGCTCGACCTGGTCGGGCCGGCCCCCGATGACGCTGCGCACGCCGAGGAGGTCCTGCCGACCGCCCCCTCGGTCTGGTACCTGACCGGCTTCCTGGTGCCCTTCGAGGCCCCGCCTGGCGAGCGCGAGGGCGACGACGCCGACGGCGAGCTCGACGGCATTGATAAGGCCCGCGGCGGCGACGACGAGTCGGCGCCCGAGGCCACCGCGGCGCGCAAGGGCCTGTTCCCGTCCTCCATCGGCCTCAGCCTGCTCGTCCCGGCCGAGGCTCGCAGCCTCACCGTCACGGCGCGCTGGGGCGACTACAACCCGCTGCCGCTCGCGGAGGCCGACCTCGAGCACCACCGCGCGCCGCGCTGGCAACGGCGGCCGCGCGCCGAGACCGTCGAGCTCCCGCTCCACGAGAACCAGCCCCCGCACCCGATCGCCGGCAGCGGCGGCCTCGAGCTGGTCCTCTCCGTGCGCGCCGCCCCGACCGGCACCGGCCTGCCGCCGGGCACCCGCGCCCTCTCCGTCTTCCTCGTCAACCGTCGCCCGCCCGTCGAGGGCGCGCGCGAGCAGGCGTGGGTGTTCCAGGCCGGCCTGCGGGTCACCAGCGCCGCCCCGCTGGTCGCCAGGCCCGACGTGCGCAGCTCGACCGACTGGGACGACCGCGTCACCGACCTGCAATACCGCGCCGTCGCCGAGCACGCCGTCGGCCACAACATCTCGGTCCGCGTCCACTGCGACGAGCACGATCAATGCCGCGACGTCGAGACCACCTGGATGCCGCGGGCCGAGGTCGAGAAGGTCATCGCCACCGCGATCCCCGGGGTCGACCTCGGCATGGAGGCGATCGCCGCGGCCCCGAGCGGGGCTGTCCTCAAGGACAGCCTCGCCCCCTTGCTCGACGCTTATACGACCTGGCTCAAGGGCCAGGCCACCGTGAAGCTCGAGGGCCTGCGCAAGGAAACTTGCGTCGACCTCCTCGAGCGCGCCGAGCTCGCGCGCGACCGCGTCAACGCCGGCCTCGACGCCCTCGCCCGCGACCCCGAGGCCTTCCACGCCTTCCAACTGGCCAACCGCGCCGTCGCCACCGCCATGCGTCAGCGCGCCTGCCACGGCACCGACAGGCGCCCGGAGCAGATCGATCCGCCGCGCTGGCGCCCCTTTCAGCTCGCCTTCATCCTCCTCAACCTCCCCGGCATCGTCGACCCCACGCACGCCGATCGCAGCGTCGTCGACCTCCTGTTCTTCCCGACCGGCGGCGGCAAGACGGAGGCCTACCTCGGCCTCTCCGCCTTCACCCTGGTCCTGCGTCGCCTGCGTAACCCCGGCCTGCTCGGGGCAGGGGTCGGCGTATTGATGCGTTACACTCTGCGCCTCCTGACCCTCGATCAGCTCGGCCGCGCCGCCACCCTGATCTGCGCCCTCGAGCTCGAGCGCCAGCGCGACCCGCAGCGCCTCGGCACCTGGCCGTTCGAGATCGGCCTGTGGGTCGGCCAGGCCGCGACGCCCAACGCCATGGGCGCGAAGCACGACAGCCGTCCGACCACCGCCCGCGCCCGCACCCTCGCCCACCAGAACAATCACAAGCGTCATCCCTCGCCGATCCCGCTCGAGAACTG
>Ga0105046_10010523_pt1 | contig 14399 bp, 14 predicted proteins | sample MAT03_FD_78385 | JGI IMG/M metagenome (GOLD analysis project Ga0105046, IMG submission 78385) | Freshwater microbial communities from Lake Fryxell liftoff mats and glacier meltwater in Antarctica - MAT-03 (megahit assembly) | ecosystem: Environmental > Aquatic > Freshwater > Ice > Liftoff... | reverse complement strand
CAATCACCTGACCAAAACCGAACGCCGCCGCACTGCGCAACATCGAGCCGACGTTACCTGCATCCTGCACACGGTCCAGGATGAGGCTGGCAACCATCGGCCGCAATATCGGCTGGACTGGCAGATCCATCACAAAGCCCATGCTGGAGGCAGATTCCAGACCGCTGATCTGGCCTAGCAAAGCATCTGGAACTACTATGTTTTTGATAGCTGCCTGCGCCCATATTGATTGGTCTTGAGCCCAAAAAGACTCTGAAAACAGGGCTAAAACAGGCTTGAAACCACGCAAAAGTGCGGCGCGGCACAAATGATCTCCTTCCAGCCAGACCCGGCCTTGCTTGCGGTAGGCCGTGTTGTCGGTTGACAGCTTGCGAAGCTCTTTGATCAGCGGGTTGCTGGCTGAGGTGATTTTCTCAAGCACAAAAGTCATCACAACACCGCCGCCACAGGCGCAAACGATTTGCGGTGCTGTGGGCACGCACCATACTCGCGCAGAGCCACTAAATGCGCCGCCGTGCCATAGCCTTTATGGCCTGCAAAACCGTATTGCGGATACTGCAAGTCATACTCTTCACACCAGCGGTCACGGGTCACTTTGGCCAAAATCGACGCTGCTGAAATGGCCGGGACTGATGCATCACCTTTGACAATCGCCTCAGCCAGCATGCTCAAGGAAGGAAGCCGATTACCGTCGACCAGCGCTTTATGGGGTTTCAGGCGCAGGCCTTCTACCGCCCGCTTCATGGCCAGCATCGTGGCTTGCAGGATGTTCAGTTGGTCAATTTCTTCAACTGTGGCTAAAGCGACCGAGCAGCACAATGCCTTGGCGCGGATTTCGTCATAGAGCTTGTCGCGCTGCAAAGCTGTGAGCTTTTTTGAGTCAGCCAGGCCTTTGATCGGATTCAAATCATCCAGAATCACGGCGGCTGCGACCACCGGCCCCATCAGTGGGCCGCGCCCGGCCTCATCGACGCCAGCCGTCAAGCCCGGCACGTCCCAGGACAGGGCGACTTGCTCAGCCTTCAAGAATTTTTTTGATCGCATCAGTCGCCAATTGGGAGGTATTGCGCTGCAACTCCGCGTGCATGAGGCAGAAGCGTTGTTCAAGAGCTGCTATTTTGGCAGGCTCACGGCTCTTGGTATCAAGCCATCGCAGAACGGCATCAGCCAGCGCCTGTGGCGTGGCGGCATCCTGCAACAGTTCAGGGACAACAAAGTCCGCACACAAAATATTTGGCAGCCCCACCCAGGGTTGCAGTTTTTTGCGCTGCATGATGCGCCAGGACAACCAGTTCATGTTGTAGGCAATCACCATTGGGCGCTTGAAGAGTGCCGCCTCCAGCGTAGCCGTGCCGCTGGCGATCAGCGTCACGTCGCAGGCGCCAAGGGCTGTGTGTGACTGGCCAGCCAGAATTTGCAGGCTTGGCACCCCCACGTCACTCGCCATACGTTCAATTAGCGGTTTTAATGCGGGAATCGCCGGTACTATGAATTTAATAGCTGGTTGCGCCCGATTTATGATAGCTGCAGCCTGAAAGAATCGTTTGGCGAGGTATTGAATCTCAGATTTTCGGCTACCGGGCAGGAGGGCAACAACGGTGTCTGAATCATTCAAACCCAACTCGGCGCGTGCGGCTGCGCGGTCTGGCTGCATGGGAATGACGCTGGCCAGCGGGTGGCCGACATAAGTGGCGGCTATGCCATGTTTGGCCAGCAAGGCCACTTCAAACGGGAAAATACACAGCACATGGTCAACGCTGCGGCGGATTTTTTCAACCCGGTCTGCACGCCATGCCCAGATAGACGGGCTGACGAAATGGACGGTTTTGATACCTTTGGCTTTTAGCGCGGCTTCAAGGTCAAGGTTGAAGTCTGGTGCGTCAACACCAATGAAAACATCAGGTGGGTTCGCCAGCAAACGGGTTTTGAGTTGCTCACGGATAGCGACAATCTCGCGGTAATGACGCAGCACCTCGACATAGCCTCGAACGGCAAGTTTGTCGCTGGGCCACCAGGCGTCAAAGTCGCGCCTGGCCATTTGCGGTCCACCTATGCCGACAGACTGCAATTCAGGCCAGCGATTTTTCATTCCGTCCAGTAAAAGTCCTGCCAATAAGTCACCGGAGGTTTCCCCAGCAACCATCGCCACCCTGATGGAAGCCCCCGCGTTTGCCACTTCGTGTGCTGCACTGCCCCCCGAGGGGGCTAATTTTCCTTCGGAAGCGCGCCCGTCAAAAAATGAAACCCCCGCGTTTGCCACTTCGTGTGCTGCACTACCCCCCGAGGGGGCTAATTTTCCTAGGGGCGGCCCGTCGGAAAATTGCGGCGTCTTCTCCATGGAGAGCTATCGAACGATACCGCGCTGCGGCGAGGTTTGCTCCAGGAACGAAAGCATCATTTGTACATCCAGAGAGGATTCAGGATATTTCTCCGTCAAACGAGCAATTTGTAACTGTGCTGCCTCGAAGGTCAAATCTTCGCGATACAAGGCTTTGTGCATGGCTTTGACCGCAGCGATTCGTTCGGGCGAAAAGCCACGTCTGCGCAAGCCTTCAAAATTCATCGTGCGAGCCTCGGCAGGCTGGCCTTGAGCCATCACAAACGGCGGCAAATCCGCGAATAACAGTGAACACATGGCGGTCATGCTGTGTGCGCCCAGCCTTACGAACTGGTGCACCACCGTAAAGCCACCCAGAATCACCCAGTCACCCACATGCACATGACCGGCTAACTGAGAATTGTTGGCAAAAATGGTGTGGTTTGCGACCTGACAATCGTGCGCCAGATGCACATAAGCCATGATCCAGTTGTCGTTGCCGACTCGGGTTACGCCAACATCACCCGGGGAGCCGATATTGAAGGTACAAAACTCACGAACGGTGTTGCGGTCTCCTATCACCAGCTCACACGGCTCGCCCGCGTATTTTTTGTCTTGTGGAATGGCACCAAGTGAATTGAACTGAAAAATGCGGTTATCACGGCCAATCGTCGTATGGCCTTCAATCACGCAGTGCGGGCCAATCGATGTACCCGCGCCAACCTTGACGTGAGGACCGATAACTGTGTACGGGCCGACACTGACAGTGCTGTCCAGCTCGGCATGCGGATCAACAATGGCGCTTGAATGAATACCCATCACTGCCACCACGGGGCTCAGGCGATGGTGCGCATGGTACACATCAGCTGCGCTTCGCAAGCCACGGCCTCACCCACACGGGTCGTGCCCGTGAATTTAAAGATACCGGCCTTCATGCGGTCCAGGCTCACGTCCATGATGAGCTGGTCACCCGGCTCGACGGGGCGTTTAAAACGCGCAGCGTCAATGCCGGCAAAGTAATAGACGGTTTTGTCGTCTGGCGACTGGCCCAACATGTCAAATGCCAGCAAGGCTGCAGCTTGCGCCATGGCTTCCAGCATCAGCACGCCGGGCATGACAGGACGGTGCGGGAAATGGCCCATGAAAAAAGGCTCATTGATGGTCACGTTTTTCAGCGCCTTGATGCGCTTGCCTTTTTCAATTTCCAGCACCCGGTCTACCAGCAAAAAGGGATAGCGGTGCGGCAGTTGCTTCAAAATTTGGTGAATATCCATCATGATTTTTCTTGCTTTAAATATCTTTGGGCGCGATTGCTTTTTCAACCCGTTTCAATCTGTCGCGCAGGCTGTGTAGCTGCTTGAGGGTGGCAGCGTTTTTCTCCCACGCCGCATTGTCGTCGATGGGAAAAAGTCCGGTGTAATTTCCCGCTTTCAGGATCGAGCGTGTTACCACCGACGCGGCCGAAATATGCACATGATCAGCCAGTGTCAAATGCCCCAACACCACTGCACCGCCACCAATGGTGCAGTGCGCGCCTATCGTTGCACTGCCTGCGACACCCACACAACCGGCCAGCGCTGAGTGTGCGCCAATCCTGACGTTGTGACCAATCTGAATCAGGTTGTCGAGCTTGACGCCGTCGTCAATTACGGTATCTTGCAAAGCGCCCCTGTCAATGCAGGTGTTGGCGCCAATCTCGACATCGTTGCCGATCTGCACATTACCTAACTGCTCGATTTTTTCCCAGCGCCCACCATGCGGCGCAAAACCAAAACCGTCGGCACCAATCACAGCACCTGAATGAACAATGCAGCGCTCTCCCACTGTGCAACCGTCGCCAAGCGTCACGCGGGCAGACAGTCGACTGTCTGAGCCCACTGCTGCGCCTCGGCCGATCACGCAATGCTCTCCGATCCGTGCACCATCAGCTATGACAGCACCCGGCCCAATACACACAAAAGCGCCTACAAAAACACCTTTTGCCAGACAGGCTGAAGGATCAACAAATGCACTGGGATGGATGCCCGTTACCAGGTCAACGCTGTGATGCTGCCGCCATACCTGCGTCAAGCGGGCAAAGTAAAAATAGGGATCACCCACCACGATGCAGGTCCCACGCTGCACAGCAGCAGGCTCAGCTTCGAGCCCCACAACCACGCAAGCCGCTTTGGATTGCGCCAGTTTCTGGACGTATTTAGGGTGGCTGAGAAAGGCTAACGAGCCGCTAGAAGCTGACTCCAGTGGCGACAGACTATCGATCAAAAGCCCGGGATTGCCTAGCAGTCTGGCATCAGGGAACTGGTCTGCCAGAGATTTAAAAAGTGTAGCGAGCTGGATTGTCATGCGGCTCTTTCAGATCGACCTGACCCGGAAGGCGCAAGCCTGGTACGACGACTACCTGCCGGTCGCAGCATTCAAAGATTTGAGGACTTTGTCGGTGATGTCGTGCTTGGGGTTAACGTAGACCGCTTCCTGAATGATCAGGTCGTACTTTTCAGCCTCGGCCAAAGTCTTGACCACGCGGTTGGCGCGCTCAATGACCTGCTGCAATTCTTCATTTTTGCGGGCACTCAGATCTTCCTGAAACTCGCGTCGCTTGCGCTGAAAGTCACGGTCCTGGTCCACCAACTGCTTTTGGCGTGTTGCACGCTGGGTTTCAGACAAGGTGGGGGCTTCGCGCTCATACCTGTCAGACAGCGTTTTAAGCTGTGCAGCAACATCGTTAAGGTCTTTTTCGCGCTTGCCAAATTCCTGTTCGAGCTTGGTCTGGGCACTTTTCGCCGAATTTGCTTCGCGAAAGATCCGGTCAAGATTGACGATGCCGATCTTGAACTCCTGAGCGCTGACGGAAAACCCGGCCAGCGCAATCACGGTGGTCAGGAATAGTTGGCGTGAAATAATCATCATTAGAAAGATGTACCGATCTGAAATTGGAACCGCTCTATTCTATCCCCTGGTTTTTTCCGTACGGGGTTTGCCAAAGCAAAGCGCAACGGGCCTACTGGCGATATCCAGCTGAAGCCCAGTCCGTAGGACGCCCGCAAGTCGTTGAACCGATATGAGCTGTTTTCACCAAAAACGTTGCCCACGTCAACAAAGCCAAAAAGGCGCAAGGTTCGGTCGTTGCCGGTACCCGGAAACGGCGCAATCAATTCACTGTTGAGCGTGATCTTTTTAGGCCCGCCAACTGCCACATCGTTCGGTGCCACACCGTCACGCGGGCCGAGAGATCCTTGCGCAAAACCGCGCACAGAACCCAAACCACCGGACGACGAATTTTTAAACACTGGGAAAGGCTTGCCGCCCAGACCACGACCCCAACCCAACTCGCCGTTTAGCGCAACAGTGAACTGCTTGTTGAGCGGTATGTATTCCTGAATCTGGTAGCTGCCGCGAATAAATCGGGCATCACCTGCCACACCCCACTCACTGAACACGCGCTGGAATCTACCTTGGGTGGGTACCAGCGCGCTGTCGCGGCTGTCTCTGGTCCAGCCAACCGTCAAGGGAACGGAACTGCTGGTCAATCCAAAAAGGTTGGTGTATTTTAAATAAGTCAGCGGTAGAGGGTTGACACCCCGACGAATAGACAGTCTCTCGTAGCCGAGACCGAAGAATACCGTGTCAAGCTCGGTAAAGGGAACGCCAAAACGTACAGCTGCGCCCGTTGTCTTGAGCCCATAGTCACCGCCCTGGCCATCGAGAGGGCGGCTTGTGCGGTGATACAGGTCGAAAGCACGCGATATGCCATCTGCCGTGAAATAAGGATCAATCGTGCTTAAAACAATTTGACGATTGACTTTGCTGGTGTTGACCTCAACACCCAGATAGTTGCCGGTACCAAAGACGTTCTCCTGCTTGATACCGAAATTGAACGACAACCTTTCAGCGCTGGAAAAGCCCGCACCCAACTGCAGGTTACCGGTCGGCTTTTCAGCCACATTGACAGCAATATCAACCTGGTCTGAGGTGCCGCTTACTTCTTGCGTATCTACCGTGACTTCGGTGAAAAAGCCAAGCCGGTCAACCCGTGCGCGCGACGTGCGGATCTTGTCGCCGTCGTACCAGGAGGACTCAAACTGCCGGAACTCGCGGCGAATCACCTCGTCACGGGTGCGGTTGTTGCCCGAAACGTTGATACGGCGAACATAGGCGCGACGTGAGGGGTCACCCTGCAACACAAAGGCGACGCGATTGTTGGCGCGATCAATTTCCGGGACAGCATCGACTTTCGCAAATGCAAAGCCGAATACACCAAAGTAATCGGTGAAGGCTTTGGTCGTCGCAGCAACTGTGTCGGCGTTATAAGCCTCACCCGGTTTGATGGTAACGAGCGATTTGAACTCGTCTTCCTTGTTTAAGAAGTTGCCTTCCAGCTTGACGCCAGAGACCACAAAACGTTCACCTTCAGTCACATTGATGGTGATGGTCACATCCTGCTTGTCAGGCGAGATCGCCACTTGGGTCGAGTCGACCTTGAACTCAAGATAACCGTGCGCCAGATAATAAGAACGCATGGATTCGATATCTGCACTGAGTTTTGCGCGTGAATAACGGTCAGCCTTGGTATACCAGCTCATCCAGCCGCCGGTGTCCAGGTCGAACAAATTCCTCAGCTTGGACTCGCTGAAGGCTTTGTTGCCCACAATACGAATGTCTTTAATCCTGGCGGTATTGCCTTCGGTCACATTAAAAGACAGGTTGACCCGGTTGCGTTCAATCGGTGTGACGGTGATAACAATTTCCGCACCATACAGGCTGCGGTTGATGTACTGGCGTTTGAGCTCTTGTTCGGCCTTGTCAGCCAGCGCTTTGTCAAAAGGCTGACCTTCTGCCAGACCGATTTCACGAAGCGCCTTTTTGAGCACTTCTTTGTCGAATTCTTTGGCGCCAATAAAATTGACATCGGCCACTGTTGGGCGTTCTTCAACAATCACAACCAGTACGTCGCCACTGACCTCCAGCCGCACATCCTTGAACAAGCCAAGACCAAACAGCGCACGGATGGCGCTGGCACCCTTGTCGTCGTTGTAGGTTTCACCCACGCGAAATGGCAAGGAGGCAAAGATGGTTCCGGGCTCGACGCGTTGCAGGCCTTCAACCCGGATGTCGCGAAGCGTGAAAGGGTCAACAGCCCATGCGCTATGAGCCATCAGTAAACTGGCCACAACAGCGCAGACAGTTCGAAGTTTGAAGCGGGTAAATTTTGTTTGCATGAACTTTTCGGTGTTGACCGGAATGGATTCGAGACTAGCCAAAGAGCCTGGTGACATCGTTGAACAGGGCGACGGACATCATGCACAGCAGTATGGCAATGCCGCCACGCTGCAGCCCTTCCATCCAGGCTTCAGACACCGACCGCCCGGTCACAGCCTCCCAAAGATAATACATCAGGTGGCCACCATCCAAAACTGGCAAAGGCAGTAAATTAAGCACCCCAAGGCTGACACTGATGGCCGCCAGGAACAGCAAATAAGCAGTCAAGCCAATGCTCGCCGATTTGCCCGCATAGTCTGCGATGGTCAAAGGCCCACTCAAATTTTTTAGTGACGCCTCGCCGATCAGCATTTTGCCCATCATCTTGAGAGTCAAAATCGACGACTCCCAGGTTCGCACAACGCCCTGCCACAAGCCCTCAAAGACGCCGTAGCGCACCGTCACAAACTCTGGTGGCGCACCCACTGAGGCGTCAATTTTTGCCACTGATATTTTGCCTTCATTGACAATTCTTGGCGTTAACTGCAGATCCAGTATTTTGCTGCCGCGATCAATTTGCCAGGTTTGACTCGCAAGCGCCGTGCTGCCAGAAGCCCGAATTACCTGCCTGAGATGCTGACCATCCACAATCAGCGTCTGGCCGACACGCCGCACAATGTCCCCGGCCTGAAGGCCGGCTTTAGCGGCTGGGCCATCTGCTACGACTGTTCCAATCACAGGCGCCGTCCAGGGACCGACGATGCCTATACTGCGAAAAAACCGGGCATCAACTTCAGATGCATCGAAACCCTGAAAAACCAGCAACACCTCGCGGGTCGGCGGATTTGTACTATCTGTGTTGCTGCTGCTGACCAGCAAGCGCAGATCGCGGCCATTGAGCGCGCCCTGCATCAAGCGCCAGCGAAGATCTTCAAACGATCTCACGGGCTCCATGCTTTCACCTTCAAAACCGGCTTCTTTCACCAGTTCCCTGCCGCGTAGCCCGGCTTTTTCCGCGACTGAGGCGGCTGTCGGGCTTGCCAAAACCGCTTTAGGCTCCTGCAGTCCAGTCCAGTTCAAGGCACTGTAAAGAAAAATAGCCAACAGCAAATTTGCAATCGGGCCTGCGGCAACCACCGCAGCGCGGTATTTGAGTGGTTGGGTGTTAAATGCCAGATGGCGCTCGGCCGCATCTACAGGGGCTTCACGTTCATCCAACATTTTGACGTAACCGCCCAAAGGCAACATGCCAATTGAAAATTCGGTCGGGTTACCCAACAAGCGCCAGGTGTAAATTGGCTTTCCAAAACCGACAGAAAACTTCAACACCCTGATACCGCACAAGACTGCAACCTTGTAGTGGCCGTACTCGTGAATGGCCACCAGCAAACCAAGCGCGACAACAAAAGCAAGCAAAGTCAACATCTCAATACTCCGTGGACAAGACGACGTTTTTCGCGAAAGCACGGGCTTCGATATCCAGCTCCAGCAGGTCGTCAATCCCCATTATGCGAGGTGCGCAAAGCCCATTCAGGGTTGCGCGGTTAACAGCATGTATCTGGTCAAAACGTATGCGTTTGTCCAAAAAAGACGCGACCGCAATTTCATTGGCTGCATTCAGAATGGCTGGCGTGCCAATGGGTGCCTCCAGCACCTCCCAGGCCAGGCGCAAACCCGGAAAACGCTCATGATCCAGCACCTCAAAGGTCAAATCTGAAAGCGTTTTGAAGTTCAGCGCCTGGGCACCAGATGCTACTCTGCCCGGCCAAGCCAGTCCGTAGGCAATCGGCACACGCATGTCAGGCGTTCCAAGCTGCGCCACCACAGAGGTATCCAGATACTGGACCATCGAATGCACAACGCTTTGCGGATGAACAACCACCTCAATCTGTGACGGCTTCAGGCCAAACAGGTACTTTGCCTCAATAACTTCCAGTGCCTTGTTCATCATGGTGGCGGAATCGACTGAAATTTTGCGTCCCATCACCCAGTTAGGGTGAGCGCAAGCCTGCTCAGGCGTGACATCTCGCAGGGAAGCCAGCGCGCGTGTGCGAAAGGGTCCGCCGGAGGCCGTCAAAATAATTTTTTCAACGCGCGCGGCCCAGGTTGACGGGTCTTCGGGAAGTGATTGAAAAATGGCCGAATGTTCGCTGTCGATCGGCAACAACTGGGCACCGCCGGCCTGCACAGCCTGCATGAAAACATCGCCCCCCACCACCAGCGCCTCTTTATTGGCCAGCAGCAGGCGTTTACCGGCCCTGGCAGCCGCCATGCACGGGGCCAGCCCAGCCGCCCCCACAATCGCTGCCATGACTACATCTGTCTGGTCATGTGACGCTATTATTTCAAGAGCGTCTTGCGCCAGTAAAACTTCGGTTTGAAGCCCATGACTCTTCAATTTATCAGCCAGAATCAGCGCATGTGGCTGACTGGCCATGACAGCGTAACGCGGCTTGAAACGTACACATTGCGCCAGCATCAACTCAGTTTGGGTGGCAGCACTGAGGGCAAAAACCTCAAACTGTTCAGGATGCGTAGCCACCACGTCAAGGGTGTTGACACCCACCGACCCGGTCGAGCCCAAAACAGTGATGCGTTGCTTTGTCAAGGTCATCTTGCTTAAAAACTGACCAGCATCATGGCCAGGGGCACGGCAGGCAGCAGTGCATCCACCCGGTCCAGTACGCCGCCATGCCCGGGCAGCAAACCACTCGAATCTTTGGCACCTGCGCTGCGTTTGACGAGCGATTCCACCAGGTCGCCCACCACGCTCATGGCAGCCAGAAAGACCACGCCCAGCAGCATCACAAACACGCCATGCTGCGCCCACAAACGCGCATACAAACTACCACTAAAAGCACTGGCACCGGAGCGGTCCAGCCAGGCCCAGGAGACAGCCAGCAAGAGTACGCCCGCCACGCCGCCCCACACGCCTTCCCAGCTTTTGCCGGGGCTGATGGCGGGTGCGAGTTTGCTTTTTGTAAAGCGACCACCCAGGGCACGCCCTGCCGCATAGGCAAAGATGTCCGCAACCCAAACCAGCAGCAGCACAGACAACAAAAATTGAATTCCCACGACTCTGGCCTGCGCAACTGCCAGCCAGGCCAACCAAAGCGCCGCGATACCGCCCACCAGGCGCAACGGCCTGGCAATGCCAGACCAGCCAGTCGCACCCAGGCGCAAAAGCAAACTGCCAACCAGCACCCATGCGCTGCCCGCCAATATCCAGAGCATGGGCATCGGTTTGTCAAGAAAACCCATAGCCCAGGCCAGGCCGCAAAGTGCAGCCAGCACCAACCCCAGCAGCACAGACACTGCCTGGCTACAAGCATTCAAACGCCCCCACTCCCAGCCCGCAGCAGAAATCAACACCAGAGCAACTACACAAAATGGCGTGGGCGAGCTGTAAAACAAGGCTGGCAGCAAAATCGCCAGCAAAATAACGGCTGTCACAATCCGCTTCCCAAGCATCAGGCGACCTTCACAGCATGGGCATGGGCATGGGCATGCGCCTGGGCGCTGCGCGGTGTTTGACTATTTTTTAATTGCGCTGATGTTTGGCCAAATCGTCGCTCACGACCACTGAAAAAAGCGATCGCGTCATCGAGTGCTGCGCCATCAAAATCAGGCCAAAGCTTGTCAGAAAAACAAAGTTCCGAATAAGCCGCCTGCCACAACAGAAAGTTGCTGATGCGTAACTCGCCACCAGTGCGAATCAGCAAATCAGGATCAGGCACATGCGCCAGGGCCATGGCACGGTCAAGCGACATTTCAGTGATCGCCTGGCCACTGTTCGCAAGCTTTTGTGCAGCCTGGGCGATATCCCAGCGTCCACCGTAATTAAAGCAGACATTGAAAATCATGCGGTCATTGTGGGCAGTATCTGCTTCCGCCTGCGACAGCGCCATCTGCACCTTGAGCGAGAGCTGCTGACGGTCGCCGACAAAGTAAAGTCGAACGCCACTTTCCTGAAGCCTGGGCACTTCACGCGTCAGCGCCATGCCAAGCAAGTCCATCAAGCCAGAAACTTCTTCTGCGGGTCTGTTCCAGTTTTCTGATGAAAATGCAAACACCGTAAGGATAGCAATCCCGCGGTCCGCGCAGGCCTGGACACAGGCGCGCAAGGTATCAACACCCTGCTTGTGCCCTGCGATGCGCGGCAAAAACCTCTTGGTTGCCCAGCGCCCATTGCCATCCATGACGATGGCCACATGGTGCGGCAGGGCCGTGAGGGGAGCAGGTTTCATGCAGGTTGATCAGATAACGGGGCTGAGGTTTGACCTGATCAGACTGCCATGATGTCTTGTTCTTTGGAAGCGACCAATTTGTCGACCTCTGTAATAAAGCGGTCAGTGAATTTCTGCACGTCGTCTTGCGAGCGGCGCTCGTCGTCTTCAGAAGCCAGCTTGTCCTTGACCTGCCTTTTAACGTTGTCGTTCGCATCGCGGCGCAGGTTGCGGATCGCCACCTTGGCGTGTTCGCCCTCGCCACGCACCACCTTGGTCAATTCCTTGCGCCGCTCTTCGGTCATGGCGGGCATCGGCACGCGAATCAAATCGCCTTGAGCAGCCGGGTTTAAACCCAGGTCCGAATCACGAATGGCTTTTTCAATCTTCGCGCCCATGCCCTTTTCCCAGGGTGAGACGCTGATGGTACGGGCATCGAGCAACGAAACATTGGCAACCTGGCTGATCGGCACCATCGAGCCATAGTAGTCAACCTGCACGGTATCGAGCAAGCCAGGGTTAGCGCGGCCGGTGCGGATTTTGGTCAAACTGCTTTTGAAAGAATCGACGGACTGCTGCATTTTTTGTTCGGCGGTCGATTTGATGTCAGCGATGCTCATAATGGGAACTCTCCAGATATCAGCTACAGAAAAACAGATCTACGCGCTAATTAAACGTGAACCAGGGTACCTTCGTCTTCCCCCTGCACCACGCGCTTGAGCGCACCATGTTTAAAGATGCTGAAGACCTTCAGCGGTAGTTTCTGGTCGCGGCACAGGGCAAACGCAGTAGCATCCATTACTTCCAGATTTTTACCCATGGCTTCGTCAAAAGTGATGCTGGTATACCGCGTTGCGTTCGGGTCTTTTTTCGGGTCAGCCGAATACACGCCATCAACCTTGGTGGCTTTGAGCACAATTTCAGCGCCAATTTCAGCGCCGCGCAACGCCGCTGCCGTGTCGGTGGTGAAAAACGGGTTGCCCGTACCTGCAGCAAAAATGACCACTTTGCCCTCTTCGAGGTATTGCAGCGCTTTTGGCCTGACGTAAGGCTCGACCACGCGCTCGATGGCGATGGCAGACATCACTCGGGCCGTCAAACCGGCTTTATTCATGGTGTCGCCCAGTGCCAGTGCGTTCATGACAGTGGCCAGCATGCCCATATAGTCGGCAGTTGCCCGGTCCATACCAACCGAGCCGCCCGCGACGCCGCGAAAGATATTGCCCCCGCCAATCACCACAGCTACCTCGACGCCCATGCGGGTGATTTCAGCGATCTCTTCAACCATGCGCACGATGGTGGCGCGGTTGATGCCAAATGCATCGTCACCCATCAAGGCCTCACCTGACAGTTTTAACAAGATTCGCTTGTAGGCTGGCATGTGGGCGCTTTCTGGAATTGGGTTGGTGGTTAGTTTAGCGGCCTTCCGGCTGGATCAAAGTGCCTGGGCAGCCCGAAGCCGACATAAAGCCGGCCTCAAGCCGGCCTCAAACCGCTTTGGCAGCTGCAATTTGCGCAGCAACTTCAGCCGCAAAGTCATCGACCTTTTTCTCAATGCCCTCACCCACCACGTACAAGGTGAAGGATTTGACAGAAGTGGCTTTTTCTTTGAGCATCTGCTCAACCGTCTGCTTGTCGTTTTTGACGAAACTCTGGTTGTGCAGGCTGACTTCCTTGAGGTACTTTTGCACGCCACCTTCGATGCGCTTGGCAACGATTTCAGGTGACTGCACAGGCTTGCCAGCAGCAACCGCTACCGATGCGTCGTCAGCAGCCTTGGCCGCAGCGACTGAACGCTCGCGCGCTACCAAATTGGCCGGGACAAGGTCGCTGGACAGCGACACCGGCTTCATTGCAGCAACGTGCATGGCAACGTCTTTGGCAGCAGCTTCGTCGCCATCAAACTCAACCACAACGCCAATGCGCGTGCCGTGCAGGTAGGACGCCAGCTTGCCAGAGGCAAAACGCTGAAAGCGGCGAACCGACATATTTTCGCCAATTTTGCCAATCAGACCCTTGCGCACGTCCTCAACTGTCGGACCGAAGCCGTCCATGCTGAGTGGCATGGCGCCAACTGCCGCCACGTCGGCCGGACTGTTTTTAGCAACGCCAACCGCTACTGCGTTGGTAAAGGCCAAAAAGCTGTCGTTCTTGGTGACAAAGTCAGTTTCGCAGTTGATCTCAACCAAAGCACCTACTTTAGCGTCACCCTCGCCTTCAGTGTGGTACGCGATCACGCCCTCAGCGGTCACGCGGGAGGCGGCCTTACCGGCCTTGTTGCCCAGCTTGACGCGCAGGATTTCTTCGGCTTTTTCGAAGTTACCGTCAGCTTCAGTCAGAGCTTTTTTGCACTCCATCATCGGTGCATCGGTTTTGGCGCGCAACTCGGCGACCATGCTTGCAGTAATTGCCATTTTCAAATCTCTCTGTCTGTATATATTTAACTTGTAAAAAAGGGGCTGTGTGAGCCCCCAAATTACGGATTCAGCGCCTCTAGCGCAAAGCGGCCTGATTTAAGCGGTAGCGACTTCCACAAATTCGTCCGAGCTTTCAGGCTGAACCATCTTGACCACTTCGCTGGTCGCGTTGGCGCGGCCTTCAATGATGGCGTCTGCAATGCCGCGTGCGTACAGCGCAACAGCTTTGGACGAGTCATCGTT
>Ga0105046_10010522_pt1 | contig 14400 bp, 12 predicted proteins | sample MAT03_FD_78385 | JGI IMG/M metagenome (GOLD analysis project Ga0105046, IMG submission 78385) | Freshwater microbial communities from Lake Fryxell liftoff mats and glacier meltwater in Antarctica - MAT-03 (megahit assembly) | ecosystem: Environmental > Aquatic > Freshwater > Ice > Liftoff... | reverse complement strand
GGTCCCGCAATATTAATTACAGAAGCAGTTCTCTGACGTGTACATAAGTTGGCATCGGTAATGGTAACGGTATAGGAACCGGGTGCAAGGTTGGTAATTGTTTGAGTGGTTTGCGAATTACTCCAAAGGTAGGTATATGGGGAAGTTCCGTTGTACGGAAAAACAGTAATTGATCCGTTGTTTAATCCGCAACGAGCATTGGTGACTTGTACTGAATCATTTAATGACACAAGAGGTTGTGTAACTATACCACTCACGGTGGAAGTACACAGATTGCCATCTGTAACGGTGACGGTATATGTGCCGAAAACAACGTTGGTGATATCCTGAGTGATGGCACTGTTAGACCAAAGGTAGGTGATGGGTACCGTTCCGCCTGCAACAGAAATAAATACACCACCGGTAGAACCACCGAAGCACCGAACATTTCTGACGGAATCAATTACTGCAACAGGTCCTGCTTGATTGGCCACTGAAACAATTCTTTGTCGTGTACATAGATTAGCATCGGTGATAGTTACCGTGTAAGTTCCAACAGCGAGATTCGAAATGGTAGATGTTGTTTGAGATGTGTTCCACAAAAGTGTGTAAGGCCCAACACCATCGTATGGGAACACAGTAATAGATCCATTATTCACTCCACAACTTGCATTAGTTATCTGTACGGAATCATTTAGCAAAGTGGGTTGTAAAATATTAATGCTTGTGGAAGCAACGCACAAATCATCATCGGTAACGGTTACAGTAAAAGTGCCGGCGGCAACTCCTGTTATATCTTCGGTGATTGCACCGTTGGACCATAAAATATCAAACGGATCATTTCCATTAATAATTGAAATATAGGCCGCACCGGTAGTTGCACCATTACAAAGAACATTCGTAGTTGAATCCACTACAATTTGAGGTGGGGCGAGTGATTGAATAATCACAGTATCAATTCCGGCACAACCTAATGTGTCAGTAACGGTAACTGTATACGTTCCACCATCGAGTCCGGAAATTGTATTGGAAGTAACGGAATTAGACCACAGATAAGTAAACCCCGGCGTACCACCGGCCGGGAAGGCAGAAGCGGTTCCGTTATTGGCATCACAAGTTTCATCGTCGGCAGAAAAAACTATCAGGATTGAATCGGGTTGGGTGATAACAAATGTTTGAATGTCGTTGCATAAAATCAAATCAGTTATAGTTACCGTGTAAGTTCCTGCAATCAGCCCTGTTATATCCTGAGTTATTTGTCCGTTAGACCAAAGGTAAGTTACAGGATCAATGGTTGCGAAAACATCTATGAAAATAGCACCGTCGGAAAGATTAACGCAAGAAACATTTTTAACAGAATCGGTAATAATGGTACAAGGCCCAAATGAGTTATTGATTACCGCAACATCAGTAGCAGTACAATTATTTGCGTCGGTAACGGTAATTGTGTATAGACCGGGCAGTAAATTAAAATTTTGATCAGTTGTAATGCCATTTGACCACAGATAAGAATAGGGTTGAGTTCCTCCAGTTGGTGAAACAGAAGCAAATCCATCGGGTGCGGCATTTGCATCCACTGTGATGAGTCCAAGCTCTATGGAATCGGGTTGACTGACAATAGTATCGAGGTTAGCAATGCAACCATTATCATCGGTTACTGTAACAGAATAATTTCCGGAAGGAACATTTGTGAGATCTTCGTTGGTAGTACCATTAGACCATAAAAAAACATACACTCCTACTCCACCCGCCACATCAATATTAATGGCTCCATCAGAAAATCCAAAACAACTCACACTGTCAACAGAAGAAGTAGTTGCAGTCAGCACAGCAGGTTCAATTATTTGAACAGTTTCGATCACAGTATCCTGATCAGCGTCTATAACGGTAACCACATACGTTCCTGCGCCGATACCTGAAAGATCTTCCGTTGTTGCACCGTTAGACCAAAGAATATTAAAAGGAAGGGTTCCTCCGGTGATGGTCATATCAATGGAACCATCTGTGGCGCCATTACACGAAACATTTGTTCCGTTATAGTCGCTTAATATAAATGATAAACTAAAAGGAGCGGCTGAAAGTATGTTGTTGGTTTTATTAGCTCCAAAAACATTTGAAATGGAACTTAAAAAAAGTAATACAAAAAAACCAAAAACTGATAAGCCGCTTTTGAAGTTATTCAAGAATAAGTTGGTAGATTGATATAGCAAGTTGAAATTAATTTTCAAGATCGTGAACTATGCAGAATGGAGATAAGCTTAAAGAGATCTTTTTATAGGTAACAAAAATACAAAATTTGACCCAAAGGCCGGCTAAATTCATGTTAAACCTTTGCAAAACAGAGAAAAATCAATGGTTTTAAAGGATTAAAAAAAATAAAAAATCGTAAGTATTTGAATTTAAATCTATTATATTAAATAAATTAATAAACCTGGTACAATGCCCAAGGCAAGAGTAATAATCATTACGACCCATAGAATAAAATTATGGTGGGTGGGTATTTCTACCAATACGGCCTCCCGATCGGCGGGCTGAAAAATGGTGATTATCACTTTAAAGTAATAGTAAACACCTATTAATGAACTTATTACTGCAATCATAACCAACCAGGTATAATCGCTTTTTAGGGCACCTGTGAAGACATAATATTTAGCAAAGAAACCTGCGACAGGAGGGATTCCTGCCAAAGAGAGCATAATGATGGTAACTATGAAAGCCTGAAACTTATTAACACTTGCAAAGCCTTTGAGTGCTGAAAGGTGTTCGTTGCCGTTTTTAGTAAGGGCCAGAACGATGGTAAAAATTCCAATTGAACCTATTGAATAGGCTGCGGCATATACCAACAGGGCACCTTTTGAGAATTCATTCATTGCCACAATTGCCATAAGCATATAGCCGGCATGGGCGATACTAGAATAGGCGAGCATTCTTTTGAGGCTTTTCTGATAAACGGCGAGAATATTTCCTGCAAGCATGCTCATTGCTGAGAAGACTGCAATGATGGGTGCCCACCAATCAACCAAGCCAGAGAAGCTAACTGAAAACAACCGTAAGAAAGCTGCGAAGGCGGCAGTTTTTACAACTGTTGACATGTATGCAGTAACGGGAGTTGGGGCTCCTTCATACACATCGGGTGCCCAAAAGTGGAACGGTGCGGCAGATACTTTGAAAGAGAGTCCAACTAATATTAAAATAATTCCGGCATAAAACATTGCAGGAATAGATGTACTATTTGCTGAGGCATAAGCCGCAATTTCCTGAAGGTTAAAAGATCCGGTACAGCCGTAGATCAATGCAATTCCAAAGAGCAAAAATCCGGTTGCAAAAGCACCGAGCATAAAATATTTAAATCCTGCTTCATTGGATCTGAGCTCTGTTTTGTTGCTTGCTGCCATCACATACATTGCAATAGAAAGAATTTCAAGACCTATAAAAAACATGGTAAGATCAGCGAAACTCACCATCACTACGGCACCTGCAAGTGAAAATATTATCAACGCAGTAAAATCAGATTCATGCTCGGGATCCTTTAAATAGCCTGCACTTAAAATAAACCACAATAATGTTGTGATAATCATTATTCCGGAAAATGCGATGGCATAATTATCAAAGTACATCATATCAGAATAGTACCTGATATTAGTATCCCAGTCGGCAACTGCAAAGCCGAGCGCTAACAACAATCCGGCAATGGCAGCAGGGAAAATCGCTTTCCGAAATCTAAAAATTTCAGAAAGCATTGCCAGAACGCCGATGCCTGTAATTGCTAAGAGGGTATTCATTGATATTACTTAATTTATTAAATATTTACTCCTGCTTTCAATAGAATGGCTTGCAGGGATGGTTCGGCGATGTCTAATAACGGTTTAGGATATATGCCAAAGAGAATTACAAGGGCAGATATAATAACCAATAATGTTTTTTCATTAAATGTAAGCGGATTAAACGAAGAGGCCGCATCAGATTTTTCACCAAGCATAATAACCTGATAAGCCCTGAGCATGTAAACAGCGCCGAAGATAACAGTCATACCTGCAAAGGCCGCCATCCAGGGACTATAAACAAACAGTCCGGTGAGCAGCATGAATTCACCGATAAAACCATTGGTGAGGGGCAATGCAACACTGCCAAGAAGAATAATCATGAATCCAATTGCAAACGGTGAAGAAACATGTGCAATTCCTCCCAATTCTTTCATATCACGATTAGGATATCTATTCAATAAAATATCTGCAATAAAGAAGAGTCCAACAGCATTAACACCATGGCTGATCATTTGAATTACACCGCCCTGCAGTCCGACTAAATTCAAAGAGAATATGCCGGCAGCGATAAGACCAACGTGAGCTATGGAAGAATAGGCCACCAATCGTTTAAAATCTTTTTGAGCAATAGCCATTGCAGAGCTATAAAGAATTCCTACAACAGCCATACTGATTGCAAGCCACGACCATTCGGCAATACCTTCGGGGAAAATCGGCAGCATCCATCTGATAATTCCGTAAAGTCCCATTTTGAGCATGATACCCGACAGCAACATAGTTCCTTGTGTTGGTGCATTGGTGTAGGTATCGGGTTGCCATGTATGAAGCGGGAACACCGGAATTTTAATGGCAAAAGCAATGAAGAATGCCCAGAACATCCAACTTTGTTGCTCCTGAGAAAGGACAAGTGCGTAAAATGCATCGATATCAAACGAATGAGTGCCGGGAGTTTGCAGATAGAGATAAATTAACCCTACCAACATCAGTAAACTTCCCGATAAGGTATAAATGAAAAACTTTAATGTGATGCGGGCACGATCGTTTCCTCCCCAGAGCAAACAGATAAACCAAATTGGAATGAGAGCAAGTTCCCAGAACACATAAAATAAAAAACCATCGAGAGATGTGAACACACCTATTAATGCGAATTGCATGAAAAAAATTAAGCTGAAATAATTTTTATGATCCTTTATTTCACGGTCAAATGTTGAATAAATAATTAAAGGAACAAGTGCATTGGTAAGAAGCACCATCAGCATGCTGAGTCCGTCAACACCAATTTTAAAACTGATTCCCATTCTCTCCACCCAATATTGATCATATAAAAACTGAGTTCCACCAAACGGATCAAACATAGTCAGCTTCCAGATGGTATCGGCAAGTGGAATCAACGACAACATCAATGCAGCTTTTGCAGCCTGCTTTCTATCTGAAACCAGTCTCACCGCCAGCATCCCGAGAAGGGGAAATATGAACATCAACAACGTGTGCATTGCGAAATCAGATAACAAACTTAAATAACATGATCACTAAAATGGCTATTACCATTCCAAATATATAGAAACCAAGAGTGCCGGTTTGAGTCAATCTCAATAAGCCGGAAGCACCATTGGTTAATTGTCCGAATGAATTTACAATACGATCAATGAATCCTTTTTCGATCCATTCATAGCTGAATCGTGAAAGCACGTTCATAGGTCTTGTGAATAAATTAAAATAAAATTCATCAATATAAAATTTATTTGCCAGCACTTTTTGTATTCCTGTCAACTGTGATTCGGGCACAGGAACATGTGCTTTGGTAACATACTTATTATGAGTGCCATAAATAACAAGTGCCAACACCACCAGCGTAACACCCACAACAACATATTCAAACATATGAGAAACATGTCCGAAATGGTACGAGTCGGCATAAGCGGTTATTGGCTTAAGAAACTCCTTCAAGAAATGCGGTGCGTGGAATATTTCAGGCATTCCAATAAAACCACCCACGGTACTCAAAATAGCCAAAACGATAAGCGGCATAGTCATAGTTGAAGGTGACTCATGCAAATGATCTGCCTGATGTTTTGAACCCCTGAAAGCACCATGGAAAGTAAGAAAATAGAGACGGAACATATACACAGCCGTTATAATGGCAGTAATGGCTAGTATAGCGAAAATAAATGGTGAATACACATAGGCACTTGCCATAATTTCATCTTTCGAAAAGAAACCGGCGAAAGGCGGAGCACCGGCAATTGCAAGAGTACCAATAAGGAAAGTAAAATGAGTTACAGGTAATGCTTTTTTAAGTGCGCCCATTTTCCTGATGTCTTGTTCACCACCCATTGCATGAATAACACTTCCGGCACCGAGAAACAAAAGCGCTTTAAAGAAAGCATGTGTGATAACATGAAACAATGCTGTTGTATATGCACCTACTCCCAGAGCCACCACCATAAATCCGAGTTGACTCACTGTAGAATAGGCAAGCACTTTTTTAATATCGGTTTGTTTTAGACCAATGAGAGCGGCCATAACAGCAGTAACTAAACCAATGACCGCCACAATTTCGGAGGTGAAAGGAGCCATTACATAGAGCACATTTGAACGAACCACCATATAAATACCGGCAGTAACCATCGTTGCAGCATGGATCAAAGCAGATACCGGAGTAGGTCCGGCCATGGCATCGGGTAACCAGGTATAGAGAGGAATTTGTGCGCTTTTACCCATAGCACCAACAAAAAGCAAAAGAGTGATTGCAGTAAGAACCGGTACATCAAACTGCATCAGTTGTGCTGCGGTAAAAACGGTATCATAATCAAGTGATCCGAATGTTTGGAAAATAAGGAACATGCCTAAAAGAAAACCAAGGTCACCAATACGATTCATGATGAAGGCTTTTTTTGCTGCATTATTATAATTGGTGTTTTTGAACCAGAAGCCGATGAGCAGATAAGAACAAAGCCCTACTCCTTCCCAACCAACAAACATCAACACATAACTCGATCCAAGCACCAACAACAACATAAAAAACACGAAGAGGTTGAGATAGGCAAAATATCTTGCATGATCTTCCTCATCATGCATGTATCCAATTGAGTAAACATGAATTAAGAATCCGACTCCGGTAATAACAAGCAACATTATTACGGAGAGGCGATCGACAAGAAAGCCGAAGTTCAATTCAAAGGAACCGGCACGGAGCCATTGAAAATAATCGGCCTGCACCACCATTTCAGGATTGGCTACTAATTGAGTAAACAACAAAATGGAAATAGCAAAACTGCCTAAAACCGAAAGCGATGCAATTCCACCACTAATGTTTACAGAAAGGCGCTTATTTGCCAACCCATTAATGAGAAAGCCCAGGAGCGGTAATACAGGAATCAGCCAAAGAAGATTTTCCACTTCGATAATTTAATTTTAAAACAGTGTTACCACTTTAACCTATTCAGAATATTTACATCAACACTATTTACATTTCTAAATATCATCACCAATATTGCAAGTCCTACGGCTACTTCAGCGGCAGCAACAGCCATAATAAAGAACACCATTACTTGTCCACCCGGATCAGAATGCATGGTAGAGAATGCCACGAGCAGCAAATTCACGGCATTCAGCATTAGCTCAATGCACATAAAAATTATAATTGTATTTCTTCGGAACATCACACCGAGAACACCAATAGAGAACAGGATTGATGCCAGAATGACATAATTGTTAATATGAACAATATCCAGAATTGAATTACTCATTTTTTTACAATTTTATTTTTCTTACCAATCATAGTTGATCCAATCATTGCTGAGAGAAACAACAAGGCAGAAACCTCGAAGGGAAGCATATATTTATTATACAGAACCATTCCCAGATTTTCAACCATACCAATCTGGTTGTCTGACACGGGATTCATTTCTAAACCATCGGAACTCTTAAGAACTGCCACTAATAACAACAGCAACAAACCACCGGAAATCACAGCCGACACTTTGGTTAAATTTGATTTATGGGGTTCACTGGCATCGTTAAGATTGAGCATCATGATTACATAAAGAAACAGCACCATGATAGCTCCGGAATATACGATAACATGCACGGCAGCAAGAAACTGAGCGTTGAGGAGGATATAATGACCGGCAATAGTGAAGAAGCAAAAAATGATATACAACACACTATAAACAGGCTTTTTGGAAAAAACCACCATCATCGCACTGAAAATGGATAAAAAAGCAAGGATAAAGAATGCGTATTGTGACATGTACTGCTTAGTGATTACTGCTTAATAGGTTTCTTTTGTTTCAGAGTGCGAAAGTATGAATTCGCAACGACTCCTTGAAATAATAATTAATTTTTACGATGTGCCTGTAAACGGCCCGATATATCTACCCGTTGAGATGGGTCGAGAGGTTCCACCAGTTTATCTTTCCCATAAATGAATCCCTGGCGCTGATAGCCGGAACTTACAATTTTATCGGTAAGGAATATGGCTTCTTTAGGGCAGGCTTCTTCGCACAAACCGCAAAAGATGCATCTCAGCATATTAATTTCATAAACCGAGGCATACTTTTCTTCACGATACAATTTTTCTTCACCGGGTTTTCTTTCGGAGGCTGTCATTGTTATAGCTTCGGCAGGGCAGGCAACGGCACACAATCCACAGGCGGTACAATTTTCACGACCCTGCTCGTCACGCTTTAGAACATGTTGGCCTCTATAAACAGCTGTAAAATCGCGTTGTACTTCGGGATAACTAATTGTGGTTTTCTTGCGAAAGAAATGTTTGAAAGTGATAATAAGACCTCCAAAAATCGCAGGCAGATAAAGTTTTTCAATAAAACTCATCTCCTTTTTCACTACTATTCTGGATCTGTTCGTCAGTTGCATGTTACAGAAATAATTTAATTTAACGTGGTATTCCACAAGTCATACTTCCATAACAGAAATACGGCTGTGATTACAATATTGAAAACTGCCAGAGGAATTAATATTTGCCAACCCATCCGCATGAGCTGATCGTACCTGAATCTTGGTATCGTCCATCGGACCCACATAAAGAAAAATATAAAGAAGAATATTTTTAGAAAGAAGATGAGCGTTCCTAAAATAGTGGTCATGTTGTGCGACAAGCCCAGATCGTTGATGAATGGAAAATTATAACCACCGAAATACAAACTAACTATGATGGCTGAAGCGATGAACATATTAATGTATTCGGCAAACAGATAGAAACCAAGTTTCATACTGGAATACTCTGTATGGTAACCACCCACCAATTCAGTTTCGCATTCAGGAAGATCGAAAGGTGTACGGTTTGTTTCAGCGAAAGCGCAGATGATAAATAATAAAAATCCAAGAGGTTGAACAAATACGTTCCAGTGTAATCCTGGTTGACCTTCCACTATGTCTCGAACACTCAGAGTACCGGTAATCATTACAAGTGCAATGATGGACATCCCCATTGCAAGTTCATAACTAATCATTTGTGCGGAAGCACGAAGAGCTCCAAGCAGCGAAAACTTATTGTTGGAGGCCCAACCTCCTATCATAATACCATAAACACCAATTGATACAACACCGAAAATATATAGAATTCCGATATTCACATCAGTAATTTGCATGACAAATTCTCTGCCATTTATTATAAGTGAATCTCCCCACGGAATCACCACACTGGTCATGCAGGCAGTAAGCATTGCAATGGAAGGGCCAAGAATGAAGAGTGCTTTGTCGGCTTTGGTTGGAATAATTTCCTCCTTCATAAACATTTTCACTCCATCAGCCAATGGCTGCAACAATCCAAAAGGACCGGCGCGGTTGGGACCAATACGATCTTGAAAGAAAGCGGCTACTTTTCTTTCAGCATAGGTAGAATACATTGCTATGAGAAGAGATACGAGAAAAACTCCTACAACGAATATGCTCTTAAATACCAGGTCGGCAGTTTCCATAAAATAGTATTTCTTCTTTATTTAGAATTCTCGTGAGACTTTTCTGAAATTTCCTTTTGAAGAGAGATATCCACTTTCAACTGCTTCAACAACTCATAATGATTTTGAGCAATCACAGAATGTTTATCAATTTTCCGAGGACCTTCAATTTTCCAGTCATTCACTTCTTTTTTATCGAATCTGCATTCATTACAAATCCAAGATTCAACTTCTCCATATCGATCTTTACGACCTGTTACCCTAAGAATTTCATTACCGCTCAGCCACAATGCAACTTTGCCGCTGCATTTGGGGCAATCGCGGTGCGCGTCCATAGGTTTTGTAAACCAGACCCTGCTTTTGAAGCGAAATGTTTGATCGGTGAGGGCGCCAACAGGGCAAACATCAATCATATTTCCGGAGAAATCATTATCGACAACATTCTGAATATACGTACTTATTTCTGAAACATCACCTCTGTTAATCACTCCATGAACGCGGCCATTACAAAGTTGATCGGCAACTTTCACACATCGGTAACATAAAATGCACCGAGTCATGTGCAACTTTATTTTATCGCCGATATCTATTTTCTCAAATTCTCTTCTTTTAAATTCATATCTCGATTTAGAGAGTCCGTGTTCATAACTTAAATCCTGAAGAGAACATTCACCGGCCTGATCACAGATAGGACAATCGAGAGGATGATTGATCAATAAAAACTCTACGACACCTTTGCGTGCTTCGAGTAAATCGGCAGAAAGTTTATTTTCAACAACCATACCATCAGCAACCGGAGTTCTGCATGAAGCAACTGGTTTCGGCATTGGACGCGGATCTTTTGCAGATCCCTGGGTGACTTTCACAATACAGGTTCTGCAATATCCACCACTTGTTTCAAGTTTTGAATAATAGCACATTGCAGGAGGAACAACATCTCCTCCTATCATGCGGGCAGCCTCCAGAATGGATGTTCCTTCGGGAACTTCAATTTCAATATTATCGATTGTAACTTTTGGCATTGTGTTCGTTGATGATCAACTTAAATAGAATATTTATTAAACAGGTTGCAGATTATTGAGTCTGTAATAATGTTTTATATCTTTAATCTTTTCAGGATTTCTTACATAGTCTTCGAATTCACTTCTGAAATGACGAATAGCAGCAGCAACGGGCCATGCGGCAGCTTCTCCAAGCGGACAAATTGTTTTACCTTCAATTTTACTTTGAATATCCCAAAGCAAATCGATATCCTGAAGGGTAGCATGACCATCCAGAAACTTGTGTAAAATTTTCTCCATCCAACCAGTACCTTCACGGCAAGGACTACATTGGCCACAACTTTCATGATGATAGAAGCGCGTGAAATTCCAGAGATTTTTCACAATACTTGTATCTTCATCCATCACAATAAATCCTCCTGATCCAAGCATGGTACCGGTTAAGAATCCTCCGTCAGAGAGCGATTCATAACTCATCAGCCGTGGCTCGCCGCTAGTTGTTTTTAGAATAAGTTCGGCAGGTAAGATGGGCACTGAAGAACCACCTGCAACTACTGCTTTTAGTTTTTTGCCTCCTTTAATCCCCCCGCAATATTCATCGGAATAAATAAATTCTTCAACAGGCACACCTAATTCAATTTCGTATACTCCCGGTTTATTAATATGTCCGCAGGCAGAGATGAGTTTCGTTCCTGTACTTTTTCCAATTCCAATTTTAGCATATTCATCACCACTCATATTCACAATAAGCGGAACGGCGGCAATGGTTTCAACATTATTGACAACTGTAGGGCATCCCCACAAACCTTTTACGGCAGGAAAGGGAGGCTTAATTCTAGGATTACCTCTTTTACCTTCGAGCGATTCGAGTAATGCAGTTTCTTCACCACATATATAAGCCCCGCCACCGGGATGAACATAAAGATCGAGTGAGTAACCGGTTCCTAAAATATTATTTCCCAGTAAACCAGCTTCGTAAGCTTCGGCGATAGCATCTTCGAGGATGTGATACACATAAAGCATTTCACCTCTTATATAAATGTATGATGTTTTTGCTCCAAGTGCAAAACTCGAAACAATCATACCTTCAATTAATGCATGAGGAAGATGCGCCATCAGAAATCTATCTTTGAAAGTTCCCGGTTCACTCTCATCGGCATTACAAACAAGATAACGCGGAACACCTTCGGGCTTGGCTAGAAAACTCCACTTCAATCCTGTAGGAAAACCCGCACCTCCTCGTCCTCTGAGTCCCGATTTTTTTACCTCTTCGGTAACCTCATCAGGCTTCATGGTTCGAAGCGCTTTTTCCAAAGCTGCATAGCCACCATTTTCACGATAGGCCTTTATCCCTTTAATACCGGGGACATTTATATTTTTAAGGAGCAGTTGTTTACTCATAATCAGGCTTTGATCTTGTCTTTAGTCCAGTGTGAAATATGCCCATTGTCATTATTGCGATAGTCGCCAAGAATCTCTTCTACTTTTTCGCAGGTAAGATGCTCGTGGTATTGCTGACCAATCTGCATCATAGGTGCTGAACCACATGATGCCAGACACTCCACAGTCTTCAGTGTAAACATTCCGTCTGCTGAAGTCTGACCTTCTTTTACATTAAGTTTCTTCTCAATAAACTTCACAATATCTTCGGCACCCAACAACCAACAAGGGCCGGTGCGGCAAACTTCAATCACACATTTTCCTACAGGCTTCAAATTAAACATTGAATAAAAAGAAGCCACTTCATAAACTTCAATAGATTGGATATTTAAAATCTCTGCGACTTTATCCATTACAGGCGAACTCAACCAACCTTCAAATTCCGCCTGAGCGATGTGCAATAGAGGAAGAATTGCTGATTTTTGTTTTCCTTCAGGAAAGCGACGAATGATTTTTTGAATCAATGCAGATGCATCATCCGAGAAAACGACTTCACTTTTATCTTTATACATCCCTTTCAAAATGATTATAAATTACAGGCTGTTATATTTATATAAATTTTCATTGCATCAGGCATCGAGTTCACCGGCTATAACATTCATGGAACTCATAGTGAGAATGGCATCGGAGAGCATGCTACCTTTTATCATTTCGGCATAAGCCTGATAAAATATAAAACATGGGCGACGGAAATGAAGGCGGTAAGGATTTCTTCCTCCATCACTTACAAGATAAAATCCAAGTTCACCATTTCCACCTTCAACACAATGGTACACTTCACCTTTAGGAACATCTGTTTCACCCATCACAATTTTAAAGTGCCAGATAAGACCTTCCATAGTATTATACACATCTTCTTTTGCAGGAAGGTAAAATTCAGGAACATCTGCGTGGAAGGAAGTCTGATCGGATAACTTTCCAAGTTTTTCAATGGCTTGTTTAATGATGCTCAAACTTTGCCACATTTCTTCCTGGCGCACCATAAAACGATCATAGGTATCACCTTGAGTGCCTATGGGAATAGTAAATTCAAAATCCTGATAAGAAGAATATGGATTCATCACTCTCACATCATAATCAACACCGGCTGCTCTCAGGTTGGGACCGGAGAAACTATAATTAAGTGCTTTTTCAGCTGTGATTGGTCCGGTGCCAATGGTACGATCCATGAAGATGCGATTTCTTTTGAGCAGATTTTCAAACTCAGTAAGAACGGCAGGATACCCTTTAAGGAATTTTTCTATTTTCAACCATGCGGCAGGACTGAAGTCGCGTTCGAGGCCACCAATTCTTCCGATGTTAGTTGTTAATCGTGCTCCACATATTTCTTCATAAATTTCATAAATATGTTCACGTTGCTGAAACATATATACGAAACCCGTTAGGGCTCCTGTATCAACACCAATTACTGTATTACAAACGATATGATCAGAAATTCTTGCAAGTTCCATTATAATTACCCTAAGATAATCAACTCTTTTTGGCAATTGAGCTCCAATAAGTTTCTCTACGGTCATGTGCCATCCCATATTGTTGATGGGAGATGAACAATAATTCAGACGATCGGTGATTGGAGTGATCTGATAAAAAGGACGTCGCTCGGCAAGTTTCTCAAATGCTCTGTGAATATAGCCAATAGTAGGTTGCGAATCGACTATAATCTCACCATCCATTTTCAATATATTCTGAAAAATTCCATGCGTTGCAGGATGTGTAGGGCCAAGATTTATAGTGGTGTACTCCGGCTCCGTTTCAAGAAAATGAGTTTGCTCAGGAGTGAATATGCGGGCTTTATCTTCGGCCATTTTAGTTTCTTAGTTTTTTGGTTTCTTAGTTTTGTGGTCAAGTGAAAAAGTTAGTTTCTTGGTCTTGTGGTCAAGTGAAAAAGTTAGTTTCTTAGTTTCTTAGTTCTGTAGTCAAGTGAAAAAGTTAGTTAGTTAGTTAACTTGTCACCTTCCTGCAACAGGCATTCCCATCATCGAACTGGCCAACTCGGTCGGGCAAACTTTTCCCTTTTCACTTCTCACTTGTCTCTTCTCACTTCTCACTTCTCACTTGTTACTTATCACTTGTCACTTATCACTTGTCACTTGTCATTGGTCACTGGTCACTGGTCACTGGTCACTTGTCACTGGTCACTGGTCACTGGTCACTGGTCACTGGTCACTGGTCACTGGTCGCTGGTCACTGGTCACTGGTCACTGGTCACTTGTCACTTGTCACTGGTCACTTGTCACTTTTCACTTTTCACTTTTCACTTTTCACTTATTATCGTCCGAACATAGCGTCATCTTT
>Ga0105046_10010521_pt1 | contig 14400 bp, 9 predicted proteins | sample MAT03_FD_78385 | JGI IMG/M metagenome (GOLD analysis project Ga0105046, IMG submission 78385) | Freshwater microbial communities from Lake Fryxell liftoff mats and glacier meltwater in Antarctica - MAT-03 (megahit assembly) | ecosystem: Environmental > Aquatic > Freshwater > Ice > Liftoff... | reverse complement strand
TTGGTGCGATCAGCATCTTCCCGCCCGATCGGCCGATCCAACCCAAACGGGTGGTGGAGCCCGCGCCGCGCCTGCCGGCCTTCCGCCCGCCCAGTCACGATAGAACGAATCCCGTTCCCGTGATCCCCGCGGGCTGGGCGATACCGCCCAGGGTGCAAGCCAAATTGACGGTTGGCGAACCCAACGATGCATACGAGCAGGAAGCGGACCGCGGGGTCGATCAGGTGATGCGGATGGCAGAACCGCGCGTGCAAGCCAAGTGTGCGTGTGGTGGCGAGGCTGGTGCCGAGGGCGAGTGTGCGGCGTGCAAAGCGCAACGGCTGGCGATTCAGCGCCGGGCGCAAGCTGAGACAGCGCAAAGGGAGGAAGTCGTTCAAGCCCAATCCGATAGCGCGCCTTCCGAGGCTGCGCCCGACTTGGAGCAGCGACTGAACGGTAGCCGCGGCAGCGGTCACGCCTTGCCCGCAGATACCCGCAGATCGATGGAATCCACGTTCGGCGCAGATTTTGGCGGTGTGCGCGTGCATACGGGCAACGAAGCGGTGCAGATGAATAAAGAATTGAGCGCGCAGGCGTTTACGCATGGCAGCGATATTTACTTTAATGCGGGGAAGTATGAGCCAGGGAGTCAGGAGGGAAAGGGGCTGTTGGCGCATGAGTTGACCCATGTGGTGCAGCAAGGGTCGGCAGAATTGTCTTCCGAAGTTGTTCAAAGGAGTTGTGGAAGCGCAGCAATCGGAGAACCCGCGGGATGCGAGGCGCTTGTCGGAGCCTTAAATGGACCCCGCTATCTATTCAAAGTCAACTGCGATGAATTTGCGCGGGGCAATGATTTAGATTTGGAAAAAGATGCTGAAAAGATAGGCGACAATGCAACGGTTGAAATTCATGGCTTGGCAAGCGTGGATGGCTCTCCCGAATACAATCAGCGGCTTTCCTGCGCCAGGGCCATAACAGCTAAAAAACTGGTCGAGACGGTTTTGTCAAAACGAAAGGTGACAGCCACTATCCGGCTATTTTCACATGGGCCTCAAAAAGGGGATAAGACTGGGATGCGCAGTGTAGTGATGATAGTCCAGGATCCCGCGCCCGTTCCTGTCCCACGTAAAGCGATAGATTGTCCACCTATCAAGGGTTTTCAGGCGAGTACTCTGGAAGATTACATCGATTTGATTAAATGCGTGGAAACATCCACCACGCTCGGTAACAGGGAGGTGTTGGCTTTGTTGCGCCAAATGTATTATGGCAAAAGCTGGAGTGCCACTTCTCAGACCGATTTGTGGGATAATGTCATTCCTTGCAACGTGAACCCAGGCGACCCAAGAAAGTTACTGCATGCGGATTTATTCGAGGCCCTCCATAAAAGTGTCAATGTTCAAGGCACGGACACTGGGCACGTTTTCACAGGGTTGGAATCCATGATGTGTCCAACGAGCGAAGTCAAAATTAACAGCTTTCCGATTGTCAGCGACATTATGGACGACATTGCCAATGTCAAAATGTCCAACGAGCAATTTGCCACTTGGGGTGGTGACTTGGGCGCTGCCGTTGCAGCGATGGCAGCTTGTTGGTTCATGAATGAGGCACAACGCTCAAGTACTGAAGACTGTAAAGGTGCTGACCTCATGCAAGGGCTGTTGGCTTTCCTCAAAATTCATGCCCCTGATGAAGATTTGGAAGGGGACATCTTGCCATTTGTCATAAGAGCCAATGCCAATGGCATAAGCTGTTCAGGTTCTGTGGGACAAAAACTAAATTTATCTGCCCCCATTTCACAGATGTTTGTGAATTTCATAAATAGCAAAGGTGCAAGCGGAAATGCCAATCGTTATGTCTGTTTTACAGAAATCATTGGTGGACAGATGACAGGGGGGCAGATTCAGAACAAGGATGATTTGGTAAAAACCTATTTTGATCCTGTATTGGAGTTTGCTAAAACGTTTTATGTAAAAATAATGACTGACGTTCATGGCAAGATTCCTCCGCACAGAGTTGTGCCGTTCGGCGACAGGATTCTGATGATGGAACGGCATATACCATCGGCAATCAGATATTTTCTGGCTTGGCTCGAAAAAAGAATGACATCTGTTCCTTAATGAAGAACGTACTTCGAAATATCAAAGAGAGCGTTAATGACTCCGTTCCCTTTTGCATAAATATTCCCCTTGGAGGTCAATCTCATGGGTGCTAGACTTTACGTTGCACCGAAAAAAGCGCCAACGTCTGTTCTCAAACCGAAGGGGGCGAGGCTACTGCAACGGCGCGCGTCGGATCAACTCGACCCAGAAACGGCTTCCCTTGCCAATCAGGAACAGTTAAGCACGCCGGATCAGGCCAACCAGACATCGTCGTCGTTTGCGCCGTCTCTCCGCGGGCATAGCTTTGGGCGAATGGCCGTCTGGCCGGGCGCACAGAAGAGTAATCCAACATTGCAGCGTCAGAGCGCTCCTGCGGCGCCAGGGTTGACCGACGCGCAGCAGTGGGATCAAGACTGGACCAACTATGCCGCGCAACAACACTACTTTGCGGGGAATGATCGCCCGGCGGGTACACGGCGCCAGCGCTATGATGTTCTTTGTCCGCTCTATAAAGCGCACGGCATTCCTCGCCCGATGGTTTATATGGCAACGTCGATCACGACGGCCAAGTTCTATCACTTCTCCACACCAGCGCATAGCAACTTGGCAATGGCGCTGGCCGCCGCTGAGGCCGCGCTTAAGGGCAAAGGATATAGTTCCGCACCAGTAAAAAGTGTATGGGCGCTCAACTCGCGCACTACAAGCAAAGGTACGTGGAGTAATCATGCCGATGGTAAAGCAGTTGACATCGATCCAAACGACAATCCTCATCTAATCGATCGCAAAGAACGCCAGATCATTACGTTGATGACAGGCGTCGAGATCGACAAGGGGGGTCAGGGTTACAATGTCTTGAAAGGGGCCAGTGACAAGTTTAAGACTGACTACAATCTAACTGGCATGCAACAGCGGCTCACCCAACTCAACGCAACGGAAAAGACCAAAACGACAGAACGAGATACGGTCAAGACTGAGCACGCTACATCCAAAGGGCAACAAGATATGCTCAAACTTGAGCATGCGGCCCTCAAGCAGCAACTGAAGCGAGTATCCCAGGGTAAAAAGGCTAGTGTGGCGGATATTGCCACGGCAACGGCCCTCAAAGCCATTATTCAACAAAAGGATATTGCTCTAGCGCAAGTTCAGAAGGAGATCAAACAGAAGCAAACTGAACTCAAGAAGAAAGAAGCTGATCTCAAGGCCACAACAAAGGATCGTGTGCTAATTGAGCAGCAACTGGCGACCTATCAGGCCACCGACAAGGCCATCTCCGATCTGGAAAATGCGCTCTTGCCACTGCCCGCAGAGATTATGACACTCGAAAATCAGGTCACCCAGTCGAAGTTAAACGAGCAGACGGCAAAGGCAAACAAGGATCCGGCTGGTGTCAAAATCGAACAAAAATTGCAGGCCACGCTTAAGCAAGCGCTCAAGCAGAAGCAGGCGGCCTTGACCAAACAACAGACGCAACTCGACAAAAAGAGAAAACAGCGTGATACCAACCCCTTACACCAATATGCTGCTGGCGGTTTTCTTAATCTGTCCAAAGACGTAGTCGACGCCTTAACGGGTGCAGGGCTTACATGGGGCGGCAACTGGGCCGGGGCAAAGGATTTTATGCACTTCGAGTTGTAACTCGTGTCGGCTCGCTTCTTAAAACACCTGTTGATTAAGTTTACAGTGTATTAAGTTTATCTCTGAATAAACGGTATTATTCCAAAGGAGAATACATCATGGCCCCCCTACCCTTACCACAACTTGCCCAAGAGATGGTCAATGCTGAGTGGAACAGCCTGCTACTAAATATGGATAAATTGGACTTATTTGCACAGCAGCAAGAACTCCCAAGCCACATCCAAGCATTGGTGCGTGATGCACGCAGTTTTGCCTACCATTATCTGGCATTCTTCAAAGAAGTACCTTCAGAGCGCCTCCAGCAAGACGCCACCGACGATTGGACAGTTTTGCATCAAGCGCGTGAGCTTTTATTAAACGAGTGGGACACAGTGCGTCACGCGTTGGAGCAACGGACCAATAAGCATTACCTTGCAACCCTCCAAGCACTCGATCAACTTGCCAAAGAAAGTTTACAAGCGCTGTTGCCTATCCAATCGGAGAAAACAACTACCTATCTGCATAAATTGTATGATGTTACTCGGTTCGCCTTTTCCCAAACGCCGATCATTGGTGCCCCCTATTCAGCCATTCACCTGCCGGAAAGCTGGTTGTCCATTCCACACGAAGCAGGGCACTACATTTTCTGGAACAGTACGACTACGATGGGTGAGTTTGCAAAATTTTATGCGACTCTGGAGCAAGCGGTTATTAGTGCCCTATCCGAGACGCTTAGCCAACGTCAGGCGGTTGGTCATTTCCGACGCACAGGTGAGATCTATAGACAGTGGCTTGTCTGGCTCAATGAGATTTTCGCCGATATTTATGGTACCCTCATCGCCGGGCCGGCCATTGGCTGGAGCATGCAAAGGCTGTTGCGTTCAAGACTCAATCGCCTCGACCTGTATCACATCCACAACGATCCTACCCACCCTGATCCTTACATTCGCCCATTTATTCATATCGCTACCCTCCGACACATGGCTAGACTGAGTCCATCGAATGAATTTGCAGAACAAATGATGACGGCAGCAGATGAACAGGAGTCTAGCTGGCGCCAAAGTTGGCCTGATGGAGATCCGGCAAAGAGCCTTTTTACACCAGATAACTGGGGATCCATGGATGAATTACTTGAACAGGATTTGCCAGCAATCATCAGCGCATTGATGAACGTCAAATTGAGCAATCTCGACCGTACCTTGGCGGAATACTTTATAGATAATCTACTCTATACGCCTGAACTTCATCAGCGGATCGTAGAGGCGGTGTTACAATTGGTCCAAGGAAATGCAGTGATCGGGGTAGAATCCAAACTTGAAATGAGCACCATCGCACAACTGGCGATTATCAATGGGGCAGATCCAGCTTTTGTACGCAGCACCTTTGGTTTTGAGACTGAGTTACATCCCCCCCAATTCGATCCGGAACGAAAGCAGCAGTTTGAGGATTTTTTGCGCAATGTAACAGGCCAAGCAGAAAGATCGGACCAGCAGCAGGCGTGGCGTCGGGTGCTTGATGGCGTTGTGTCAGAGATTGCTGAGCATTCCCATACACATGTTCATAAACATTAGCTAATAGTCTGTCAGACTTAATTCGGTTGCTCGTAGTAACGACTGAAGTTGTCACTACGAGCAACCAACTATGGTAAGTCAAGTGCGGCGATTCTACAGTCGAAGCTGACATCGATACCAGCTATTAAATCTCGATGAATGTTTTGTATTTCGGTTGATGCAACTTGGTTTTTCATGAAGCGTTCGATTTGTTTTATGGCTTCATCTGTGCGGTGTAACTGACACAGAGCTAATCCGTCGCTTAAATACAAAAACGGTTCGGTAACCTGGTCTCGTAAGCCCTCTTGAGACCAAGCATGAACCTGTTCGAGCAATTGGGTGGTAAGTTCAAGATCGGCCAATGCAACTGTTGCTAACCCGTAGTAAAGCCTATCTCGATCATCTGCATCCTTTGCAATAATGAATGCACTCTCAAAATCATGCTTGGCGCAAACAAGGTAACCTTGATCTCTATAAGCCCGAGCCCGTTCGATGTAATTATGTACGCTAGGCAGTTGTCTTCGCATAATTGTGTCGATCAATTGTTCTCGACAATAATCTGTCTGCACGGCTGCAACTGCAATAATCCCACCAAACACCAAGCCCAATATAGCAATGATTATCCTTACAGGTATCCGGGGTTGAGCAATATCAAAGAGTTGTCCATCGACAGCACGCATGTAAAGAACGGGGGTTCCCCACTCTATATCATTGTTTTGAGTAGCGATCGCCTTACGCGCTTCCGCTAATGCGGCGTCTACTGGATAACTGCTAGCCAAAGCCTTATAAAAAGTATGCGCAAATATAATCGCTGCTTGATCAGTAACATCAAATTGCATTGCGATAACGGCTGGAATACCTTGTTGAAGGAGAAGTTGGCTGACACCAGAAAATGGATCGACTGCTGTAGTTTTAGCGCTACTGCAGGCATTTAGGATGACAAGCCGTAACATCTTGGCATCGTGCAGAATGGTGCCAAGACGTTCTCCAGTAATGAATTGCCCATACTTGTCTTCATCTTCAAACACCAAAACGCCCTGTTCATCCTTAGCGTCAAAACTGCTGTGGCCAATGAAATGAAGTACCTGGTAAGCTTTCTGGCGTAATGTGTCTTGTAATGCCACAAGGGTTGGTATCTGTAATCGTTCTAGAATTATCAGTTTGCGCGCAACCAGATCTTTGAGCGCACTTTGGATGCGCTGCCATTCTAGTTCAACGTTCAGTAGAGGCAAATCAATTGGGCTTGTAATTATTACCAGTACACGTAAAGGTGGTTTGACTGCCAACGGTTGGATTTGACCGGGCACTTCGAGGTAACGGACCAACGGCGTGTCTAGCGAGAGACAGAGAAACCGGTTTGTTTTGGGATCAAAGAGATATTCCCAGGGCAGATCGATCAGTTCTGGTGTAGCGGAAAAATTTAGTCGAATACGCAACCGACCTTGATTTTTAGATTCTGCTATGGTCATACTACTTCTCATGCAGATTAGCACATCATCTCTAAAAATTGTTTCAAACAGCAATCGGCCAAATTTTTTTGGCGAACTCATCTCGGATGGTGATATAGTATGCATCAGATGGCGTTTTTTAGCTGCACTTACAGGCAACTCTGCTTGCTCAGCACTTATGAACGGTAATTTAAAGTCAACGCTTGCTTGTTCATCAACTGGGGAACGTAATACTTTGACGCGATAACCTGAATCGTGTTGCTCGAAGCACAACTCAAAATCTAGATAGTTTAGATTTGCCATCTTGAGCTCCCTGAGTGTGAAAAAATACAGTAGCAAAAGTTTTGTATCCGAATTCTACTAAGTCCTCTGCAATGGCGCAACACATAAGAATTTGGCGCGAACTCCTTTACCATGATCGCCATCGATTACACAAAAAAAGAATACTCCCATGAACCGGACGCAACTAAAAAGTGTACGCGCCGCAGCTTGGCAAGTGGCCACCGTGATGAGTCGCGGCTCGCCCTCCTCACCACCCGACCTGGCGCTCACGACCCACGCTGCGGGGGCAGATGCAGGCAGGGGGTGCCCTTATCGGCTGTTCAAGGTGACTATGACGGCCGCATAAAGGCAGATTTGTCTCTATAGGGCAGACGAATTCGACGAAGTTCATCCAGCCGACCGGTCTGACCAGAAAATGTTCCGTTCACTTTCATTTCCGTTTAGTCAATTCACGAGGTTATCCTATGCCAGACCCAATTACGCTCAACTTGACCCACCCGGTGTTTGAATCGATTACGCTGACGCTTGTCCCCGGCACAAAAAATCCGGGGCGTGTGGCCCGCCAGCGGCTTACGACGGCGCTGCGGCAGCTACCTTTGCCGCGCCCGGTAAAAGGCTGGCAAGTGCGGCGCGTGCCGGGAACACCCCAACTTGCGTACGATCTGATCCCGCCCGCGCCGACACCACCCACGGATGCGCCGTTGTTGGCCGTCAACGAGGCATGGGACTTAACCTATGCCTTGGAAACGTTGCCCGCGGTAGAAGATGCGGAGCCGTCATTTATTGTCATTCAGGATGCAGAACCAGTAATCGCATCCGACTCAGCGCCGCCAGCCGCGGCGGCGGCCCCACGCGGTTTTGAAAGCTGCGTGGATGACCAGGCGCCACTAACGGTTGACCCGCGTGAGCTCGACTGGAGCGCTCGGTTGGTCGATGCGCCGTGCGCCTGGCAACTCGAACCACCGCCAACGGGCAAACGCAAGGGCGAGGGCATTCGGGTTGGCCATCCCGACAGTGGCTACCTGCTCCACCCCGAATTATGTGATGAGGCTCAGGGTTTGTCGAAGCGCATCGTCACTCAGTGGGAACGGGATTTTGTCGACCGTGACCAAGGCGCGCTAAACCCGGGGGGCCACCACGGTCTGAGCACGGCTAGTGTGATCATCAGTTCGGAAATCACAGGGCGCATCGTGGGCATTGCCCCCGCCGCCGAACTGACGCCGCTGCGCGTCACCAAACCACATGCCTTTGGCATCCCCGCCCCCATTCTCTTTGGCAGTGGCGCACGCGCGCTGCGCGATGCGATCCGTTTCGCGGTCAACGAGGCCGATTGTCACGTTATTTCGATTAGCTTAGGCTGGTTTGCCAACGAATCGCTGCACGAAGCGGTGCGCGAAGCCGAAGCCAAGAATGTAATTGTCTGTGCCGCAGCGGGCAACTACACCGGTATTGTGATCTGGCCAGCCGCCTATCCTGAAGCACTCGCCGTGGCTGGCTGTAACGCCCAACGTCGCCCCTGGTCGGGGTCGGCGCGGGGCGCGCAGGTTGGCGTCAGTGGTCCCGCCGAGAATGTATGGGTTCCTGCCTTTCGTACCGATGGGGCGCCCACGCAAGCGATGAGCAGTGGCACTTCGTTTGCGGTGGCAACGGTGGCCGGAGTGGCCGCCTTGTGGCTGGCCTATCATGGCCGGGCAACGTTGCTTGAACGCTATCAAGGGCAGTTCACCCTGACCGATGTCTTCCGCTATATTTTGGGGAGCTCTAGCGACCCGTTTGCCGGCGGCGTGGGTACTAATTTTGGCGCCGGCATTGTCAATGCGCGACGCGTGTTGAAGGCGCCGCTGCCGACTCTGGCGCAACTCCAAACCGCACTGCCCGCTGTGCCGCGCGCGGCGGCCATGCCCGCATCACCATTGGCAACGATCGCATCCGTCTTTCCTGATATTCCGATTGAGGAGCTGCGCACTCGGTTGGCAATCATCATGAACGTGTCGGACACAGAGTTGGACGCGCACTTAGCCAACGTAGAGGATGAAGTAATCTTCCACCTGGTGACCGACCCCGCGCTGCGCGCCCAGATCCTGGGCGTTGTGCCTGGTCCCGTTACACGCGGCGCAGATACCGTAGCGCCAGCAGCGGTGCCGCCCATCCCCGCCGCGCTGGCCGCCAATCCACTCTCCGGCCGGTTGCGCAGTCGGGTTGGATAAATGAAAATGCCAGCAGGCGCGAGGATTGATGAATCAACAAAATTCGGATAAGTAAGTAGACAGTGAGACAGTAAAACGTGGGACAGTGAGACAGTTTTGTACAGACTCACTGTCCCACTGTTTTACTGTCTCACTGTCTACACCCCAGCAGGGTAGGCGCTTCCACCTTATCCATACGCCCCATGATCCAAGAAACCCAACAATCGTTTCAGCCGTGGGTTGGCGTCTTTGTAGACATGCTCGGGCATCTGATAGTTCATAAACGGGTAATACTTGTGGCCGATCATACGCCGGCCATAGGTCGCTTGGGTGATGTAGCGGGTGCGGTCGCTGCGATTGGGACCACCTCGATGCCAGACTTGATTATTAAAAAGTACGACGCTGCCAGCCTGGCCCAAATTATAGCGAATCTGGCTTTCCCACTTGGTGCCTTCCATCACCTTGGGTGGCGGCGCGCCAAAGAGGTGCGAACCAGGGATCACTTCAGTGCCGCCATACTTGATTTCGGTGACGTCCGTCAGGTAATAATTGGCGGTAAAGAAGAGCACGGGCAGACGCACATTCTTGGGCGGCTCACCCTCGGTCACTAAGTAATGGGGGGCGTCGTCTTGGTGCCAACTGTCAATCCCACCACCGGGCGGGCTGTGGAAAGAGTTGTTATGAATCACATGGCAGTTAGGCGCCACCAATGCTTCGGCCAAGCTGACGATTGGCTCCAGGTCGAAGAGCCGCACATTGGCTGGGCTGGTCTCGAACAGGCGATGGGCCAGCCAAATTTTTTCGTTTTTCCCGTTAAACCCGTTGGGATTGTTTTCCAACGCCCAATCCAGATCGGTGCGCAACTCGGCGCACCAATCGGGGGGCAGCACATTTTCTAGAAATAAAAAGCCGTCACGATGAAACGTTTCGACCCACGCCTGGATCTGCTCCTGGCTAACGGTCTGTTCCGCTAGATAGGCGGAAGGGGAAGCGGTTGTTGTCATAAAAGCTCCTGATGGCTGAGAAACTCTGTACACATAGGTTGCTAGCGCTGAGCACAGAATATAATGCGTCGCACCCGCGTATATCATGCATCCAGGGTATTGTAGCCGCAACGGGGCGCACTTCGCAAGGCGCGTAAATTGGCGATGCAAGTGGTCAGTTACCAGCGCTTCACTGGGAAAAATAACGCCCGATCTGATCACACAGCCGCCGCGCCCGCAACACATAGAAGAACATGAAACCAAGCCCAATAATAGCACCGACTTTCTGCCAGTCGATGAAATTGGGCAACGGGAACATTGGCAGTGGTGAAATGGGCAAAAACAAGAAGCCCAGCAGCATCAGCACGAAGATGACCAGTGACCATAAGTGTAAACTTAAGGATAGATATTGTCATTCTGAGCGGTAGTATGCGAAGAATCCCCGCTTTGGCAGCACAGATTCTTCGGCAAAAAGCAGCCTCAGATGACAGCGCCGTTGCTTAAGTTTACACTTATGGACCAGTGACCAATCGAGATAGCCTTGTACATGCAACTCACCTTCCAATGTACGATCGCGAATGCGGCCATGTACCGACCAATTTCTGCGACCGCTACGGCTGGCCTGTTGCTCGCGAAACAAACATTCCTCCTCATTCAATAAGCGATAGCTTACAGGCGAATGTTTGCCCTGTGTGCCCAACAACGATTGCACAAATGCCGACAAATTATAGGTTCCCACCACACCATCGTTCAATTGGACAAGCTGCACGTGATGCGCTTCATGGCCCACATTTTCAAAGCTGATGGAGACCAGACCGGCCGCCACTTGCGCCGGCGCAGAAAAGTTATAATCGCCACCCTTAATTGTGATCGAGCTCACAGTGCCCTTGGTGGGCAGGATACAGGCGCCTGCAATCAGGGCGATGCTCAACAAAATGAGCATGGTCATAACGGAGGGTAAAGTCCGCATTGTTTTATTTCCTTTCTTATGCATTTTTTCGTTGGCGAGTCTATGAACGCAACACGCTGTGTCTATAGCCGCAGGCGTTGTCCGTTCGTACACCAGGAGGATAGCGGGCGGGGGTCGACGTGGAGTCGACAAAGTGTCGACAAAGAATGATGCAACCCTAGGCAACACTGGTTGGTCACTGCCCAAAAGGCGTTAGAGAGGCCAATCAGTACCATTTCGGGCCTACCCAAAAGTCATTTGACAAGAATTTACGATGTGCTATTATTACGCCGGTTCAACTTGCCCCACTTGTGCTTATCTAGGACTGGCAACCCACCAACACCTGTGCACAAGTTATCGGTATTATCAGAATAAATACAAAGGAGAGAGAAGATGAGGTTTAGATCGTCAAATTGGACAGGACTTACAGTTATGGTTCTGCTGGCGTTGCTGTTAGGCGCATGTACACCACCTGCGCCGGCTGCCGAAGCGCCAGCCGCTGAGGCCCCCGCCGCCGATGCCCCCGCCGCCGATGCGGCGCCAGGGGCGATCGAGTTGGTGGTATGGGCAGAGGGTGGCACGGTTGATACCATGACGTCCGATCCGGAAGGGCGCGGCAAATATGGCCAATACCTAATCGAGAAATTTGAAGAAGAGAATCCTGGTGTGACGGTGAAGTTGGAATATCACGGCTGGGATGAAGAGTTGCGCCAGAACTTGGTGACAGCACTGTTGGGTGGCAATGCGCCCGACATTGTCGTCGGCGAAAATTTCTTCCAACAGTATGCTGAGCTTGGCTCACTCATTCCATTGGATGATGTAATTGCCGATATCAAAGAAAACCTGGTCCCCGGCACTTATGCCGCCGGCGTCTATCAGGATCAGGTTTATGGCCTTTCTTCGTCCACGGGGGTCTTTGGCTTTGAACGCAACTGCAAGGTCATTGAAGCGGCCGGCCTCGACTGTGAAACACCACCAGCCACGTGGGATGAATTGTTGGCCCAGGCTAAGCAGATTACGGAGGCAGGCAACAAAGAATATTATGGGTACACCCTCCAAGGGCCAGTCGGCTTCTCGGTCGGTGGCATCTTCCGTGTTGCCGTCTACCTGACCCAAGCCAATGCACCGATGTGTAACGAGGATTGCACTCAACCCTGGTTCAATAATCCAGACGCCGTGCCCGTGATGGAGTTCTTACGCGAGATCAACAAGTATACACCGCCAGGCCTCACATTTGATCCGGACGAAGGACGCGTCTATACCCAACTCTTTAATGGCATCTCGGCCTATCAGATTGCGGGTAGCTGGCACATTGGCTGGGCAAAAGAATCGGGCTGCGAAGATTGCCGCTACTCGGGCATTCCCGTCCCAGAGGGTGGACAACCGGCCAGCATTATTGTTGCCAATGTGATGTACGCTGTGCTCAAAGAGAGCGAGCACCCTGATGTCGCCGCCGAATGGATCAAATTCCTCACCCGCGATGATGTGCAAGATTTGGTCTATCCGCTCACGGGACGGTTGCCTTCCACCCGCAGCGCGTTGGAAAGACTCCGCCCAACCGTCGATGATGCCACAGCGGCCTTTATCGACCAATTGCTCAACAATCCAGAGCTCGGCATCCTGCCGCAGTGGCGCAAAGATCCACAGAAACTGTGGCAGATTTACAATGACATGCTGACCGAAGTTTTGACAACCGATGGCCCAGTGATCGATATTATGGATAAGGCCCAAGCGGCCGCCGAAGAAGTGATGAACGCCCAGTAACTTAAGTTTTGTAGCGTTCTGTAGGTCATCGCCACTAGTGTGACAATCCGCTCTGACGGACGCCGTCACATCAGTGGCCATGACCTACACTTTGAAACCGTTGCTATTGTAGACTAGATTTCCATTCTCAACATGACTGTAACAACTACCAATATCCAATTTCCCACACCGCAACCTATCTCTGGCTGGCAGCGCTGGCGCTTTCGCCATCGCCAGGCGCTTGAGGCATGGATCATTCTGATCCCAGTTTTGCTTTACTACGCATTGTTTTATATTGTGCCTGTTTTGCTCAATGTCGGGCTCAGCTTTACGCGCTGGAACGGCATTACCGGTTTCCCAGCGTGGATTGGCGTGAATAACTATCTCCAATACACACGCGGCGGCTACCCGACCATTATCTTGAACACGGCGCTCTTTGCGGTTAGCGCGCTTCTGATCCAGACTACAGTGGCCTTTTTCATTGCTGTCTTGCTCAATCAGAAGGTCTTTGGTCGCGGTCTTTATCGGGCGCTCTGGTATGTACCCACCCTCACGTCGGCGGCCATTATGGCCCAAGTGGCGGTGATCTTTATCTCACCGTTTGACGGCGTCCTTAATTCTATTCTTACTAGCCTAGGTCGAGACCCGGTGATCTGGACCGTCGAGGGCAACTGGATGCGTGCCTTTATTGTTGCTTTCACGATCTGGCGCGGCATTGGTAGCCCCGTAGTGCTCTTTCTGGCCGCGCTACAAGGCATTCATCAGGAGCTATACGAAGCAGCCATGGTCGACGGCGCCAACGCCTGGGCAATGCTGCGGCGCATCACGATTCCGTTGCTGCGCCCAATGATTCTGTTTGTCTTTGTCACCGGCATTATCGGTGGTTTTCAAATTTTCGAAGCGGTGCTATTGATCAGCAAAGGCGGTCCGCAGAACATGACCAACGTCATGCTCTTGCAGATTTACAACGATGCCTTTGTCAACACCAACATGGGGGTGGCCAGTGCGGGCGCCGTGGTGATGGCGCTGATCTTGCTGTGGTTCAGCCTGACAGGGATGCGGCTGATGCAAGCTGGCCGCGTGGAGGGAGAATAATGGCACGTATGTCACGGCTGGAGCGCATTGCCATCCAACTCATTTTAATTGTTGGTAGCGTCATTATGGCCTATCCTCTGCTCTTTGGTGTGCTGGCCTCGCTTTCCACGCTTGAGTCTTATAACAACAGCACGTGGATTCCGATTCCCAATCCACTGACCTTTGAAAACTACGCGGTGCTCTTTACACGCCAATCGAATATTTTGCTGTGGGTGGTCAACACACTGTTGCGCATCGGGTGGTATGTGCTCGTGCCGGGCACGATCGCGATTCTTTGCGGCTATGTCTTCACCCGGCTAACCTTTCGCGGCCGCGACACGGTCTTTCTGTTATTGCTCACCTCGATGATGGTGCCAGGCATTGTCTATTATGTACCGACTTACGTCATGGTTGCCCGCTGGCCATTGGTAGGCGGCAATGATATATGGGGTCAAGGCGGTTCAGGGTTTATTAATCTGTGGCCGGCCATGTT